>Ga0209535_1001134_pt1 | contig 18268 bp, 9 predicted proteins | sample LinPmetageLP28_FD_184041 | JGI IMG/M metagenome (GOLD analysis project Ga0209535, IMG submission 184041) | Marine viral communities from the Pacific Ocean - LP-28 (SPAdes) (version 2) | ecosystem: Environmental > Aquatic > Marine > Oceanic | place: Pacific Ocean | collected 2009-08-22
ATCATTAAATCTAGCGTTTCCGGCGGAGGCTGAGCCAAGATGGGTTAATAAAGTCCATTTTGAAGCTTGGAAAAGGGGTATAAAAACTCTTTATTATATGAGAACTGAATCAGTTCTAAGAGGTGACATAGCTGCTAAAGCTATGGATCCAAACTGTGTATCCTGTGATGGATAATTAATAATTAAAACTAAAACAATGGCTAGTAAATTTACTTTTGCGGACGCAAAAAAACAAATTAAACAATTAGAACAAGAATTACAAGAGGCTAAAATAAAAGCTGGAAACGTTATTCTTGACACATCAGACAATGTATTTACAAATGCAGAGTTAAAGAAGATTAGAATATTAGAACTATGGGCAGTATTAGGACCTATAGCTGGTATTATAATCGGATTAATATTAGGTTAATATTAGAAACAATTAAAGGGGAGCTTGCCGTAATGGTTTGCTCCCCTTTTTTTATTACTATACTACTTCTTGAGTGGAAAAAAATTCTGAATTATTTTTAAAGGCATCGTTAGTAACATTGTCTTCTTGTTCAGATTTTTTTAAGTCATTTTGTGCTTGTATTTGCTTGTTTGTTTCTGCAACTTTTTCAGCAGTTTCTTTCATTGCATCTTTATTATAAGCACTTAAAGTAGCTTTTCTAGTTTCATAAAGTTTAGTTGCTTCATCAACTGTCATGTTGTTTTTATCACCTATTTTTTTTATTTGTCTAGCAGCTCTATCAGCTCTTATAGCTCCTCTTTCTTTATTTCTAATATCTCGCATATTACGTCTTTTTTCCGAACGTATTTGTTTTCTATTAGAACTATCATCATAACCAGTTGATTGACCAGTAGCCTCTATTTTATCTATATTTAAATCTTTTTTCTTTTTATCTAGTTTAGATAAGCTTTCATTTTTTTTATCTTTAATAACTTTTTTAGAATTATCAATACTTTTTTCTCTGCTTAACTTACCCTCTCTAACGCTTCTTGCCTCGGTGTCTGATGTTTGAGGAGATTTAGATACAGGAATATTTCCTTCCATTGCATCTTGAACTGTTAATTCTTTTGATTTAGTTTGATTTTGTTCTATAGCTGTATCACCAATATCTCTTCCATAACTTGCAGCTAATTTTTCAGCATCTGTTTGAAAAGCAAAAGATAAAGGTTTTTTACTTTGTTTATTGTTTTCTAAACCGTATTTATAAATTGGTCCCATGTTATGATAATTTTTGTTTACTTAATTTGTTAGCCTCTTTTTCCCACGGAAGTTGTTTAGCTCCTTCTATATATAATTTACCATTGTAAAGTATTTTTGAATCAGCCGTTCGTGGAATTTTTTGGCCTTTCCATGTTATATCAGAATCTGTATAATCTAATTTTCCTGATTTAAATTGATCAAGATGTACCTGCTCGTGAGCAACTACTTCTTTTCTTTTTTTAGCACTTAAACCAGGTTTTATATCCATAGTTCCGTCTTTATTAGCTCTACCTAATACACCTTCAGGTAGTTTATCTGGCACCGGCGATCTCTTAGGTCTAGTTGGTCTAGTTGGTCTAGTTGGTCTCGTTCTTCTTCCTGTAGTAGGTTTTGAATTTTTGTATTCAATATCTACTCCAACATTGTACGGTGACCATCCTAAAGCTAAAGCTACAGACTGCCAAGCTTCAGTACTATCCTGTGATGCTGCTTTTAAGTTTTCTATTTTCTTAAACACACGATCAGCAGGTAAATTAGTTAAACCTGAAAAATAATTAGCATAAGCAAAGCCTTGGTAAAACGGATCATTTTTATATTGTTTCCATGTTTCAAACTTTTGACCTTCAACTATGTCACTTATTTTCTTACTAATAGGCGGAGATATAGAAAGACCCTTTTGAACAAGCTTTAAAGTTCCATCATAAACTCTTTGTCCTTTTTCTCTTTTTTGTCTTTGATCATAATATTCCATACTAAGATTTTTAAGAGCAGCAACTACTGCACCTGCATATCCCATACCTCTTAATATACCATCAGCAACACTATTTAAAGAATACATTAATTTTTTATCTGTTTCTTTGTATTCTTCATCATCAGCATCACTTAATATTAAAGAAAATAAACCTTGTTGCAATGCCGTAAATATAACATTTTGAGCAACGCCATAGTAAAGTATTTTAGAAATATTTGTTTTCCAATCACCTCTACGATTAACTAAGTCTGATGTAGCTTTTCTAGTTTCACGAGCATACTGTAATGGTGTGTTAGCAAAAGCTAATATAAGTCTACCTATATCTGATGCTTGTTGTCTAGATACTTTATCTACTCTTGATGACTGCTGAGCTGTTTCAGAAACTTCTTGAAACTCTAGCATAGCTTGAGCATCTGCATCTGATTCAGACATACCTTCTTTAATTAATTGATTATATCTATTACGATACCAGGTAGCACCACCAAACGCAATAGCATTACTATCACCCCATTGCGTGGGTTTAAACCCTAATTCAAGAACTTTTTTATTTAATCTTAAAAATAGATTACCTGGATTAGAATCTGCAATATCAGCTAAGTTAACTTCAATAGCCATACCTCCTCTTCTTTCTTTTAAAAAATCAGAGTTTATTATTCTAATATAATCTTTCATAAACTGAGGTACATTAGCCATAGCAATACCCATTTTAATAGGATTATTAAAACTCCAGTTCATGTAGTTAACGATAGACATTTGCTGTAGTATAGCAGATCTCATGTTGATAGCCATAACAGCACCAACAGATTGATTGATCCAATTCATTGCTGAATTAAATTCTTTATCTTTACCTTTCTTACGGTTTTGACCTGTTTCCATTCGTTCAAGAATATTACTAAGCGCATCAGTATAATCATTACCATATATTTGCTTAATAAGCTTCATGTTTTGATCAGAGAATATTTGATTTTTATTATTAGTAAATTCTTGCAAAAACTCAGCTCTTTGAGCTCTGTTAGAAACAACAGCCATATCAGTAGAAATACTACCACCTAACCATTGTTCTGTTATAGGTGGATAACCAGCATCTAGCTTAGTTATTTTAGATAATTCTTCTGCATAAGCTTTTAACTCAGCATTACCTTCAACTAAAGCAATTAAATCTTGAGTATCAGCTTTATTAAGACCTAAGTCTTGACCAGCTTTATCATAAAGATAAGCACGAACAGCTTGTTCGTTAGTGTATATACCACCTAAAACATTTTCACTAAGCATTCTTCTAAACTTAGTAGGTATACCAAGTGTTCTAGTATTTTTAAATCTTTTATTTAAAGCTTTAAAATCATTAGCTAGTGTTACTTTAGCTGTAGTGTAGGCGCTTATACCTTGAGCAAAAGGTGTTAATAAGTTTTCTTCAAACCATTTCATTTGCTCGTCACCTAATTTACCTTTAGCCTGAAAATATTTAAGTAATCCTGCAAAGTCATCAGCTCCTGGAGGTATGTATATATTAAACCTACTTAGGAACTTACCTATTTTAGATCTTTTCTTACCTCTTATAAGTGAATCCATTTCATCTTCAAGATTTCTTTGACCACTTTCCTTAGCCTGTTGTACTCTTTTAGTTACACCTAGGTTATCTAACATTCTAGCCACAGCATCAACGTTAGCTTTAGAGTCATCAGCAAAGAATACATCATTGTAACCTTCAGATACTTTTTCAGCAACCCACATAGCTTTAGCGCCAGGCTTACCATTAGCAAGTCCACTTATATTCTGTAGTGGTATACTTATGCCTAGAGTAGCTCGTAAAAACTCTTGTATTGCTGCAGCTGCTTCAGCGGGTCTAGCTGTTAAAACAAAAACATCTCTATCACCCTTAGCTTCAGTAAAACGCTTAGCAAGTGTAGCCAGAGGCCCTTTACTACCATCTTTTACTTGGTTAAACTCTGAATAATCAAAAGTTGCTCCCGCTTCCTGTAACTCATTATATTGTTCAGCGAATTGTGTAGCATCTAAACTGCCTTCTGTTCCATCTGGGAGTGTGTAGAGTACCTTAGAATTAGTCTTAGCTAATGTATCATCAAAATCAAATACTCTAGCTTTTTTCTTAGGAGCTTTTGTGTTAGAACCTACAACTTTAGCTTTTCTAAGAATATCTATTTTTTCAATAATTTGATCAGTGGTTAAGCCATCAATGTCTACACCAAATTCTTTTAACAAACCGTAATTGCCTTGACGAACTTGCTCTTGTAGTTTTGCTACGCCAGCTTCGTTCATAATCATTAACTTAACTTGTGCAGGATTGTTTTCATTACGAACTTCTTGAGATGAATTAGATACAAAGTCAGACCATTCTTGAGAAGACATATAATCTTTAACTTTACTATAGCCATCAGCTATTGCATCTGCTAAAGCTTTACCACCTTGATAAGCTAATTTAGTTGCTCTTAGCCCTCCAATAAGTATATTAACAGGTACAGCACCTAAGTTTGTTTGTAACGTGCCCTCTGTTCCAGTAAGTTCTGTTAGCTTAGCTATGGCTCTATCAATTAAATTTTCTACTTGATCAGAATTATTAGCTATAGCAGCTGCATTTGAAGCCGCAACAGCATCAGGAGTGCTAGCACTTTCAACATTATTCTCTTCAGCTATAGTTTTTCCAGTTAAAGGATTTATTATTGAATTCAAATCAATACCTGATTTAGCTAATCTAACTATTGGGTTGTCAAACAAGCTACTTCCTTTAGGTAAAGTGGCATCTAACTTAGCTGCGTCTATTTTAGCATCATCACTTTTAGATAACTGAGTTTGATAATAATTATTTCTTATAGCTAATATAGTTCCATCAACTTCTCCATTCTGTAAAGATGCTAATATGGTTGCTCCAACTACTGATGCCGGTGGATTATGCTCTTCTCTAAATTTACTGCCTATGTATTGTTGTGATTTTGCACCAGAATTTTTAAGTGGATAAGAAAAAACTTTTGATACATATTTAAATGGAGCTGCTATTTTTATTATACCAGAAGTAGTAGAATATCCAGCATATATTAAAGGAGTTATATCGTTTATAGAAACTCCTTCTGCTAAAGCCTTTTGTAATTGTTTTATAGCACCTTCTAAAGCTTCCATGTTTTGAGCTTCTTGTTTTGCTTTTTCTAATTTCCAAGCTTTAGTTATTTCACCATTTTTGCCAATGTTTTTTATTGTACCTAATGATATTTTTGTAGCTTTAGGTATTTCTTTTCCTTTAAAATTTTCTTTTGCAGATAATTCTAATTGTATAAATCTTGGATCAGTTTTAGCGTAAAAAATACCACCAGGTCTTGGAAGTATTAAGTCTGCATTGTCTTTTTGAAATTTAATTCTATTTTCTTTAGATATAGGCTTAGATGTGGTTCCATCGTTTAAATAATATTCTCTAGTACCATTTTTATCTAAACTTTTATATCTTCTACCTACAGAAGCAAGATTCCAAGCTAAAATAGCATTAGGAGATAAATATCCATTTTCAGCTAATTTAATTAAATTATCAATTACTTTTGTTCTATTTTTATCTGTAACAGTTCCTGATTCAGATATATTTAATAATTTAGCAACAGAATTAGCATCTCTTAAAATGCTTATTTTTTCTATTAATTTAGTAAAAAAGCTTTTAGTCTGTATTTTATCAGCAGCTTTTTTAAATTCTTCAGTTTGTTGTTCTTGTTGTTGTTGCTCAGCAAACCTCTGTCTAAACTCAGTATCATTTTCTAATAGATTAATAGCTTCACGTGCGCCCATAGAAACAGCTAATGCTTCGACTAAACGCATTTGTCTATCTGATCTAGTATTTTTAGCTATTTTTGGATCTGTTATATATCCTAAAAATTTCTTTACAGTTAATTTATCAAGTGTAACTTTTTGCAAAATACCATTGTCATCTTTCTTTAAAAATCCAGCTTGCTCAAATGGATTTACACCACCTTTTGCTCTAGCCTTACGCATTGATTCAACAGACATTGCATCATAAAAAGCATCAGGATTTGCTTCTATAGCATTAGTTAATCCCTTGTTTGTTTTAGTATCTTTAAGACCTAATTGTGTTTTTAAATCTGAATATAAAGCATCTTGAAATGTTTTAGCTATATCTGTTTTAAACTTTAAATTGTCAACTTTTTCTTTAGCAGTTATTAAAGCTTGTTTAGCAACATTACTTATTGTGTTCATTAACTTATCGCTAATGCCTAACTCTTGTGCCGTGTTTATGTTTTTAACAACAGCATCCATGTCAGACTCTTCTTCAGCAATCATACCTTGAACCTCTTGACTTTCTATATCTTTAGTAAATGTTTGACTTGATATGTTTTCAAAAGCAGATTTACTTATAGCTCTTTTAGGTAATTCTACTTGAAGATATGCACCTAATGGTACTTTTTTACTAGGATCATATGTTCTTAGTAATTTAAGAAGTTCTGCGTTAAGATTTGATTCATATTCTGGTTTAGTTCCTATACGTAAGCTTTCTGGTATAGCACCAAAAACTTTATTAGATAAGCTTTTTAAGAACCCTCCTTGAGTTTTAAGTATTCTATTTAAAGCTTTGTTGTTAAAAACATTTCTTTTTTTACCTTTTTCATCAATTTCTATTGTTATATCTCCAGACTCTAAACTTTCATCAAAAGCTTTTTGTAGTTCTTTTGAAGACTGAACACTACTTTCTTTTACGCCTTTAACTACTTTTTCTGTAGATTGTTTTGATATATCTCTTGCTTTTTTATATTTCTCTATATTTTGTTTTACTTCAATGTTAAATTGTTCTGTAGAAATTTCATTATTAGCTTTTTGTTCTTTTAATAAATTATTTTTTAGTTTATATTCATCTAAAGCTATTTCATTACTAGATCTAGTTTCTGTAAATTTACGTATAGATTGTAAAGCATTTTCATATTTTGTAGTTAAAGTTCCGTTTTTATTTCTTACAACAGGTTGTTTATCTACTCTTACTTTTTCAACTATTCTATTTATAACTTGTCTAGCATTAGTTAAAGTACCTTGAAAACCAGCTTTTGATTGAATATAACCTTCTTTATTTATCTTACCAGCTTTAAAATCTTCATTTAATTCTTTAATACTTTTTTCAGAACTCTGTATTGTTTCTTCAGCAGTTGCAGCTCTTTTTAATTGTTCAGGTGTAAGTCTACTTCCTAAGTCGTTTCCTTCTTTTACTAAAGCTCTTAACTTAGCTTTTTCAAATCTTATTGCTTTTCTTATACCTTCTTTAACTTTAGGATTAGTTTCTAAAGCTTCATTTTGCTTTAAAACACCTATAGTAAAAATAGAATTAGCTGCTGTATTTCTAAGATGCTCAGGTGTAACTTGATCTCTCATAGCCTTGTAACCTGTTTTTATACCTTTACCAGCAGCGCCAAATAACAATGTACCAGCATATGTTTGTAAAGCTGTTTCAACACCTTGTTCTTTTACACCTTCCCAAACGTACTCAGCTAATTCTTCATCTTTCAATCCTTTACCTAAACCTGTATTTAAAAGTTCAATAGGAAGTTGAGCCAACTCTGTTCCCGTTTCAGTTAGAGCACCCCATTGAGCAACTACAAATCCTTTAGCTCCATAAGAACCAGAATTTATTACTTTTGTTATACCTTTTATTCCTACTTTTTCTAAAACAACACTAGGCAAAGTTAAAGCAGCTGGTACAGCAAATTCAAGTTTACCCTCTTTTGTAGCTTTATCAAAAGCTTCTTCTTTAGATAGGCTAGGATAAAGTCTTTGTGCTTTTTCTTCATTATAACTAGTCCAAAGCTGTGGACCTATTTGAGCAGTAATCATAGCTTGGCCAACCCTAGCAGCTGCAGTAGGATTTTTTGTTATTAAAGCTGTTGCTGTAGTTGCTGCTATAGTAGGCAATACACTGGTTGAAACTGTTTCAAAAGCAGAAGCTAGAGCCGGAAGTAACTGTGTAAAACTCTGGTTCTTAATAGCTTGCTCTATACCTGGACCAGTATAATTTCTTACTTTATCTATGTTTTCTAATGCGCGTATGTATTCAGCTCCTCCTTTTTTAGAATCTTCTCCTACTTCTTTGTTACTTAAATTATATACTTTTTTTATATCTTCATACTGAGGTCCATTTTTTAACAATTCATTTTGTTCTTCAGTATATGTTTGAGAAGTTAATTTTCCTTTTCTATCTTTATAAAACTCAGCATCTTCATAGGCTTTGTTTAATTCTTGCCATCTATCTTCGTTTTCTTCTCTTTTAATTTTTTTATTTGTTTCAGGATCTATAAAAGAATAATCATTTCTTATTGCTGATAAAGCTTTAGAACCTATTTTTTTTAAAGGATCAAATCTTGATTCACCACGCTCCTCTAAAACTTCTCCTGAATCTAAAACAGTAGCTATCACATCTGCCCATTCAGGTCCTACTAATTCATAAGCTGATCTTTTTAACGTTTCACCTAAAGCAACTTTTGTGCGATCAACAGAATTAGCAAAATTATCAATAACACCTAATGTTGCTTCAAAAGCATTAACTCGTTGTCCGGTTCTAGGATTTACATTAACACCAGCGGCTTGTTCAGCATTAGGAAGTAAATCTCTAACTTCTTTTGTTGATTTTCCTTCTTTCCAAGAATTATAAGCTTCTAACCTACTATCAGGTATAACAGGAGGAGGAAGTTGTCCTCTTGCTCCTGTATAATTATTAGAAGGCAATCTTTTAGATTCTTTATCATATATTTTAAAAGATTCTATTACATCGTCAAATTCTTCATCGTTTACTTTTAATTTATCAAATGAAACGCCAAATTCATTTACATTAGGTGGTGCCGTTTGAGTCTCAATGTTATTGGTACTAGAAGCAAGCATCTCAGATCTTTTAGCATCAACTAAAGCTTGTATCTCTTGATCAGACACACCTTGAGATTTCATAGATGAAACCATTTCTCTAAGTTCTTGTTTTTGTTCTTCTGTAAGCATAAATGTTATTTAAAATTTATTCTATAGTTATACCTTCAAATATTTCTGGACGACTTGCCTTAAATTGTTTTCTAGAATATCCTGGTCTAGATTCAAAATCAGGATCCAAATTCATTGTTATTTGCCTAATTTTTTCTTGTTCTTCTTCAAACTTAAGCCTTTCTGCTTGTTGCCTTTTAAGTGCTTTGTTATAATCACGAAAACTTTTAGCATAAATTGGAGCTAACTTCATAGCATCTTCTTTAGATTCTTTTGTGTCTTTAGCATTTGAAGCTCTTCTGCCTTGTTCATTTTCAAACCTTGCAAGTAAAAAATCTTTAGCTCCAGCTTCTGTAGATAAATTATAAGTAGTTGTTAAAGCCGGTTCACCTTCGTATTTTGCTATTTGATCAAAACTAACTATATAATCTCCGTTTTCATTAAATCCTTCTTGTAAATTTGTAGCTGTATTGTCAAATCCAGTTCCTTTAGCTACATTGAAATCTTGAGCAGTTGCACCAAGAAGATTATCACTTGATATTATATTGTTTTGATCAGGAGTCATTCCTTGAGTACCTTCTTTGATTATTGAAGCATAAGTTTTATCAACTAATGTAAGCCCTGATTTAGGAGGTTGCGGAGCTACTTTCATAGATTTATTGTAAACAGAAGTTAAAACAGCCATTTCCTGATCAATCATTTCATCTAAAACTTTAAGCTTAGCATCAGCTTTAGTCATAGGTTCACTTTTTGCTTGTAAGTTAGTATTACCAAAAGGAGAGTCATATTCTTCACCTTGACTATTTACAATTTTTAAATTGTCTATATCTATATCTTTTGCTATCATATCAACCTTTTCAACAGTTCCTGTTAATGCATCAACTCTTGCATCTATAACATCTCTAGGTATGTTTAAGGTATCCATACCGTACATATACAACGGATCGCCTCCTTCATTATCATTAGCCATTTTATCTATTCTAGTTTCAATAGCTTTTCTTTGTGCTTTTCCAGGAGGTTGAGGTATTTTTAAGTCACCTGAGCTATTTTTACCAGTTTTTTGGTAACCAGCTATATCAGCCTCAAGTTCAGTCATGTATCCATCAGTAGAATCAGTTAAAGATGCTGCTTTGTCAACAACCTTAGGCATGTTTAATGAAAATTCTCTAAGTTTTTTATTTATTGGTTCGCCTTGAGAAGTTATTCCTTTTAAAATTAACTCATCACCTTCAAAAACAATACCACCATCAAATTTTCCGTTTAAAAGTTCACTATAAACTCTTTGAAACTTTGGTTCCATAGAATTAGATATTTCCCCTGTTTGAGATCCAGTAGAAAAAAGTTTCATTTGTGTATCTAAAAATTGTTTACCTTGTTTAAGCAAAGGAACTTGATTTAACATAGTTCTCATTAATCTAGCTTGATCAGCAGAGTCCATGTCTTTATTATTTTTTATACTGTTGTATGTAGATATTAAATCTTGATTTGTTTTATCAAAAACAGCATTTAATCCAGCAAAACTATCTTTTTGACTTCCGTCATTAAACGTTTGATAAGTTAACGCGTCTGATTGCTCTATTGCGGCCTCTTGCGCTTCAGCTGCAATTTTCTCTTGTTCTAATTGCCTTTGTTGCGCTTTTATATTAGAAATATTACTAGCGTAATTTTGACGTGTTGCTAAATTTGATTGTGCAGCTGCTTTTTGACCGGCTTGAGTTCCTTTAACTCCAGCCATATAATCCCATGAAATTGCCATATTATATTTACTATTATTATTGTTTTAAATCTTAATATTTAATCAACACCAATCAAGTACCAGTCTTCACTGGTGGTGGCGGGGCGTACATATTAGTTGCAACATTGCCTACTGCATCGGCTACTCCTCCTGCTGCTCCTAAAATTTGAGCTCTTTGTTGATTTAAATCTGCATTAGCACCGGCTGATTGTCCTCCAGCTACAGATGCTAAATCTGATAATTGTCTATATTGCATTTGTTGAACAGTTTGATCACCGCCAGCAACCAATTGATCTGCTTTAAATTGTGAATCAGCAATATATTTGTTTGCATTAGTTTGATTAGCAGCATTAAATTGATTCATACTGTTTTCAGCACCAAAAGCAGCTAAACCAAACTGATTTTGTGAAGCTATATTAGCCATACTAAATTGATTTTCTTGACCTGCGCTAAATTGACCAGCTGCATTATCTGCATTAAATTGAGCTTGAGCAAATTGATTTTGCGCTTGCGCTTTAAATCTACTTGCTTGATTTTTTGCGTCTGCTGTAAATCTATTAGCCTGATTTCTTGCATCAGCGCCAAATTGAGATGCTTGATTAGCGGCTTGAGCACCAAACTGAGCAGCTTGATTTACGGCGCCTACGTTAAACTGTGATTGGCCTAAGTCAAACTGTGATGCTAAATTGCCTTGAGCTAATTGTGCTCTTTGTAATTCTCCTTCACCACGAGCTCTTAACATTTCGTTTTGTTTAACTTGTTGGTCAATACTAGAAGCAACTCCTTGTTTAGATTTTGCAGCTGCAGCAGCTAAAGCAGTAGCACCACCAGCACCAGTACCAGCTTGAGCAGCTAAATCTTGTGAGGCAGCTAAAGCTTGATCTGCTTCTTGAGCTTGCATTTCAGCGGCTGCTGTAGAAACCTGTAGATTGTTCATGGTATTTGTTAAACCTGTATTAGCGCCTCTTTGTAATTGTCCAATGTTTGTACCTTGAGCCGTGTAACCTTCGCTAGTATATCCTTCACCCGTATAACCTCCTGCAGTATAGCCTTTTGCTGTACCTATTTCTCCAGGTTTATAACCTTTAGCATCTCCTAATTGATTTGCGGCGCCTAATTCTGCTATTTCAGCTTTTTCAATATCATAAGAAGCTCCAGAAATATCTTTATAAGCATTTGTAAATTCCATCGCTTCTACATCAGCCATTCTTTTATTTAAAGCATCTTCCTTAGCTTTTTTTTCTTTTTTCTTTTTACCTATACCTAAAGCAGATATACCCATTTTAACTAAAGCAACACCTCCTGATATAGCCGCAGCGGTGACTAAACCACTACCTTTTAATATTTCAGGGTCAGAACTAAGATGTTCTATTAAACTTAGATTTTCTATCAAACTAATCATCTATTTTTTTATTAATATATTTTTCAAATTCTTCATGAGTGTATGCATAATGGTAATCTTCTAAAACATCTAGATCTTTTGTATCTTTAGGATTTTTAAATATATTTTGAAAAACTGTTTTTTCATGTGCATATATTACTCTTTGTGTTCCTGCTTTTGATACCTCATAGTGAGGGGCTTCGTAATAATTTTCACCTTTAGCATCAACAACTGTTATAGATCCTTTTAAAAGAAACCAACCGTGTTTTCTTTTATGTATAAGACTTATACCTATTGAATCTTTCTGCATTATCATTCTTCTTACATAAATACCTGGTAAAAATTCATGCTCTGTTGTAACTGTTTCTTTACTTCCTTCTCTTACAGCTCTTCCGTTATTACCTACTATATTACTACCATCTACCCTGCTTAAAAGTGATTTAGATAAATTTAAAACTTTTTCTTTCCAAGGTATTTCTAATTCTTTATTTGATTTAATTATTTCAGTCATTTAATAATATTTATTGTGAAGAGTACACTGACTCTGAGTTTATTGCAAATAGTTCAGCATAACTAGCTGCGGCTGGAACAGGAAGTGTAAGTCTTACTGAAGCGTAAGCACCTTTTATTCCACCCACAATCTTGTTATCTGTTTGAACTAAAGATCCACCTACAACTTTATAGTTAGGTTCTGACGAACTTATAGGTGCAAAATACTTGCCTTCTTTTTCTTGAAAAGGAAAATTTACTATAGCCATATTATGCGTTTTGAATTATTGTTACAGATCCATTTGGTAATGCTGGTGATATTCTTGCGTTTGTATTAATAATTGTAATAGTACCACTTCTTTGAACACCCGTGTTGTTATCCGCAACACTAACAGTAAAATTTGTTTCTGGATTAAAGTTAACAGGAGAAGCATTAGATCCATTGATTAATATCCAATTATCTGATGTTTCTAATCTTGTGCTTACGTTGCTTAATGAAGAAACACTCTGTGGTGATGATCCTGTGGCTGCAAATTGAGGTAATCCTACTGAGTTTACAACAGCTGTTTCCGGTCCTCCGCTAACTGTTGTTATAGCTATTATACTAGCTGTAGTTGGATTTGTTAACTTAACACTATAAGCTGCATTAAAATTTGTTCCCGCATCTATAACAGAAGTAGTTGTAGACGCTATTGATGAACCTCCAGACTGTTGTGTTAAAGCAAATTGAGCACTATCTGAAACCATAGTATCTGTTGCAGGTATATTTGTATAAGTTATAGTTGCAGTGATATTTACTGTATCAAAAGGTGAAATTTTATATGTACCAACATATGGAGCATTAAACGCAATATTACTAGCAAGAGTAGGAGATATCCATGTTAAATCTGTTTTAGCTGTTGCAGTTCCAGTTACATCAACTGTTCCTGAAGCTGGTAAAGCTGGCACGGTTAAATTATAAGTATATACTGCATTGTCTTTATTATTAGCTATCGCAGGCAGTGGAGCTGTTGCTCTTGTTGTTGCGGGAGGTAAAACAGGGTTGAATGAAGATATTCCCGATGTATCTAAAGTTACATTGCTTGGATCTATATAATATCCATCTTCCGCTAATAAAGTAAATTGAGCTTGACCTGTTCCAGCATTATTAAATACTTGAGATGCGGGTGTAAGATCTGAGAACGTTACAGCATCATCTGTATTTATTGTTAATAAAGCAGGTAAGTTAGCTAACACAGCACCTACACCACCAACATTTATTGTTTGAATAGAGTCTGTGCTTCCAACAGTGTAAGAAACCCTAAATACTATATTACCTTCAGAGGTTAAACTAGTTGGATTTATAACACTTAAACTTGTATTACCTGAAAGAGTTATATCTGTAGGTAAAATAAAATTATAAGCAGAACTTATAGGTCTTGCTGTTATTATCCAAGTTATAACATCGCTTTGTTTACCAATTAATGTTGATTCACCTGTAACACTACCATTTACAGCTGTACCTATTATTTGTAACGATGTAGATATTATTGTTGCAGGTGTGGGCAATGTACCCATACTAGAAACATCTGTTTCAATAAAGTCTAACGTCCAACCAGTCGATCCTTCATAACCTATAGTGTTAAATTGTTTTATAGTAGAAGGAGATTCATTAAATATAGGTTCAACATATGATGGTTGAGTGCCTAAGCCATAAAAGTTATTTCTAAAACCAACCGTTGGATCGTTATGTTTCCATAGGTTACCTGTAAAAAATGTGTAATAAGTATTATTTAAGCTTAAGCCTGATTCTTGATTAAAAGATCTAAAGCTGCTCCAGCCTTGAGAGTTTTCGTCAAATGCTAATGTTAAATATCCATCTGCAGCTGTGCCTACGTTTGTATCTTCGTTACCATCAAGGCCTTGACCAACTATTGTTAACATAAATAAGCTAGAGTATTCATCATAACTACCAACAATACTTGTTGAAGCTTTTAATGCGTCTCTAAAAAAGTCAGCCATACCTATACTAGATATTTCTTGTATACCTTGAGGTGTTAATTTTAATACAGTACCATTGTTTTTATCTGTAAAGTACTTATTAAAGCCAAACTCAGCATATGATAATGGATCTTGAGATATTCCAAATCTACCTGCATAAGGTGCAACTGTACCTAAAAATTGTGTATTACTAGTTACAGGTATTTGACCACCTTCAGCTGAATATATAAAATCTTTATCAATAGGTGATCTAGATATTTTATCTTCTTGAAATATTAAAAGTTGAGTATCGTCTGCAGCTAGTTTTTGTATAGCTCCGTCTTGTGGATCTACTGATATTGTTAAACCGCCTTCAGACTCATTAAATTGATTTATATAGTTAATACCTGTTCTAGAATTAAAAAGTCCACTAGAGTGTATTAGAGTGTTAAACCTTAGCTCTTCTGCAAAGTTTTCTTGAACAACATAAGCTCTAACGCCTACATCAAAAAACGTTTCATTAAAAGCAGCTCTTAGTCTATTTAATTCTATATGTGCTCCTGATCCAGTTGGATTAAAGTCTAATAAATAAGAATTAAAAAAATCTATGTTTATTGCTACACCTGTTATAGATGATACTAAACCACCTGTAGATGTTTCATAAAATATATCTAAATCAGACTCTACTGGTTGCGTTTCAAAAACACATATACCAGATGTTACGCCTACGCCAGAATTATTAACTGTAGTTGTAGATGCTGTGCCTGTTGGATTAGCTATAGCTTGTATTGACTGTAATGCTCCGTATGTTGGAGAAAATATATTTTGACCTCCTACGTATTTAGGATAAACAGATACATCACATGGAGATATTGTAGCTGAAGTACTTGGTGGTATAGCAGCTGTTTGATCTCTTGGTATTTTATTTTGACTATCACCTAATCTTTCAACAGTATTAGCTGATGACACGCCTGATATCCAATTGTAATATTCTTGTTCACGTTGTTTAACAACAACTCTATATGAGTAGGCCCAAGAAGGTATTTCGTTTGCAGCATCTGCAAAAACAATTCTTAAGGCATTAAATGCAGTTGTTGAATCAGCTGAACCCGCTTTTGGATCTATAAAAACAGTATCACCGCCTGAGTTTGATAATATCACAGGCGATTGTCTACCAAATTTATCGGCTAAAACAATACCTATTTGATATGTTCTTCTTGATTTTAAAGACAAAGGATTTTTACCTGGCCCCCAGCTTATTCTTGATGAATCTTCACCAGTTCTACTTACACTAAAGTTTATATTAGGTATGTTATAATTTTGTAAAAAATTACCATAAACTAATCTAGCACCTACTAATTCTTGAGATTGAGCTATTCTAGGAACAGCATCATATACTCTTGTTAATTGATCACTTGGTAAAGTTCTAAATGGATCTTGCGATGCATAGAAAAAGTTTATAGATGTTTCACCTGCAACAGGCTTATCTTCAACAACATACAATGCACTAGATCCTGTTTCTTTATATATTAATTCAACTTGAGTTATACCATATCCGGCTGGAGTAGGTATTTGTAATTGAACAGATTTTATAGCATTTACAAATGTTTCTATTTCTCCAAAGTCATTAATGCTTGTAGATATTGTATCAGGATTACCTAGTCTTGAAAATATAGTTGTACTAAAAGGTGCTAATGTGCTATACTCACCATCGTCAAATTTCCATCTATATGAAAATCTAACCATTTTATCTTCTAAAAAGTTAGATGTTATTGGTTGGCCTTGTTCGTCATTTGAACCTACCGCTAAAACAGTTGGTGATTCATATGGTGCAAACTTAGCTACTGAAGCTAAGTTATCAAAAGCGCCAGCTGTATAATATGTAGGATCATTTACTGCTCTTACAACGTTTATTTTTCTAGGTGGATTACGATTATCTGTCCAAAATAAAAGATCATCAACTAAGTTAATACCTGATATTTTAAAATCTTTATGAAAATTTAATGATAAACCACTAACTAAAGTTCTTAATTGTTTAGATGATTGATCGTAAGAAAAAATACCGTGCTCTCCACCATTACTTCCATCATAAGAATCATTTGAAGTTACATAAAAGTATATTCTATCATCACTATTGCTTCTATAAGAACCTATACATGATCCACCAGTTATACCTGAAGATGCAACTTGAATATTACCTAGTAAATTTTCAATAGCACCCATGTCGGCACTTTCTGATTTACCTACATTTATATTTAATGCTTCTCTATATTCACCAGCTGGCACTAACCTATCATCTAGATCTCGATTCATTCGGCCACCGTTGAACATTCTTTTAATTTCTGGCATACTAATTTATTAGTGTTTAATCCATTTAGATTTACCTCTAAATATTTGAGTCATCTCAGGAAGCTTCATATTAGATAATCTAATTTTTGCATTACGCATTTTAGCTGCTGCTTCTTTTTTGTATAAAGCAGATATTTGTATAGTAGAAGATCTTAATTTAGTTAAGTTATAAAGCATAGATGCCATCACAGCATCTTGTGCTAACTTAGGTACAAAAACATTAGAAAAATCTCCGTTTTCACCTAATCCATCTGAAATATATCTTAGCGTAATTAAGTCATTAGCTTGAAAGCCAGAGCTAAAGTAAACTTGTCCAGCTGTTAAATCTAAAACATAAGTACCGTTCATGTTAGCAAGCTCAGGTGTCAATCCATACCTTTGACCCCACATACCTCCTATGTTTTCTGGGCCATATATACTATTATAATATCCAATGTAATAACTAGACAGCTCTTCAACTGTTAAAAGTGATATTGCTTTTTGATAACGATCTATTGTATCTGATGTTTCTGCAAATACTATATTACCTGTTTGATCATAAAGATATTGATAGTTTTCGTCTTGAGCAACGCCATTGTTTGGTTTAGTTGTTTGAGATGGCATTATAGGCCTCATGTTACCATATTTGTCAGTAAAAGAAAAACTAACATAATTAACATAATCAGACGGCAAAGACATTTGTAATGTAGAACTTAATTGTATTTCTATTGCTTTTTCAGAATAAAAAACATCAAAGCTAAATTCTTGTACTGCTCTTTGAGCCCAAAATGCAACTTCATATCTAGGCACCTTTGTTAATGTTTTTCCATCACCAACAAAAGCTACCATAAAGTTATTTATAATATCATTTATATTTGTTCTTCTGTATGATCCTGGTATATCTGTACCATTTCCTCCATCTAATGCTGAGTAATTATCTACGTCTAAAGGTTTTCTTGATATTGCCATTATTGTTCAGTTGTTTCAAGTTTTTGTTCTCTTCCTAATGCAAATTGAGCTACATCAGCTTGTTTAATTACAACACCTGCATACGCTAGTATCCTAATTATTAATTCTGATTGTTCTGATGGATCTAATTCAAAATTATAAGACTTAGCATTTGTATCGTAACTATCTGTTGATGGATCAAAAACAGTTGGATCATAATAAGGTATAGTTCCATTTAAAATATAACCCCATTTTGGCCTAGTTGGTTTTGATAAATAATCAAAAGTAACACCAGTAGTTACACTCGATGGTAGAACCTTTACACCGTTAGATGCTAAAGTATATACTGGTTGAGTAGGAACTGGATAAGTTAATGGTGATAAGTTTATGTATTTAGCGTCTTCATGAGATGAATAATCAGCGACAATATTATTAACATTTACTACTCCTAATTTATAAAAATCAGCAGGATATGGATATATACCATTTGTTAAAGTTGGCGTATGTAGCTTATAAAATGCATTTATT
>Ga0209535_1001135_pt1 | contig 18266 bp, 28 predicted proteins | sample LinPmetageLP28_FD_184041 | JGI IMG/M metagenome (GOLD analysis project Ga0209535, IMG submission 184041) | Marine viral communities from the Pacific Ocean - LP-28 (SPAdes) (version 2) | ecosystem: Environmental > Aquatic > Marine > Oceanic | place: Pacific Ocean | collected 2009-08-22
ATTGGTGTAGATTCTTCTTCACAATTAACACATTGATAATAATCATTTTTAACGATTATTTTTTTTGTATTCATATCTCTCCAGACTTGTTCTTGCACTTCTTCTGAACCACAATAACCACATACCCACATATCATCCATATTTTTGCTTTCAGATTCGTGTGTATTGTCGAATTTATCAAGTTCTTCCCAAGTTTCTGCATTATCGTAGTCATCAGTATCTACTGATTTTTTTACTAATCTTGTTTTAAATACAATATTGTTTTTGTTTAAAGGGCCTTCGTGTTTAATACTCCACGATTTATCATCTTTTGTCATTTCTTAGCCTCCTAATGCTACTTATTCTGTTATGATACATAAATTCAAAACCTAATTTTTCTAATTTGTCTATTTGTTTTTGAATTTTTTCTTGTAACTGTAATGCTTTATCTGATTTATTCGGTTTCATAATTTCTCTCTTTCTTGTATTGCTCTATCCATGTTTGTTCTTTTCTGTTATGTCTTAATGGCACACCAACAAAGATTTCCCAACCATTTCCATTGCGTTCATACATTTCTAAATGTGTTTTTTCTCTCCATTCTTTATCCATTTTTACTGTTTGATTAGTAAATATTGGATTACGATTTTTGTCGTATGATTTTTTACTCATGTTTTCTCCTAATTTAAGATTATTCAGAACTGAGGTAGCAATGCGTCACGGTGACCGCCTTACATACTACCTCTATTCTGATTTAAGTCACTCAGGAACCTAAGTACAGGGACCTGTAATGTGACTATCATGACTCATCTCTTGCAACCAATATAGCACCTATTTCTGCTTCAAATGGCACTAAGAGATTATTGTCATTATTTATTGCGATGCAGATCTAACTATATCTAGGGATCTGTTATAGCAATATTAACCTTGTCGAGAACTGATGGCTCGTCTATGTAAGGTTAATTATTTACCAACTACTATCGTATACGATTTCGTTGCCTTTTTTTATTTCTAATGCAGCATATTTTACAAATTCAATATCTTGTTCTTTGTAATCATTAGCTGATTCTTCTTGGTATTGATGTGCGAAATAAGCACCATCATTAGAATTGCAAAAATAATCTCTAAATTGATTATTTATAGCTTTTTCTAGACGTTTTAGATCTTCTAAATCTAAAGAAACCTTTGTAAAATAATGAATTTTCTCAGGTTTTGCGTCTTGATTTTGTCTATGATATGCATCTCGCATAAATATATGTAATCTAGCATGTTTTGTCCATGTATAAGGACCATATCCATTGAAACTATAAAGATTTCCATCTGAATCTTTTATGCTATCTATATATTGTTTTCCATAAATACCAGCTGATTGATGTAATCCCATATTATTCCCATCCTAGATCTTTGAGACCTAACTCTTTAATAGCTTTTTTAGCTTCTTTTTCACCGTGTATATTGTGTATTCTATTTAATAGTATACCAATAAGGTTATGTGAATAAGGTTTTTCATCAAGAGTTGGTACTAAATCAGCTATACCTTGTCTTAAGTCTGGTAATGATTTATCTTTTGGATTTATTGCATTCATTGTTTTCTCCTTTTATTTATAGATATAAAGCTTAAGGGTTAATATTCCACGATTAACTACTTACTTTTCAGCAGCTTGTTAATCTGGACCATAACTTCACATAAGCTTTATATCCGTTATTTAGGCGAGGTAGCACCTAAAATTGATTACTAGTTTTACCAACTTTCTTCATCCAATCAGTTACTTGCATATTAACCAACCAATCTTTCATTGTTGGTATTCTACCACAATCTTCTAAGATATGTTGTTCTGCAATGTATCTAACTGGTATTTCTTTACCTGTTGATAATACTATTGTTTTACCAAATACGTCAATACACCAACCAATACCTTCTGTATGATGTCTCATTGATCTGTGAGTTGGTAATGAACAACCACGTTTAGAATCATCAAACCAAGAATGTATAAGGATGTAGTCTTCGACTTTACCTCCCCATTTTTTAACACTACTTTTACTGTGATAAAATGGATCCATTATTCAGCTCCAAACATGTTTTCACGTATGGCTCTGTATATCTCTTCTATTTTAGCGTATTGAGGTTTTGATATAGCATCTAAATAAGTAACTTTTTTAGCTACTGCTTCAATTGCTTTATTAGTATTACTTTCTTTGCCTTGTGTTAAAGTGTATTTATCTGTAACATTTTCGCTCTTAGTGTAATAGTATTCACTTTCTAAAGAAACTTCAACCTCAGCTTGTGCTTCTTTATCTTTCGACATTTCTTCTACATTGGTAATTTTAAAAGTAATATCGTGTACAGATCCTTCGTCGTTTTGCCAACCACCAGTTATTGAACTATAACATGTGTTGCCCAATACATTAAATGCATGTTTTCTTTTATGCATTTCTTGTCCAGCAACCCATATTAATTCAATGTTACCTAACTCTAAATCCAGGCATTTCATATACTCTGGAAATTCAGTTAAACTGTGTATATAATCATGTTCTGTATGATTATTCCAGTTGTTAGGCATTGTTAGTAACTTAGAAATGAATAAAGATTCTTTTCTTGTAGATTCTAACCTACCGTCGTTTTGAACTTCTAATTGACTATCACTAGTAACTTCTCTGTATCCACATTTAACTAATTGTTCGCATATGTTATCAAATTCAGTTTCTGCTGTGATTAATCCGTCAAAGGATTTATGGTAATAATCTTTCATTCTATTACCGTTTAAATCGTAATAAGAATCACATGTTATTCTAGATTCTGATCTAACGATTCTACATTTTTTATGTGTCTTTCTAATAGGTTCCCCTTGATTATACACTACAAAATGTTCTATCGCACCGTCGTCTCCACCGCCTTGAAGATTAAAATCTACTCTATCTATATTATGTTTAGATCTATATAGATTTGTCATAGCTCTTCTTACGTATTTTAGGTTATTGTATTTATTAAATACTTTTTCCATAGCATATATTTCGTTGTAATTAGTGTGTTTCACTTTACTGAATCTTGCGTCTTCAGTATTTATTTTAATATTGTTAACCGTATTATTCATCTATTTCCTCTCTTTTTTTATCTGTTGATTTTTGACGAACAACTTCGTTTTTAATTTTATCAAATACTTGTTGTTGGTCTTTATTTAAGTGTTTATTTAGTTCTTTTAATAGAACTGCATCTTTTTTGTCTTGTATCTCTAATAGTTCAGAGATTATATAGACTATCATATCAAAGCATTCTTCTAATGCGTCTTTAATATGATTCCTCGTTCCATCTAATGGAACTTCATTTCCGTGTTCCCTTGCTCCTACTACTAATCTTTCTTCAATAGCTTGTAGTATGCGTTTGTTATTAGGCAATTCATTGATTTTTTTCATAATACTCCTGTTATGTTAAAGTTTTGCAGGACATATGAAAGGAGTTATACATCCTGCATTGACAAGTTGCTTAGTTACCTAAGCATCTCCCAATCGTAGAACGAAGGTTCATCTGAATCTTCATTGTTATGAACATCGTTTCCATGATTTATTGTTGGCTGCGCTAGAAGTTTTATTTCTTCCATGGCATCCTTACAACAACTATTAAGTGGATCTAAATATTTCCACTCTCCATTCTCTAGTGTTGCATTAGTATTGCGACATATAGAACAACTAATCCTAAGCATTAGTATTCTTCTCTGTCTATTTTAATTACTGGACGTTTTATTCTGACATTAACAAAGGTTTCTATTCCTTCGTCCCAGTTGTTAACTGGACCTTGTTCAGTTTCATCTTTCTTTTTGTCCTTTATTCCTACGTCTATACTGCGTGACTTAGGAACATGTTTACGTCTATTAGTAAGACCTATTTCTGCTATCATAGAACATATCCTCCCACATACTTTGTAATACGTGTCTGAATTTGTTGAATAGCCATATAATAGCATACACTGTAAGTAATTTAAACATTACTAAACTTACATTTAATGCAAAGTTACTTATTACATTACTGAACTCTGCTGTAAACATATTATATTTACTATCAAAGCGTAGCATTAATACGCTTGTAGATATTAATCCACCAAATAGTATTAATACATAACGATTGATTTGTTGCACGTGAGCTACAATTACTGTTATAAATAAATGTATTGAATTGCCTTTATATCTAGGCTTCAAATATTTATTTACTATCTTCTTACAATAGTTTGGAACTCTCATGATCTCTTGTGATAATATTCTCATGGTATTATCTCCTTTTCTTTTATTTGTTAACAAAACTTTAGCCTATTAAGCTGTGTGATCTGTTGATTTAACTAGGGTATATGAAACGAATTTCATGGATACGTTAATAGGCTAATTTATAGTAATTAATTCTGATACAAAGCACAAGCGTTTTATACTGACACGCCGTTTTTTGTAAGGTATTATAATAGTTCTTTATAATAGCGATGCGTAGCACCTTAAGTCTTTAGTAGGTATGCTGACTTAACGCCAACACACCTACTGTTACAATCCTTAGCTGAACGTAGAATAGCTCGGTCCCGCAAAGATAGTAATGGTTAACTGTCCTTTGTTTTTCCCTTGCGTCTGTTCATAAGGTGTATTCAATGCATCTTCTTCATTAGAATAACAAGATAAGCTATCTGTATTCTTTTGAAGATACGTATTGAACGCATTATACAAATCCATATTCATTGAGTCTGATGGTTTAGAGACAACTGTCACTAGACGTAATGAACATTCAGGATATTTGCTAGTAAAAGTATCTAACTGACTCAAGCGAATTGGCTTGTTGTGTAGTTTTTCTTTTACTTGCGCATCATCTGATTTGCAATGACTGTATATACCAACAATTTCGTTTGAATACTTTACGAACTCAAGAAACTCTGGTGCATTGTAATTTAAACTCATGGTAACACTCCTTTAGTGCGCTCTTTGTTGTTTTATAATTAATATTTAGTGGCACACTAAAAGGGGGCAGCTAATCCCCATCTAGAATTGACTTAGCTTATTCAAACGGATAATTTCAACGATATTGAATAAGAAAAGTCAATTATAGAGGGGAGTAGGTGGTATATATACCTCGTGCATACAATCTAAATCAATTTTTCAAAGTTTTGTTGTAACTCCTATATTTTCTAAATAAGTTATTATATGGACAAATTGAAAAAGATTTTAAAATTTTTAGAAAAAAATAAGATGTTAGAACGTTGGAACAAAGACACCGATACATGGGAACAAGTTCCTGTTGATGTAGATGATCCAGAGATGATGCATTTGTTAGAAGTAATGTCCGCAGAGTTAGATGTTCATATTAAAATAGAAGAGATGAAACTCGGTATTTTAGGAAAAAGAGATAAAGAGGATATTAATTAGTGTAAGGTATTAACGTTAATACATTAATGTTAATATTAACGAATAGGAAACACACATTAATAATGTGTTGTTAATAGATTAACGTATTAGGAGATTTATGAAAAATAAAAAGAAGAAGCCTACTTTAAAAGATATAATTACTATTATGTCTGGTATGCAGCTACAGATAGAACAGATCAAGGCGCATGTGTTTAACGGAGATAGGGCTCTGGATGAATACGTTAAAATGAAAGGTGACAAAGAAAAGTTTGTTACATGGTTAGAAGAACACTACGGTAAAGATGATAAAGATAACAAAGAAGCTGAAAAAGAATAACTTTAAGCCACAAACTTATAGAGTGTTTACTCCTGAAGAATCTAAGGGTAAACCGTATAAGCATTGGCAGAAGTGTTATCCAGGTGAACTAGGTGTTAGTGATGATGGTTATGTTAGTGAGTGTTTATACAGAAAAGAATATAAGAGTGGAGTAGAGATGACATTTCCATATGGAAGACAATGGTTAGGGGAAAATAGAAAGCTAGAGTTTGAACCGCATTGGCGTACTCGTAATTTTAATACAGTATCTACTAAGTCTTATAGTGAAATAGAATCTAATAGTAAGCGTGCAGAACTAGCACTAGATGCTTATTTGGCTTACAAGGTTGCAGGACAATCGCCTGATATGAATAAGATTGGAACAATCTACCGTCCAGATCAAAAAGAGCCGCATATAGCTGCAAAAAGATTATTGAAGTCTAAGGAGAGTAAACGAATGATAAAAGATAAGTTAAAAGAAATACTTACTGAAAAGAAGATTGATGAAGGATATGTACTAGATGTAATGAAAGATGCTGTTGTTGTAGCTAAAGGTAAAGAGAATAGTGGTGACATGATTCGAGCTGCTAAAGAATTATCTGTATTTTTAGATATGGCACCGCAAAAGTCTTCACAGACAGAAACATTACAAATGGATATAAGTCATCAGATCTCTAATCAGTTTGAAACACAGCAAAAAAAATTGCGTGCAACACAAACTAAAGAGTTACCAGATGATGGAAAAAAAGAAGATAGTACTAGAGGGGAATAAAGATAAGCTATTAATTTTTTTGGCAACAATGATTGAAGTGTCAAAAGATATGGGTGTCGAAGTTTCAATTATAGTAAATGAAAGATAAGAAAGATATATTATTAGCAATGCAACAGGATATGTTGTTATTTGGCAGAATGGTCATGCCAAATATGTTTAGTAGTGAATCTCCACCTTTTCATTACGATCTAACAAAACATTTATTAAATGAAGAAGAAAAACAAATAAATATTATAGCACCACGTGGACACGCAAAGAGTTCGGTGGCTGCTGGTATATTTCCTTTGTTCCATTTAATGTTTACACCTGGTGTTAAAGTTATTGTTTTAGTATCTAGGACTCAGTCGCACGCTACTAAGTTACTAGGGACAATTAAAGATGTTTTAGATTATTCACAAGAGTTTAGACATTTCTTTGGTTATTGGGGAATGCAGTCAGCTAGGAAGTGGACCAACACAGAAGTAGAGCTAAAAGACGGCAGCTTAATTATATGCAAAGGAACAGGACAGCAGATTAGGGGGATTAAGCATGGGAATCAAAGACCGACGTTATTGGTACTGGATGATCCTGAAGACGAAAATAATACGAAAACTGCAGAAGCGATGGAATATAATTTACGTTGGTTGTTGCAATCTGGTGTTCCATCCTTGGACCCCCTTTCTGGGAGGATATGTGTTATTGGTACTCCTCAACATGAAAGATGCATGGTTGAGACTTTGAAAGATATGAGAGGTTGGAAAACCTTAGAGTTTAGACCAGACTTAGAAAAAAAAATTGCATTGTGGGATGAAGTATGGCCTGTAGAAAAATTAGTAGAAAAGAAAAAAGAACTAGATAGTATTAATCGTTTATCTGTATTCTATAGAGAGTATTTGTGTCAAATTGTAGGTGACGAAGATAATTTATTTAGAAAAGAACATATAAAATATTACGATGGATTTTTAGAAAAGGATGAACAAGGATTGTCGACGCTCGTCCTGACGAGCCTAAATGGCGAGGCAGTAGACGAGAGAAGACCTGTAAACGTGTTTACAGGAGTCGATCCTGCATCCAGTACAAAAAAGACTGCAGACTATTCTGTTATATTCAATTTAGCTATAGATGATGATAACAACAGATTCGTATTGCCGTATTATAGAAAAAGAGCTACTCCACTCGAATTAGCAGATGCTGTAATACATAATTTTAAAACATATAAGAGTTCTAAGACTAGAATAGAATCGGTAGGTTATCAGGAGATGTTAAGACAATACATTAAAGAAGAGTCTGAGAAGTTGGGAATGTTTATACCTGGGCTTGAAATAAAAGAAAATCCTAGAACACGTAAATCTTATAGGTTAGAAAGTTTGCAACCTTTATTTGCTAATGGTAAGGTATACCTGTCTAAACATATGGATGCGTTAGAAGGTGAACTGTTATTATACCCTAGAGGAAAGAACGACGATCTTCTGGATGGATTCTTTTATGCTAATAAAAATTCTTATAGACCTAGCCATACATACACTACATTTAGCCAAAAAGAACAGAACTACAGGTTTAAACCACAAAAATCTTGGAAAACACAGTAATTTTTCTTGACTATTTCGACTTTTATCTTATAAGTTAATATAGCGATGATTATAGACGTAGTTAAATACTATATAACCAACCGTACTTTTAAGGAGTTATTAGATCAACATGCTAATATAAAAGTACCAAAAGGATACAAAGAACTAAATGGCAAGTTACGACAAAAAGAAAACAAGAGCAGGAAGAAGTCAAAACTATAAAGACTTAGTTGATGTTTTTAATTATAAGCCTGGAAGATTAGAACAAGATAATTACGAAATACCTGATGAAGTACAAGAAACACAAGAACTATTAACAGAGTATGATAATTTACGTGAAATCTGGGCAGTTAAATTTCAAGAGTCTTTAGAGTTTAGAGCAGGTGCACAATGGACTGAAGACGAAAGAGATGTATTAGAATCTCGTGGTCAAGCACCTATTGTTGTAAATCGTATTCATCCTATCGTAGAAACAGCTAAATCTTTATTAACTTATAACTCACCAGAATTTCGTTCTACAGCTAGAGAAGATTCAGACAGGGATACTGCAAAAGTATTTTCTGATTTATTTGCTTGGATGTGGGATCAGTCTAGTGGTAACGAAGAATTAAAAAAAATTATAGATGATTATTATGTTGGAGGTATGGGTGTTATGCATGTATACCAAGATCCAATGGCAGATTTAGGTAAAGGAGAAGTTTCATTAAAGTCTATTAATCCTTTAGACGTATTTATAGATCCAAACTCTAAAGACGTTTATGCTAGAGATGCTGCTAATATTTTATTAGTAAAATACATTACAGATGAACAAGCAGCACAATTATATCCAGACTTTATGGATATTATATTAGATTCAGAAAGTGGTATAGATAATGACGAAGAGATTCCTGCTACTAATTTATCTGCTGCTGAAGGTCAAATATTTAGTACAGACGAAGATACAAACTACCACGATAAAAGAAAGTACGTAGAAAGATATTCTAAAGAAATGCATACTTACTATAATATCTTTGAACCATTCAGTCAAAAAGAATTATTATTTAATGTTAAAGAATATAAAGAATACGAAGCTACTTATTATATTCGTATTTCTAAAGTTACTGGAGAAGAAGTATTTATTTCCGATGAAACGCTTATAGAAGAATTAATGAGTGTCGTAGAAGAGTATGGACCTGTATTTCACTTTGAATTACCTGAACCTGAAATAGATGCAGAAGGTAATGTAATACCACAAGATCCTGTAAAAGTAGCTGGAATGGAAACTGATAGCGGCATCCCAGGTAGTACTACAATTATAACTCCTCTTACAGTAGAAGAAATGATTGGTATGGAAAGTATTATTGTAAATAAAATTGAAAAGTGTTGTGTTAAAATGACCGTTACAGTAGGAAACAATTTATTATATACTAGAATTTTGCCTACCGATGAATATCCTATTATACCATTAATGAATATTCATCATCGCAATCCGTTTCCTGAATCTGATGTAAGAATATATAGACCGCTACAAGAATATATTAATAAGATTCGTTCATTAATTATTGCACATGCAAGTACAAGTACAAATGTAAAACTTTTAATTCCTCGTGGTTCGGCAGACCTCCGTCAAATTGAGGAGGAGTGGAGTAGAGCAGGTACCAGCGTTATTGAGTTCGATGCCGAACTAGGTGCGCCGATTGTAGCTGGTCCTGTACCTCTACCAAATGAATTATATAAAAATGAAGCTGATGCTAAATATGACTTAGAATACGGCTTTGGTATTTTTGAGCTAATGCAAGGTAGTGGTGCAAACTCACCTTCTACATATAGAGGGACTTTAGTTGTTGATGAATTTGGTCAAAGAAGAATTAAATCACGTAGAGATGATATAGAGAATTTTTTAAATCAATGTGGTAAAGTTGCAGTTCCATTAATGCAACAAATATACACAGAAGATAAAGTTATAAGAATTGTACAACCTAACGGAACAGAAAAAGAAGAAAGATTTAACTTTTTTAAAGAGATGGAAAATGGGGACGTTAAACGTTTTCATGATGTTACCGTTGGAAGATATGATGTTAAAGTTGTAGCTGGTTCTACATTACCAACAAATAGAATGGCATTATTAGATACATACATGAAGATGTATCAAGCTGGATTAATTGATCAAGTAGAAGTACTTAAGAAATCCGAGATTATAGATATTGATGGTGTAATGGGTAGGTCTGGACAAATGTTACAAATGCAACAACAAATGAAAATGATGGAAGAAGAATTGAAGAAGGTCAAAGGAGATCTTCAAACTGCTACACGTGAAGAGCTACATGCTAAGAAACGTTTAGAAGTAGAAAAGTTTAGTTCCGATTTAGATAAAATATCTAATAGGGCTGAATCAGCTACACAGATGTATAAATCTAGACTAGCTGACGTTGAAAACAATCTAATGAACTCCGTTGGAGCCGTAGAAGAAGAATTAGCTGAAGATTTAAAATCAGCAGGTCCTTTAGATATGGAAGATGGAGAGTTAGGATAGGATAAATAATGAGTCAAAATAATGAGATACTAGCAACAGACCAAGCGGTAGGAGATACAAGCACTGCAATAGAACCTACTGGTGACGGTGACATTTTTAAAGAAATATTTGGAGAAGAAAATACAAATCGCTTTGTGGCCAATGCGAATGATAATTCTGTAAATACAACTGAAAGTCAAGCACCTGAAGTTTCTGATTCTAGTAATCCTAAGGAATCAGTTGACCAATTTAATTATTGGCAGAGTCAAGCAGATAAACGTACTGCTGAAGTTAATGAGTTAAAACAGGAATTAGATCAAATCAAGTCGAAGATAAGCTCTACCCCAAGCTCACAAACTAAAGCAGAACCAGAGTCTAAGGATATAGTAAAACCTATAAAACCTACAAGACCGTCTAGTTTTGATAATTCCGAAGCACTAACTGATCCAGATAGTAAGTCTGCAAAATATGTTGCAGCAAGGGAAATGTATTTAGACGATATGTCTGAGTACTTGTTAAATCAGGAAGAAGTTCGTAATCAAGTAAGTCAAAAACAACAAGCAGAACAACAGAAGTTGAACTCGCAACAAAAGTTGTACGCAGACTTACAAGGTAATTATGGATATAAACCTGAAGAAGCAAAAGACTTTATTGAAAGAATGTCATCACCAGAGTCGTTGTCCTTAGACAACTTAGTGAAACTACACAAAACGCTTACAACACCTGTGCAACAAGCACCAGTGCAACAGCAAAATGTGATAGATCCTAGAACAAGTGATATGGCAAGAAGACAACAAAAGTTATCAATTCCTTCTACTATTACGACACAGCCAAGTGCTAATGTGCAGTCATCTAAGAAAATAGAAGATCAAATGATGGATTCTATGATTTCTAACTTTAAGAAAAAGAATCCGTTTTAATGAAAGGGAAATAAGATGTCTGATGTATATAGCATAGGACCAGGAGAAGGCATGCAAGGAACTTCAATTAATGATTCAAGACGAATCTTTAATTTTGGAGAACGTGTTGCAGAATTAGCTCCTGCTCAATCACCATTTCTCACTTATTTATCACAAGTTTCAAATAAGCCTACAGATGATCCTGTATTTAAATTTTTGGAACAAAGACACCAATATCAAAGAAGAAACTTTCAGATTCAAGTTGCTAAAACTACTACTGCTTACAGTACTGGTTTTAATGTAGCAGCTACTCTGGAACTTGATGCTGATGTTTTATACGATAAGTATGGAAGAGAAATATCAACAGCAACAGCACCTAATTTTTTACTCGCAGACCAAATCGTAGCAATCGAAGTAGATTACGATGTTAATGGTAATGACGGTGGAGTAGGAAATGAAACAGCTGCTATTGCTTATTATAAGTTAACTGCAAATCCAGCACAAGTAGACGAAGTCAGTGGACAAAAGACTGCTGCTAGATTAGTAATGGACTTTATTAGAGTAAACTACAAACCAACAGGTTCCAATGGAGCAACAGCAACAAACGCAGGACAAATTACACCAGCCGCTAACTCTAAATTAATTTTTAGAGCAGGTGGAGATGGTCAAGTAGTTGGTTCAGCCTTTGCTGAGGGTTCACAAGATCCTGAAGGTTGGAGAGATGAGTTTTACAACAGAGAAGGATACTGTCAGATCTTTAAGACTGCAGTACCTCTATTCTCTGGTACAGCTCTAGCTACACGTTATCGTGGAGTATCAAACGAATACATGCGAGTGTATCAAGAAAAACTTATGGAACATAAGATGGATCTTGAACACGCTATGTTATTTGGAATTGGTACAGATGATACAACTGCAACAGGTCCTATTCGTAGAACTTGGGGTATTGTACCTTACGCTGAACAGTATGGTAAAGTGAAAACTTTTACATATGCTGACGCTTCGTATGACACTTTTGTTGACGCAATGGAAGATGTATTCTCACCAGAATCTGGAAACAGTGGCGAGAAACTTGTTCTTTGTTCAAGAAAAGTAATGTCGTATTTCAATAAACTTGGAGGAACTTCATTCCTAGGTAACACTATGGCATTGAACTCTCAAGTTGGTAGTGGTTTAGATATTCAAAACGTTGAAGGTGCCTTTGGACACCAAGTAACTAGAATATCAACATTATATGGTAATTTAAACCTTGTAATGGAACCGTTATTTAGAGGTGCACACGAAAACACAGCTATTATGGTTGATTTAAACAATGTAGCATACAGACCGTTAGTTGGTAATGGCGTATCAAGAGATACACAAATTATTACTAATGTTCAAAGTAATGACGTTGACGGAAGAAAAGACATGATTCTTACAGAAGCAGGTCTTGAGATTTCACTTCCAGAAACTCACACTGTTTTATCGTTTAGTTAAGTAAAATGGGGGAGTTGAAATATACTCCCCCCTTTAAAGGAGAAAATTATGGGTATAGCTATAAGACTTGGTAAGGCTGCCAAAAAAAGAAAAAAAAGATATAATCAAGCACAAGATGCTTTTATTTTTCATACAGGAAATAATGATCCTGCTGATTTTGTAAATCCACCTAAAATGGGTTTAGGTGTAGCTCAAGAATTTTTAGATAGTGGTGGTAAAAAAATTACCAATATTGCAAAAAAAATAAAGACTAGAAAAAAACGTAAAAAAGGTAGAGGTTCTTTACCTGTATAAATATGACACAAATTAATATAAATTTTAAACAAAAAAAGGGGAGTAAAATGGCAAGTAGCGCAAAAGGTGGAATAAGAGGTAAAATGCCTAAGTTTGATGAATTTCAAAAAATAGTTAGGGAGCAAAAAAGAAAATCTAAACCTAGAATAGATAGAGTAGTAGACACGGTAAAAGGTGTTGGACAAACAATAGGTGGAACTAAAGCTGGTAAAGTACTTGGTTCAGCTGGTAAAGGCATGGGCGGAGCACTTAAAAAAGTATATTCTAAATCACCATTAGGAGTTGGTATTATGGGTGGATTAGCATTAGGAGCATTAATAAGTAAAAAGAAAGATCCTAAATAATGTCTATACCTACCATAACTAAAGGTGCAAAACAGTTAAGACGTATGGCCAAAGGGCATGCTAAAAGAAAAAGTTTTACGTTAGAAGGACTTCAATCAAGTTCTGATGTATTAAATTTAGCTTATCAAGCAGGTCCCGAAGCTAAGAAACGTTTGTATAATAGCACTGGTATGGAAAGCGCATTAGATGTTATAAAAAGAAAACGAATGTTAAAGAAGAAAGGCTAAATATTAATGACTATACAAGCTGAAATAGAAGCAATAGTAGGAAGCGTTTTAGGTAGTGATGCTACTGCTACTGCTGGATTTTGCGTAGAAGGAGTAAAGTATGTAACAAAAGCTTTAGCTACTAACGCAGCTATACGTGATAGACTTACTAGTAGTAGCGATGTTGTTAATAATGCTGGTTTTACAATAACTAATACTGTAGGATTAAGTTCTGTAAACAGAAAAGATGCATCTAATGGAAGATTTAGAATGTGTGGAAGAGTATCTTTTAATGATAGTTTTAATGCGTTAGATCCAGATAGCATATATTTTGCTACAAAAACAGATCCAAAATATTACATAAATGAAGACAAAGTGTTTATATTACCTGTTCCAACTTCTGATGAATTAGGAATGATAAAACATATAACACCAGCTACAAGTGTTACAATAGGTGGTAGTACTATTACTAATTTATCTAGTGAGTATGTTCGTGGAGTAGTGTTGTATGCAGCATTACAATTAATTCAAAAAAGAATGAATGCTATAGATAAACCTGCAGGAGCTGTTAATTTAACAACTTTAGCACAAGGAGATGTTACTGGAACGCAACCGTTAGCACAGAATACTTGGTTTGATATTGTAGATGATTACATAAAAGATGAAGACGTTGAATTAGCTTCTACTTATATGTCTAAAATAAATTCTTATATTAACAACTATCAAGCAGAGTTAGCTGCAGATCGTACAGAATATCAGTGGTATGAAAGTAAATATTTAAAGATTTCACAACAATTAATAGAATTTTTGAGAATGTATATGGACATTCCAATGCAACCAACAGGAGTAGTAAATGAAGCTTCAGCAAATGATTGAACAAGTAAAAAAGCATCATCCTGATCTTGGAGACGTAGAAATTATAAATTTATTAAATCAAGCTTCAGATGAGTTTTGTTCTAGAACTTTACTATTAGATGAAGCAACACAATTTAATACTGTTGTAGACCAAAGATACTATGGATTAAAAGACTCTATTTTAGAAATTAAATCTGTAGACTTTAAAGATGAAGAAGGTAGTGTAAAATCAATTAAAAGATTATTGGGCAGACCAGAATATAGGGATATAACATAATGAGTCATAATTCAAGATTAAAAGGAAGAAGAAGTAAACAGTATGTTTATTGGATTGAAAGAGATTCAATAGGTATTGCTTTACATGATAGTAGTAAAAATGTTTCAGATATATTTACAAGTGTAAAAGCTGTTCATCAAATAACATTATTTTACCATAAAAAAGCATTACACTTTGGTATATCTAGTTCTGACGGTAGTAGTACATTAAATACTACTGGTTTATTATCTGAGGTAAGTGAATTACCTAGTCAATTTCATTCTTGTTTAATAGATAAAGCTATATCATTAGGATATGAATTAAAACCAGATATGATACAACTAGCTCCATATTTTGATGGAAAATTTGAAAAAGGAATTAAAGAAGGTAAGACCTTTGCTAACAGAGGTAGAATTAGTGGAAGAAGAACAATCGTACAGCATAGCTTTTAATGGCTAATACTTGGAGAATAGGAGAATTTGGTTTAACGGCGTTTGGAGATCACAATCATTCGTTTAATCAATTAATACAACATTTTAATGATGATATAAATAGTAACTATGTAGATATTCCAATACCAAGTAATGCTACATACGGTGATCGTGTTACTCCAAGTAGCAATATTTATACTGATGTAATAAAAAATATATATACTTTTAGTAACGTAGGAATACCTAGCGATGCTAATTATAACGATGTACCGTTAATTAGTAATCCAGTATATGAAGATAAAATTAAAAATACGTAGGAGATAAAATGGGTGGAACATTAAGTAGTCCAAATAAAATTAAAGACGTATATACTAAATTAGTATTTTACGATGGAAATAAATTAAAATATGATAATGGATCTTCAGATATAATTATAACTGAAGCAGATAATTTTTCATCAGATATACAAGCGGGTACAGGAATACAGACTTCAGAGTCTGGTGGACAAACAACAATAAGTGTAGCTAGTGGAGTTGTACTAGACACTGAAACAATAGATGGCGGTAGCTATCAACCATAGAGGAGAAATAAATGGCAAATACATTACAGATTAAAAAGAGTTTATATGGTGCCAGTGCAGGAGCTCCAGCTTCGTTATTGTACGGTGAGCTAGCTTATGACAATGCAAACGGTAAACTATATATTGGAAAACAAACAGGAAGTAGTACGGTAACAGTAACAGATTTAGAAATTACTACTCCTGACGCAACATCAAGTATTAAAGGTAAAGCATCATTTTCTACAAACAATTTTGTAGTTAATAGTGGTGCAGTACAAATTAAAGATCTTGGTGTAGCAACAGCAGAATTAGCAAATGATGCGGTTACTGCAGCTAAAATAGCAGATGATGTTATTAACAGTGAACATATAGTAGCAGATTCTATTGACGCAGAACATTTAGCACCTAATTCAGTAAATTCAGATGCATATATAGATGGAAGTATTCAAACAGCACATGTTGCAGACAATGCAATTACTGGTGCTAAATTAGCAGATAGTATTACTATTGCATCAGCTTTAACAGTTACTGGAGATCTAACAGTAAATGGTACAACTACTACAGTTAATAGTACAAATACTACATTAGATGATCCATTACTAGAACTAAATAGTGGAGCAGGAAGTAATGCTAACGATTGTGGTATTATCATAGAACGTGGTTCTACAGGTAATAATGCAACATTCTTTTGGGATGAAAGTGCAGACAAGTTTACTTTAGGTACCACTACTGCTACTGCATCTAGTACAGGTAATATGTCTGGATTTACAAAAGGTGCTTTAGTAGCTAATATAGATAGTTCTACTCTTACAAATGTTGCTTGGGATTTAGGCACATACGCTAACTAATAATGGCTAATGGTTTAAAAATAAAACGTGGTGATGGTGCACCTGTAGCAGGTTCCGATGGGTCAAACGGTGTTTGGCCTTTCGAGCTAGCTTATGACTATACAAATAATAAATTATATATTAATGATGGTCAAGGCGGTGGTAATGGAAACATGCAAGAAGTTGGTGGTGGTACAATCACAAGCGTTACTGGAATGACTAATAACAACGTGCTAACTGCAAGTGGTAGTACTACTATTAGTGGTGAAGGCAGTCTTACTTTTGATGGAAATGAATTAGATGTTAGTGGAAATGTTGATGCAACTGGTGTTTATAAACTTGATGGAACTACAATAATTAATACAGATGGTAATTTTGAAGTCCACGATACAAGAGCAGTTACACCTTCAACAGATTTAGGGGTAAAGGGTGTAAGATTTGATTTTAAAAACAATAGTGCAGATGGATTATCAGATGGTGGTAGTTATCATGGTGTAATGACACTTCAACAATGGAATGATACATCAGGTGGTCATATTCATGCTTTAGGATTTACAGATAATGGCAATGTGCATCATAGAAATGCAAGTATTGGTGGAACTTTTGGTAATTGGAAAAGATTAGCATATATAGAAAATGGCTCTAACAATAGAGTAATGACTGCATCAAGTTCTTCTACAGTAAATGGAGAGGGTAACCTTACTTTTGATGGAACTAACTTAACAGTAGCACACTCATCTGGAGCAGTAATATTTGCAGCAGCACACGCAGCAGATAAGATTCAATTATATTCTGGTGGTAATGAAAAGATTGGTACAGAAGCTAATACAATGTTATTTACTTCTGATAATTATAAATTTAAAGATGTTGCAGGAACAAGCAATCTTAGTATGGATGCTAATGGTTCTATAACATTAAACACAGTAATAGCTGGTGCTTGGAACGGTACTGCTATTGCAAATGATTATGTTGCTAATTTACCAACAAGTAAAATTACAAGTGGTACATTTGCAGATGCAAGAATAGCAGCATCAAATGTTACTCAACATGGAGATGGTAGATATTTTAGAACAGATGCTACAAGTGGAACTATAACTTCTCAAGATTGGAATACCTATGTAAATGGTACTGAAGTTCATTTTAGTTCTGTAACAAATCATAGTGGTTCAAATAGACCGAGTGGTGCTTATCATTATGGTGTAGCATTAAGTTATTCTGTTAATTCAGCAGGAAAGTTTCAATTATATGCTCCAGAAACAGGTTCTCAAGGTACAGCTACAAATCAAGGGCTTTGGTATAGAACAGGTTGGAATACAACTTATCGTCAATGGGCTCAAATTTGGGATAGCACAAATGATGGTTCTGGTTCAGGACTTGACGCAGATTTATTAGATGGAATACAAGGAAGTTCATTTTTAAGAAGTGATACTGCAGATACTATAAGTGCTCAACTTACAATGGGTACTCAAACATCTCTTGTTGCATCAAATTATGGACACGGTGTATTTGGTGTATATAGTGCGTCAAAATATCAACATGTTTGGAGTATGGGAACAGCATACAAAGGTCCTGCAGATGGAGTAAGTACAGGAAACGTAGGTAATTTATATGGTTTAGCTTGGAGTTATAATCCAGATTATGGTGCAG
>Ga0209535_1001138_pt1 | contig 18246 bp, 25 predicted proteins | sample LinPmetageLP28_FD_184041 | JGI IMG/M metagenome (GOLD analysis project Ga0209535, IMG submission 184041) | Marine viral communities from the Pacific Ocean - LP-28 (SPAdes) (version 2) | ecosystem: Environmental > Aquatic > Marine > Oceanic | place: Pacific Ocean | collected 2009-08-22
TAGTTGCCCAACAGTTTCTCATTGAGTCCTATGATAGAACCATCTTTGAACAGGTACTTGGCCCATGCTTTCTCTTCTTCAACACAGTCCTTGAACATCTGTATAACCGTCTTCTCTGTTCCTTTCATGGCCTTTGTCATCTCTGCGTCATCACCTTTTTGCCATGCTTTGATCACGTGTGTGGATAGGTTGAGGTGTGTTGCTTCGTCCCTTGCTATCAATGAGAGGATCTTTGCTGAACCTTCCATCAGTTTGAGTTCACCAAATGCGAATGTACAGGCGAATGATATGTAGAATCTAAGACCTTCTAACAAGTTCACTGTGTTCATTGCTAGGTACAACTGTCTCTTGAGTTCAAGCATGTCCACTTTCTTACCAACTGCATGATCCAACGCCATCTTACCAAACTTGTCGTATTCGTATGTGACACTCTTTGCTCTCTTCAGAATCTCTTTGTCATCCAGGATAGTGTCAAACACCTCACTAGGATCACTATAAACATTCTTCATGATGTGCGTGTATGATCTTGAGTGTATTGTTTCAAAGAAGTCCCACGTAACTATGCAACCTTCCAGTTCTGGATTAGAAACATATGGCAAGAACATAAGGCTTGGCCCTCTGCCCTGCACTGAATCCAACAGTGTCTGATATTTCAAGTTTGATGTGAATATGTGTTTCTGTTCAGGTCTGAAGTTCATGAAGTCTGCTCTGTCCTTCTGTAGACTTACCTCTTCTGGTCTCCAGAAGTAACCGATCATTGTCTGGTTCAACTTGTCGAACTGTGGGTGCTTGAAGTTGTCGTATCTCTGTACGCCACCGTCCTCGCCAAAGAACATAGGCTGTTTAGTGAAGTCAACTTTCTCCTGGTTAAAAACTGTTTTTGTCGTCATAATTCTTCGATTTTAGATTGTACAGGCGTCGCACTCACCGTCGTCTGCGGTTGTACTTATCTGTTCAATTGGATTTTCAGGTTCTAGGATAACATCCTCGCCATCGTCTTCCAATTGTGCGGCAATGCCCGCTGGTTGTACGTCCTCTTCCTCCCCTTTGAAATCGTATGTGTTCTGATAGTAACTTGTCTTCCAACCATACTTGTATGCTGTAAGCATATCATTAGCCATTGCTGAAAGAGGCACTTCGTTGTTCTCGTGTTGTAATGGATTGTAACTCCAGTTGCCTGATATGGCTTGATCAAAATACTTCTGCATCATTGCCACTACATTGATATAACCTGTGTTGTTAGGCATGTCCCATAGTAGTGTGTAATCATTTTTCAGTTTAGGGAACCCTGGTGCTATCTGTTTCAGAGGCCCTTTCTTACTTTTCTTAATTGCCATTAACGCTCTCGGTGGCTCAATACCGTTTGTCTCGTTTGAAACTACTGAACTACTCTCACTAGGCATCTGTGCTGACAGTGTGCTGTGTCTAAGTCCATACTTGGCAATGTCTTTTCTCAGACTCTCCCACGCCATTCTCTGTTTGTGTGGTACGATCTCATCTACTTCTTTCTTGTAGTGATCGATTGGTAGCAGGCCGTCTGCGTATTTTGTTCTTTCAAATCCTTCACACTTGCCTTTCTCCATTGCTATGTTGCAACTTGCTCTCAGGAGATTGTATTGGAATGCCTCTGTGAGTCTGTCAACTAGATCCCATGCCTTTGGATCTGAATACTTGACACCGTTCTTGGCCAGGTAGTGTGCAAGTCCAATGTAACCTATTCCTAGGCTCCTTCTTTTCTTTGTTGAAACTTCCGCGGCCTTAACTGGATAATCTTGATAGTCTATAATTTGTTCTAATGCCCTAACACTAAGGTCACAGATATTTTCCAGTTCACTTAAATCATTTATTCCGCCCACGTTTACTGCTGAAAGGATACAGAGTGCGATCTCTCCCTGCTCGTCGTGTATGTCCTGTATGGGTGTTGTTGGAAGTGTGATCTCTTGACACAGGTTACTCATTGAAACTTTGTCCTTGAAACTGCTGTGCGAGTTACAGTGGTCAAGGTTCATTATGTAGATCCTGCCTGTCTCTGCTCTTTCTTTTAATAAGTCAAAGAACAAGTCCTGTGCTGGTACTGTTTTCTTTGGAATAGTTTTATCTGCTTCATACTTCAAATACAAATCGTCAAAATCTTCTGTACCGAACGCATCATACAAACCTGGAGCCTGGTGTGGGGAGATAAGAGTTATGTCTTCTTCGTTCATGAATCTCTCATAGAACATTTTACTAATTTGTATTGAGTAGTCCATACGTCTTACTCTGTTGTCTTCTGTACCTTTGTTGTTTTTCAGCACAAGGATGTCTTCGATCTCTGGGTGCCATATTGGGAAGTGTACAGTTGCGTTTCCACCACGCACACCATTCTGTGTGCAACATCTCACAGTTGATTCAAACTTTTTAAGGAACGGAATGACTCCTGTGTGTTGGACCTCGCCTCCTCTAATCTTGCTGTTGATACCTCTGATACGTCCTGCGTTTATTCCTATGCCTGCTCTTCTGGCAACATAAAGTCCAATCGCCATATCACTTGAGAAGATACTAGGGAGAGTGTCATCACTATCTACTAGAACGCAAGAAGCAAATTGTCTGATAGGTGTTCTCACTCCTGCCATCACTGGCGTAGGAATATTAATTTTGTGTAGTGAGATGGCATCGTAATACTTTTTTACATAACTCATTCTTGACTTTGTTGGATACTCCGCGAAAAGCGTTGCCGCGATCATCATGTACATGTCTTGTGGAGTCTCGTACAGTTGTCCTGTGCTTCTGTCTTGCACAAGATACTTGTCACAGATCTGTCTAAGTCCTGCGTAGGTGAATTTTAAATCTCTTTCTCTCTTGATCCATGTGTTAAACTTTTTAATTTCTGTCTTTGAGTACTTGTCTAATATGCCTTTGTCATACACACCTAGTCTAATGTTCCTTAGAATTAATTTTAATAGTGGAATGTATTCGTATTGTCCGTGTGCTTCCTTCCTCACATCATAAGACAGGAGCCTTGCCGCGGCGTATTGGTAGTTGGGTGCTTCGAGACTTATCAAGTCATTGGCCGAACGCACTAAAACATTCTGGATATCTTTTGTTGTCATGCCATCATAGAACTGTATGTTGGCGTTCATCTCTATCTGTGATGAACTAACTCCAGAAAGACCTTCGCAGGCCTCTTCAACGACGAAATGGATTTTGTTGATATCAAGGCTCTCCAGCCTACCATCTCTTTTTTGAACTTTGATCGTACTAGAGTTGGTGTTGGGCATTAAGTTTTTTGTAATTTTTGTTTTTGATTTTGTTTTTGTTGTATCCATATTTATCTAAATCCGTGTGTTTAACTTTTTTTTACTTTTTTGGTGACCCTTCGTACGAATAAAATCACAACGTCGTTATGTAATTTTATAATGTACTAATATTACGACAAAAAAAGTTTTTTGTCTACATGATAATTGATTTTATGCTAGGATTGTTGTCTGGTAATCGATTGTTGCCGCTGTACCTGTGCTGGTAGTTATGAATTTAAAGGCAACAGTTTCGTTTCCTGCTGTGGAATCTTTGTTGTCAAGCACCGCTGAAAGTGTTACACCAACATCTGCACCGCTTTCTGTGAATGTGTCATCGAAACCTACTGCTGTTGTAGAGGCACTTATTATAAACTCACCTGTTCTATCAAGAGTTCCTCTTGTAATTTTATACTTTATTGATATTCCTTTACTTGTGAGTGCTGGATATTCGTTTATCGTAGTGGCCGACGATGTGTTGTCAGGTAAAGTCTGTGATTTGATCAACTTGGATGAGACACCTATTCCTTGCACCTCCGGTGCGGCATTCAAGTTTGAACTGCCATCCGATTGTCTTAGGTCTGTTCTTTCAAAGAAGTCTTGTGATGATGTACATTCATCGTTGTCAAACTGTATGACTGGAACTTCATTGAATGTGCCTGTACCTTCAAAATTGTTTGCAACGGTCTTTGCAAAGAAGTTGGCGTGTGAAACTATGTGTCTTGGTCCAGCGCCGTCTGTGGCTCCTGTTGCTGGTGCAACCAATATGGCCTGTTGTCCTATGGTGCTCCAACTTGAACTTGTGAATTGCATGTCCCTTGGTCCGTCGTTCAGTCCTGCTGTGCTACCGTCCATCTCTGCACCAATAAGTGCTCCATAATATGCTGTGGAGAAATCACAGGCATGGAACCTAACATTGGTTGCGTTGTAACTGACGTCTACCAATCTGGCAAACTTTGTGAACTGACATTGGTTGAATGTGACACCCGAAGTTGAATATGTTGCGTTGGAATGATTCACTGTGACACCTTTTGATGTGGCCGCATCACTGCCACCTGATGCATATGAACCTTGCAACTTGACATTGTTAAAGAATGCATGTGTTACTCTGTCTAGAGACACGCCGCCATAAGCAACTGTATTCCTGAGTGTCATGCTGGATATTTGTATCTGTGTCGGAGTAGTTGCACTAGAGTTACCGATGTTGGCACCAACGTTGCCGTCGTCGTCCATGGTCACCATCACAGCGTTGTTACCTGAATTTCTAATAATAGTCTTGTCTGGGCCTTCACCTACCAAATGAGCGTATGGTGGTATCTTTAGAGCGGCGTTAATTCTGTAAGTGCCCGCTGGAAAGAAAAGCACTCTTCTTGCTCTTGTGTCATTCTTGTCTGTGTCTTTGTAAATTTCATCTATCGCATTCTGTATCGCCGTCACGTCTGCTGTGCTGTCATCACCCTTCGCACCAAAGTCTTTGACAGAAACATAGTCGTCTAGTCTTTGCTGAATTGTTCTTTGCTGTGCTGTACCAACTGGTGTGCTATCACCTAGGTATCCTTTGTAGGTATGGCTCAATGCTGTCGTGAATGCTGAACTGCCTGATGTCACTATCTCCGTGTTGCCCACCGCTGGAGCGCCATCCGCCACTGTTCCGTTTCCAATGAACAATCTCTGCTCGTCAACTACCCAGCCTATTTCCCCCGCGGCCAGTTGAGGTAGATTTGTTCGTTTTCCACGTCTGTGCTGTATTCTTGATATCTGTACTATCGGCATATACTGTTATTTATTACAGTATCATCTTGTAGTATTGTTCCAGTTTGGCGTACCACTGTCCCACCCAGTGATCGTAGTTGTCAATGTCAAAAGTTTGGTACTCATTGGCCTGTGTACATATGAAAATACGACCGGTCTTGATCTGCGTGTCGTACATCTTGTTGTGTGCCTCTGCGTATGCGACCAATTGTAGATAGTAATCTTCCACCCATTCCTTCTTCTTGAGTCTACGTGCCTGTTTGAAGTCCATTATGGCAGGAGCATCTTTGTACACACCTACTAGGTCGGTTGTGCCTGCATACAGTTCTTCGTAGTACAGTGAGACCTCTGACCCCCACACCTCGCTGACATTGTTCAGCCCGTTGTCTATGATAACGTTGGCCATCTTGTGTGCCTTCTGCTGAATTAGATTGGAACCCGGAGTCCTGTCCTCGCCCTTGACGTGCTTCTCAAGGCTACGATGCATGACCGTTCCTATGTTTGCACTCTCAGTTGTGATCTGTTGTGCCTTCTCTACACCAATCCTCTTACGCCAAGCGTGTAAATGGGTCATGTCCTTTGTGGCACTCAACACCGTAGTCACTGACGGTACTTGCCTGCCGTCTGGTGTTTCGTAATGCCGTTTGTGATTCTTGGTTACTCTCGATAATTCACCATAGGGATATTTCTGTACATATGCGATGCCTTTGCTCTCTAAAACATCTTCGGGTATCTTCATAAACATAATTATACATTATAATGTCGTATATTACAACTAATAATCTAAACAGTATTAATGCAGAATTATCCAACTATTGTAATGCCGCCTGTCCTATGTGCAATAGGTTTGATTGGGATTTAAATCTTGTTAAAGGAAAGGTTAATAACAGTTATACCAAACTCGATGTCTTTGTTGAAAAAATAGGAGTTAAGATAGTTAAACAACTACAAAAATTGTACAGTTGTGGCACTTACGGGGATCCTGCAACCAACCCCGAATGTTTGCAAATTTTTGAATTCCTAAGGAGAAATAATCCTACTATGCAAATAACAATACATTCCAACGGTGGCACTAGATCAAAGGAGTTTTGGTCAGAACTTGCAAAATTGCGTGTTGATGTTGTGTTTGCTATCGATGGGTTGGAACACACAAATCACCTGTACAGGAGAAATGTGCAATGGGCAACATTAATGGACAATGTAAAAAGTTATATAAATGCCGGTGGACGTGCAACTTGGCAGTACTTGATATTTAAACACAACCAGGCACAGGAAAGTGATGCGAAAGAACTGTCAAAAGAATTAGGATTTGTTGATTTCGTTAGTAGTTTTAGTTATAGATGGACGGACTTTAATTCAGATGGAGAATTTAGAGATATTACAAGTATAGACCTAGGAGATTATAAATTAGAAAAACCCATACAACCAAAAAAATTATTTAAAGACACTGACATTGTTGATACAGACAAGTATGAAATAAAAAATGAAATGGTGAATAGTTTTAAAAACGGCAAAATTAATTGTGCATCATGTCATAACAACAATTATGAAATTTACATCATGGCAAATGGTTACGTAAGTCCTTGCTGTTATATTGGTGACTTAGATCAACATGAACCTAAAAACATAATTAAAGATTATGAAAAAGTAAACATTAATAAAACTAGTTTACAAGAAATTCTCGAAGGTAACTTTTTTAAGGATTTAGAAAACGGAATTGCCGGTAAACCCGGTAGTTATAGACTGCAGAGTTGCTGGATGACCTGTGGAGTAAAATAATTATCTTCTTCTGTTCATGGCAGACTTGGCCATATTCTTTACAACGTCAGTGCTACCTTGATCGTCGTAGTCCATGGCAGGATCTTTCTCTGCTTCTTGATCTGTCTTGATAATGATCTTCTCGCTGTCAAAGTCAGACACAACGTTCTTTAGGTCACCGTCCGCATCGTATATTCTTTTGAACACATCATAGTTGAATGCTGGATAACCTGTGTTGCTCATGATCTGTTTGACTGCGTCCATGCTTATGTCTGATGCTTGGTCTTTCTCGTCAGCGTCACCCTTCATGTTCAACAGGATGTTGATAAGTGCTGACTCTAGGTCTGTGTCGCTTTTGTTGAATTCGAAAAATCTCACAGGACTACTTCCCTGCTAGTTTACTGAACAATCTGTTTGATGCTTCAAACACCTCTTTGGATTCTCTTTGTTCTCTGCCTTCTGGTTCTGTTCCACCCGCTTCGGCATCAGAGGCGCCAAACTCATCTGACTCTAGGTCGTCGGTCTCTAAGTCATCTAAGTCTGCGTCTGTTGTGTCCATGTCCATCGTGTCATCGGCGCCCATTGGGTCTGATGCTACTTCTTCTCCGGTCAATATTCTTACACCGTTGTCTAGCTCTTGTCTAGTTGTCGTTAAAGTGGCTTCCGCCTGTTCAATCGCTGGTTGGATTTTTTGTAGGAATGCGTCTGATTTCTCAGCACCCATTTCGTCTCTGATTCTGTCTGCCAGTTCTAACATGCCTTCTGTCTTCATTGATGCTAGATCTTCCAAGAATGATGTGACCTTGTCCATCATGTCCTTGGCCGCTAAAATTAATTCTGATTGCTCTTCAACACCTTCTTTCACACCCATCATGGTGCCTGTACCTTTGGGCATTTGTTTCATTGCCATAAGTTTGGATGCCGCTGTTCTCTCATCTGGACTTAGTGCTTGTCCTTTTGCAAGTTTGTCTTTGATTGGTGCTGTTGCTTTGTCTAAGATTGGGTTGTCCATGTTGCCTCCGTACTCAGCAAGTTTTCTTTCTGAGATCGCTTGGTTGATGATGTCCAACATCATTTGGTTCTTCTGGTACCCGTCGTTTTTTAATTCTTGTCCGAAGTGTGTGTTCTGTGTGATCTCGTGTATCTTCGTTCTCACGTGATTCGCGTAGTCCTGCAATTCTACTTCGTTGAACGTTGTTAGATCCATGGTCATGTTGAATCTTGATTCGAATTCTTTCAGTAATGATTCAGTAGTGATTGGTTTTGTAAGGTCTAAGCTCTTCATACTGTGTTTATTTATTATCTATGCTCCGAACGTGTCACTAAAGATCTGCTGTATGTTGCCTTTGCATTCGTCCGCTAGGCGGTTTGCGACATCCAGTCTATCCCAATACACATCTTCAGTAAGTTCGTCTTTGCTTTTCTGTGCTTCCTTTATCATGCGTTTGGCACTCTGTATGTCAAATAATTGTGAGGCATGTTTGGAATCTAAATCTAATATATTGTTAGGTATATTCTTGCCATCTGCTAGATAATGTGCTACCAATATGGCGGTCTGCTTTAGATTGATATCATCATGTAACACAGTGGCTTCCATCATGTCCGCTATCACATACACATATCTAGTGCCTGTGTGTTTCTTGGGCACGATCGCTATGTTTCCTATGAGGATACCTTTGGAGAACTGCTTGGGTAGGTGTTGAAACGGCCTGCTGGCCTGCTCCTTCTGTGCCAGGTCCGCAAGTTTGCTCTTAAGACCATAGGCCTCTATCTGTTTTACCAGTTCTGATTTATTTTTCCCTGTCATTTGCAACAAACTTTATCTTTCTATTTAAAGCATATTGCATGTGGGTGTCAAGTTTCTTGCGAACGAACACCGCCTTGTCCGCTAACCTCTTGGCCCTGTCCGCATCCTCTAGAGTCAGTTGGTCGCTCCTGAATGATTCCAGTGCGTGTGTCCGTATGAATTCAACATCTGTGTCTGTGACGTAGACCTTGGCCTTGGGTGCTATCTGTATGAACATGTATTGGTAGTTTTAGCCTGGCATCTTCATCAGGATAACCACCACCGTTGATAGTAGGCCTGCGACAACCGTGCCTGCTGTTGCTATGATTGTTTTCTGACTGCTCTTGTGACTGACTTGTTGGTCTTCGTTCATCTTTTGTAGACGAATTTCGATAGCACTCAGTCTGTCGTGTAGGCCCTTGTATCTCTCTGAACACAGGTCCACGTGTGCTTCTAGGTTCTGTTTTTCTAATTCTGTTGTACTCATATATCTTTGTAAATCTCTTTTGAGGATTTGTACCTCCGTTAATAGAGCCTGTAAATGAGCCTGTTGCATCGCCTGTGTGTGTGCCTTTAATATTAGAAAGTTTGTGCCTTAATGTACTGTTATTTATCGATGGGACCGGCGTATGAAAAGTACGTGTTTATGATGCCACCTGACAGTGCTCCAATTATTTTCTGTCTCTCAGTGCCCTGCATTTCCTTTGTGACGAAAGTATGCAAGGGCAAGTGTGCTGTGTTCGTGCATTCAGTAATAATCGGCACTAGGCTGAAGTCCTCCACTAGTTTCTCTGTTGGATCGGCCACATCGCCATAAACACCTGACTGCTCTGTGAAGAACTGGAAGTGCCATGTTAAATGTTGGCCTTCGTAGTATGAGCCGAAAACATGGTTGCCCAGGCTCGGGAGTTCTACTCTCTGCGGCAGATGTTCCCAGGTGATGTTAGTCCTCATCTGTAGCAGTTGCAACATAGTTGAGAAATTGCTGTTCTGGTTCCTAGCAACGGCCAGACTGTGCTTGTCATGTATCTCATTGCCTGCTATGGTCTTGAATGGGAACTGCTGTTTTAGATTTCCGTTTTCGGTTATGTCTACCAGGGTGTGTAATCTGTACTCGTGCATATCGATATTTAAGTCATAAAAAAAGGGCGAACCTAATTAAAGATCCGCCCTTTGGTAATTTACTTACTGGTCGTCTGTATTATTATACAACCGCCGCAGTTAAGATACCGATGTCAGTTGCTGTTACTGTTGCACTTGATATAGTGGCTGTAACGCTACCTTGACCGTTCAACGCTCTGATGGCTCCCTGTAAAGTGTCTGCACTTATTAGAGTACCTAGAGAGTCTGTTCTCACTGTGTAAGTTTTTTGTTTGTTACTTTCAACCAACGGTCCTTCTGAAAGAATGTTGATGAACTGTGAGATCACTGCTCTTGTCGCCTCTAAACCTGCTAGGGCAGATCCAGATGATAAGTCCGCTGTCTCGGCGTTCATCGCATTCACGAAGTCCACAGTAAAAGAAGATGTTTCTACACCTTCTAGTTCCGTGTTAGTCACGTGGCTGAAGTTGTTTTTAGTTATTGGCATTTATGTTTCCTCCTATGCTATACTATTACGCTCCAACAGAAGTATCACCCATATCTCTGTCAGCCGCTGTTGCTGAAGAAATAGTTGCTGTTACTTTGTCAGGTGTCATTGCGTTCAAGGCTCTAACTGCCGCCTGGATCGCCGCTACTGTAGTAGTAGAACTGATTGTGTCTAGACTGTCTCTTCTTACCATGTAAGTTTGCTCAGTGTCTGAGTTTGACAGAACGCCTTTACCTAAGATGTTAACACCTTGGTTCTGGATTGCCTGCATAGACAGTTCTAATCCGCCTGTAGCCGCACTTGCTCTAGGGTTAGTTACCTCAGCAGAAACGTCTGAGATGTAGTCAACTGTGATGAAGTCTACTTCTACGCCGTCTGCCTCGTGAGCTGTGTTTGGTGAAACAAAGTTTCCCGGTCCACCTGCCGGTAATGATGTGTCGTAAGCCATTGTTTTATTCTCCTATAGTATGTTATTACGTAATAACTGCCGCAGTTAGGATACCAATTTTGGAAGCCGTTACTGTTGCACCTGTTAAGTCTGCGGTTACACCTGGGAAAGAATCGCTAGATTGATCCAGTGTTCTTATGTACGCCTGTAAAGCCGCTATTGTAGTAGTACTAGATAAACTGTCTAGGTTATCTGATCTTACCATGTATGTTTTTTGCGTGTTTGAATCCGTTAGTGGACCTTCAGCAAGGATTTGTAATCCTTGATGAGCGAACGCATGTCTTGTCATGTCTAAACCTGCTGTTGTAGATCCCGATGTTAAGTCACCTGTCTCTGCTGATACATCTACGATGAAATCAACTGTTAACAATGTAACGTCAACACCTTGAGTCTCATAGTTTTGATTCAGACTGAAGTTGTTCTTTGTTGCTGGCATTTGTTATCCTCCTTTTTTTCTGTTAACTAAATGCTTTGATTCCGCTCAGGAATCAAGTTGTAAGTATTTATAGGTAATTTTGGTAAATTATGCTGTAATATTACTTTTTCAGCCAGATTTCGTCACTTCTTGTGCGACTATGGAAACTGTAACCCCATCTTTGCAGAATATACTTTGCCTCATCCACTATTTTAGGTCTTTTTGTCTTCTTCATCTCTATGTTGATAACGGGCGAATTTTTCTGTAATGTCCATGCGGCACCTTTGAGTAGAGGAACTTCGAAGCCGTCAACATCTATTTTCACATAGTCGACTTCTTTGAAATTGAAACTGTCAAGCGTTTTACATTCTATGTCTCCGTCCTGTGGTTGTGTGTCTCCAACCTTGTCATTGAGGTGTGTTGCATTCATGCCTTGGGTTGCTGTATGTTCGTGACTACTCAGCCCATAAGGATACAACTCCACATTGGAGTCACGAATGTTCATATTGAAACATTCTCTGAAGTTAGGGTTTGGTTCGAAGCAGATGACCTTTGCAAATCTTTTGGCCAGTGGTCTTGTCCATTGTCCTATGTTACTGCCTATGTCTATTGCGTTCCGCCAACTGCTAACCACTTTGAGGCCAGATTCACGTTGTGCGAGCTGGCCGTCTCCGGCGTCTTCTAGGTAAGTTGGTTTGGTGTGCTGGCCATACAATACCCAGAAACTATTTGCTCCCGGCATCGCACTCTTTACATGCACAGTCAGGACAGTCCCTGCACTCTGTACATGATCTCTTACAGTGCTGTTCGCAACCACACAATTGGCAAATAAATTTAATCATCTTACAGTTCCTTGAATTTCCTAAGTATATCTGTATTGGGCAGTTTGGATTGTAATTGCTGTTGCAGTCTGTGTAAGGTCTGCATCTTCATTTTTGAATTCAAACCGTTGTAGTTGGCCACGTCCCGTCTTATGTTCTTTAGATTGGCATCTCTTATGTTGAGTGATCGTTCCAGGTGTGTTAGATTCTTGTAATGGTCCTCCCAACTCCGCAGGTATCTCCGCAGTGCCATCACTGGTACAGGCTGTCTCTGCCTCATGGCCTGTGCTTCATCTTTGTTCTTGAGCTTTTTGGTAATATCAGGATCACCCGACACTATGGCCAGCATGTTTGAGAGATCATTGTTGATCATCCTGACTTGATCGAAAGTTCCCTTGGCCATGGTCTGGTCCGCGTAAGATTTGGCAAATCCCGCCGTGTCCTTGTGCTGACTCATCAGTGCCAATGCTAGGAAACTGAGATATATCCTCTCTGTGACCTCTGGAAAAGTGAATCGTTGTAAGTCACTATGTCTTCTTATCACCTTGCCTTCGGATACATACTTTAAAAATGGTGTTAACATACAGTTATTTATAGAGCATATGCAACGAAATTTTATTCTAACAGACGTGATGAAAACTGGTTTTCATCTTGAACTCGAGGAGTTTATAAAGATGAACACTCTAAAGGATCAACAGTTTGCTATGACCGGGGAGTATTACAGTCTACACAACTATGACCTAGACTCATATGATCGTAGGTTTGCTATAATAGATGTAAGACCAGCAAACAGCAGGTTACAAAACAATACAGAGTTCCATAAAGAATTGAAAAGACGTTGTGAACTACTACACAGCCAGGGATTTATTTTCATAAAATCGAATCCATGGGAGTCGTTAGAAAACATCACCTACTTAAATGATTATCCAGCGATAGAGATAGAACACGTCAAGTGGACAGGTGGAGTAAGTTGGTTTTGGTATTATATGTACAATAAACACAAGGACAAGACTTTCAATTTTGACCACTCTGATAAAAAATATGATTTCTTGTACCTCAACAAGATGCAAAGGCAACACAGGACAAAACTTTATAACAAATTATCGTCCAAGGGCATACTAGGAAAAAGTTTATACACCAATTGGCCCGACAGGAAACTGCCTGAGGATTATGAACTGCCATGGGCAAAGGATTATCCACAGTATGGAATGGACCAAGAGATATACGAGAAGCCGTACAACGATACTGCTTGTAGCATCGTATCAGAGACCAATGACAATGACCACGAAGTGTTCATGACAGAGAAGATATGGAAGCCGATCATAGCTCAACATATATTTGTTGTGCATGGTAATTATCTTTACCTGCAGAAGTTGAAAGAGATGGGATTCAAGACCTTTAACAATTACTTCGAGGAAGTGTATGACCTGGATAGAGATCCAAACATAAGAATTGACACCATTGTTGATGTGTGTGATCGACTGCGTGATGCCCCATGGCAAGACATATACCTACAGAGTAAGGCCCTAAGAAAATACAACCATGATCACTTCTTCAACCCTGAGAAGTTGAGTGCAGAAATTAATAAGACTCTGAATCTATTTCTTGAATTTGCTGATACCCGTCAAGTTTCTTCTTGAGAATCCTAACCTATCAACCAACTTAACGGCATTGCCTGATCTATCAATGGCTACGAATCCTTCTGGTTCTGTCACCTCAAGTCCGCCGTCCGTCTGTTGGAATGATCCTATCGCCTGTGCTTGGTTCATCTTCTTGAGAACAAATGCTTTCATTGTCTGAACCGCTTTGTAGAATGTAAGCATGGCCTGTAGTGGTGCCTTTGCACCTGAAAGGAACTGTGGCATCTGTTTCATCTTGTCCTGTCTTAGTTGTAAGGCCTTCTGTGCTTTCAGTCCTGACATCTGTTGTTGCATTCTGTCTGCGTAGAACTTCTTGAATCCTGATAAGAACTTGGTTACGTCTGTAGGTAGTTGTCCTTGTTTGACCATTGCGTTTATATACATTTGAAACATTGGAATGAAGTCTTGGTTCTGTCCCAATACACTTGATAGGTTACGTGGAACGTTATTCAATAGTCCTTCTAACTTCTCTATCCCGTTGTAGAACTTTTGAGTTTCGTCGTCTGTGAACTTGGCACTACCAGATACATCTTTGTAAGTGGCGTTGTCAAAGAACACATCATTGCTTTTGGCAAACGAACTAACGTCTGCTCCACCTGATGCTGACATGTCTGCAAGTGTGTCGCCATTGTAGGTGGTGTGGAATATGATTCCCACCTTGGCTCTGTCTATCTGTTTCCCTAATTCACTTGCTTCTGGCACTGCATAAGTTATTGTGTTTGGTGTGAATGTAAGGTTAGGCTTGCCATCGATATTCTTTCTAATGATGTCTCCGTCTGTGTATAAAAGATCACCTTGCACCACACCCTGTATGTTTAGTTTCTTTAGATGTACCAGGCACTTCAACAACTTCTGTCCAAGTTCATCTGTACCGTGATTAGTTGCTATGTCTTTCTTTGTGTAATTGATCTTGGCCGCCTGTGCAAAAACTGATTTCGTTCCAACAAAGAATCGACCGTTGTCAGGATTTGTTCCACATACCACGGCAGGTGCACCATCCCATTTGACTGACACACTCATGGCCTCAGAGCTTGTGCCTTTAAGTGTGAGTAGAAGTCCTCTGAAATATTCTAAAACTGCCTTGCCACCTTCATAACCATCCGTAATTACGATGTCTTCTATATGCTCAAGGTGTGTCCTCTTAAACTCTGTGAGGACATCTTCTATCAACATGATTAGTCCTCTCGGTATTCGCCGTCTTTGATTTTAAGTAGGTTCTCTTTGACGTCTCTGTTCTCTTTGATACGAGCAACACCTTTGCTGAACTTGGATGCATCCATGTTCTTGATCGCTGAATTGAACTTCTTTTCTAGTTTGAATGCTGTGTCCTGATCAAAGTTTTCTCTGATGTATGTGATCAGTCTTATAGTTGATTCTAGGATGTGTGAAGCTCTGCTCTCTACTACCTCTTCCTTGTCTCTTTTCAGGGGCATTGAACTTAATTCTTCTAATAAACTTTTAGTGTGTTTCTGCATATATGGTATTTACTTCTTATTATAGCAGAATTATAGTAAAAGTCTACTGGCCTAAACATATATACTTTATAATGAATAAGCAACAACAAAGGATTCGCATGTACTCACACCATGATCATGATATTGACGTTGAGGACGAGTTCTGGCCCATAATAGGCATACTGTTAGCCATAATAGGGGCGTGGACAGGATTCATACATCTCATAGATTGGATCACGATAGACGCAATCCCATGGTGGTTGGAGCCATTCACGATCACGCCAGTGATATTCCTGATCATAATGAAGGAACATTATGACTCACTGAACCCGTTACACTGGTGGCCCATGTTCTGGGGTTACCAAACGAAATTGCCCGACGAGGACAGGATAACAATACGTCCGTTAGACACGGAGAGGATAATGCAACAGCACGGTGGCAGGTTGAACGTGTACATCATAGACTACGAACACATCAAGTTCCGTCGTAAAAAAGATGCTGTGATTTTTGGACTCAAGAACCTTTGGTGATCAATCTTTCAAGATCCTCTGCTACCCTTAAGTTTTGTTCTTTGGTGAGATGATTGAACAGGTCTTCGCTGGCAACTTTGTTGGCCATGTTTTCCGAATACATTGGCATCAAGGTGTAGTCAAGCACAGGTGAATTTTTTATCTCAACTCCATAAGTCTGGAAAGCAAACAGTTGTATCACGTTGTGTCTATTGACAATTTTAGAAATGATATTCTGATCGAACCATTCTATTCCTGCCTTGTATTTGAAAAAATTCATATTGGGGAAGTCTAGATGTTTCATATAGAGGTCACAGGCCTTCTCTAGATCATTCTCACTTTCCTCATCAAATGCCCAAGCAGGCAATAGCACGTCCGGATGATACAGCCTGTCAGGATCTGTGTAAACTATAACGATGTTGTCTGGCAGTTGATTTTCATTGTGTAGTTCCATAAAGCGATCAAACATATACCATATGCTTGTGCCACCTACTCCCCAGTGGGTGATGGTTCCAACCGCTAACCTTTTGGCCAACAAGTTACAATAACTGCCTTGGTTGATGCTGTCAGCACAGAAACTGTCTCCAAAGTAACCTATGGTTCCTGTCTTGTGTTGATCAATGACTACTTGTCTCTGAGGATGTATGTATTGCTGTCTCACTGTTTCTTGAACACCGTTCCATATTTTTTTTCGTAGAGATTGAGCTTATCGGAGAGTTCTTTCACTATCTGCTGGTAGTCCGCAATTTGCACTTCCAAGTTGCCTATCTGAGCTCTAAGAAGAACACGTTCTTGTTCTTGCCTTTGCTTCTTCTCATCGGGTGACAAACAAGAATTAAAAAACGAACCTAATGTTGCTTCTTTATTTGCCTTGTCCTGCATACGACTTGTAAGATCTCTTCTTGGACTTGTTCATAGAGCTCATCTTGATCCTGCTCTTGTTCTTGCCCTGTGAGGTCTTCTTTGGTTTGCCTTTTGTGTATCCTGAAACGTTTATTGCCATAGTGTTATAATATAGTAGACAGTTTTATTAGTCAAGTATATAATGTAAATAATATTATGATCAAATATCAATTGAAATGCAGGTGTGAACACGAGTTTGAAGGCTGGTTTCCAGACAGCAAAGAATACAAAAGACAAAAGAACAAGGGCATGATCAACTGTCCCATGTGTGATAGCACAGCAGTAGACAAAGCCATCATGGCACCAAATGTAAAGACTTCCAAAAAGAAAGAGATACCAGACGATTACTTCGTAATGGGAGAGAGTGCGGAACAGATACTGCGTAAACTAAACAAGAAGATCAAAAAAGATTACCAGGATGTTGGTAAGAACTTCGCCAAGGAGGCCAGGAAGGCCGCAAAAGGTAAAAGAGATCAGAAGTTCTATGGTAAACCTTCAAAAGAAGAGACCAACAAACTGTTGGACGAGGGCATAGACCTGTTCGCTGTACCAGACTACAAGGACAACTAATTGAACATAGAACCAGTAGATAACAAGTTGGACCTTTTTCAGGTTTCACAACTACTACCAGATGAAATGTTGCTGGAGTTATCCAAACTGCCCGTAGAAACACTTCCGTTCACTAAACAAGAATGGCAGGAAGATTGGAACAGAAGATTGCTGGTTCCGACGCAAGGATCAGTTTTAGAATCAATTGCTGATTATTACGACTCTCGGAAACGTGATATAGGAAAATCAACAGGCCTTGACATTACCAAGATCAACACAAGGTTCTGGCTTGACTACGAAGGATTTGACTGTCAAAGACACATCGACAATGAAGGTGTCGATTACGTGATGCAGATCTTCCTATCAGAAGCACCAACAAACCTAGGCACTGTGTTTTACGAGGATGATCAAGTAAGGAAAGCATTTGAATTTACCAAAAACTCCGGATACATCATGTTCAACAACAAAGTACAGACACACGGAATGGAACAAAAAGTTCCAAAAGACGTGCAAAGGTTAACCAGTTACTCCTATTTTCAAACCAGGAAAGCAAACTACAAGGACAATTGATTCCTGTAGTGCCCTATCCTTTGCATGACTTCATTAATGTTTGAAATAAGATCTGTGTATTGATTGTTATTTTTCTTCCAATAGGCTAATGGTAAATCCAAATCCTCATATTTGTAGATCTTATATAGATTTTGCTCAGCAACCAATTTGATAATTTTGTAGTAGTCAAAGAATGTATCCACTAGTCCTATATCAACCTGTTCTTTGGTCTGTTGTTCTCCATTGAATACCTGAGTTTTATTTGTGTAAACAAAACTGAGACACTGCGTGGTAAAGTCTTCTCTTAACAATATTCTCCATTCTATGTCAGTATGTGCAAACATAACTTCCCCTATACCTTCACGTGGCATCATTGAAAAAATGCAATTCTTTGGTAAATTCCTAATGTAATCGTAAACGTTTTTGTGATTGAGGTCAAATTCTGGTGCAATTTCCAATCCCGTGTCCTCTGCAAGTTGTTGCTCGTACGCAGAATGTCCTGACCTGTGCTGACAGAGAACTCCAATCTTCATATGATGTACTTAACCAAACCTAATAATCACGTCTTTTTTTGCACGGTTGACACAATACACTTTATAGTATATAATTGTTTTATGGAACGTAGGATAACAGAGATTGAAACTCCAGAGTTACGTAACCATATAATAACAATAAAGGAAAAGGAAACAATATGCTAACAGGTATGTTCAATACACTTTTTCCATCTACTAAGAAGGAAACAAAAACCATGGCAAACTCAACACAATACGTTGTATACACAAGAAACTTCAAATCAAGAGCG
>Ga0209535_1001139_pt1 | contig 18229 bp, 25 predicted proteins | sample LinPmetageLP28_FD_184041 | JGI IMG/M metagenome (GOLD analysis project Ga0209535, IMG submission 184041) | Marine viral communities from the Pacific Ocean - LP-28 (SPAdes) (version 2) | ecosystem: Environmental > Aquatic > Marine > Oceanic | place: Pacific Ocean | collected 2009-08-22
AGAAACAACTGTATCTTGCAATGGTTAATGTAAACATCTTAGAAGGATTAAGATTTTATGTTTCATTTGCTTGTACATTTGCGTTTGGTGAATTAAAACTTATGGAAGGTTCAGCAAAAATTATTTCTTTTATTGCGAGAGATGAAGCAACGCATCTTAATCTTTCGACACAGATCATAAAGAACTGGCACAACGATGATGGCGGAATGAAAAAGATTGCCGAGTCTTGCAAAGATGAAGTTGTACAAATGTATAGATTATGTGTGGAAGAAGAAAAAGCATGGGCAAAACATTTGATGAAAGAAGGCACAATCATTGGATTAAATGAAAATTTATTAGGGCAGTATGTTGAATTTGTTGCAAACAAAAGAATCAAAGCAATTGGGTTTGATCCATTGTTTGATCGTCCGGCAAACGCAAATCCTTTACCATGGACACAACATTGGTTATCATCAGCGGGACTACAGGTGGCCCCGCAGGAAACCGAAGTCGAGAGTTACATCATTGGCGGACTTAAACAAGACGTAGACAAAGATACCCTCAAAGATTTCAAACTTTAATGAGTGATATTCAAAACACCATAATCAAAATGTTATCGGATAAGTTTGACATCCCTGCAGACAAAATTAATCTTACAGATCATTTTATTGATGATTTACACGGAGACAGTTTAGACACAGTTGAAGTAGGCATAGAGGTAGAAACAAAATTTAACATTCTTATCCCTGATGATCATTTAGAAAAGATGGTAACTGTAGGAGATTTAGTAACATTTGTAGAAAAGGAAGTAAAATGATAGTAGAAACTGATTATAAAAAAGATGATGTAGTAACCATGAGAATCATAGGTGGTGAAGAAGTAATAGGCAGATTAGTCGATGCAACAGGCGATGCTTACACCATAGCAAAACCATATGCATTAGTACAAATGCAAAAAGGTCTTGGACTTGCTCCTTATGTGATGACCAGTGACCCTTCAAGTAAAATTAAAATGAGCAAAGGCAGTATAGTGTGTATAACCAAATCAAACACACAGGCCACAAATGATTATATCAAATCTACATCTGGTATTGTGCCAGCATCAGCAGGAGTGCCTGCTAACAAAGTGCCAAAATTAGACATCAAGTAGACATTTTTTTAAAAACTGTTATAATATAAAGTATTGACGTTGATGATATGGGAATAGCCTATAGGGACGTCGGGGCAGTACCGACTGGCTCCACCAACAAGATGGTGGCTTATGTAATCCCTTCCGGGGCCAAAATAGGATCGACCGTGGGTCAAAGCGTATCGGAGTTGATGGTTTGATCACCTAATGATTAATCTTAAATGCAGACGAATATGCATACGAGGAAGAGTTAGCCTTAGCGGCATAATTCTACCGGGGTTGGCAACTGACCTGGCAACAGAATAGTTGCACAGAATTAAATACTCTGTATGTATGAATATAGAGTGAATATAATAAAAGTAATTGACGGTGACACAGTAGATGTAGACATAGATCTAGGATTTGGTGTATGGTTAAAAGATGAACGTGTGAGAATTATGGGCATTGATACTCCTGAATCAAGAACTAGAGACTTGGTTGAAAAGCAATTTGGTTTAGCGGCCAAGGCAAGACTGCAAGAACTACTAGGCTTCACAGCAATACTGGCCACACAGGTATCGAAAGACGGGGAAGACATGAAAGGCAAGTTTGGAAGAATCCTTGGAGACTTCAAAACAGAAGACGGCCAGAAATGTGCAGACGTTCTAATTGAAGAAGGTCATGCTGTACTGTATACTGGTGGATCTAAAGAAGAGATTGAAGCACAACATCTAGCGAACCGCGAAAAACTAATTGAAGCAGGTACTGTAACTATATAGTTTTATGCTTAACTTATACCTAGTACAAACTAGTGACAAGCAAGGGCCTAATAGTTTTTTGCCATTGGCTATTTGTTACCAATGGATGTATGCACAAGCCGACGAACAAGTAAAACAAAACTATCATGTTGAGGATGTGCTGATTGAAAAAATTTCACCAAAAGAATATGTAAAGTCAATGCCAGTAGAGCCACATATTGTTGCTATGAGTTGTTATGTGTGGAATTGGGAATACAATCAAGAACTTGCAAAAGAGATTAAACAAACATATCCAAACTGTGACATAATTGTAGGTGGTCCCAATGTAGACAAACGCAATCCTAATTTCTTTGATGACTTTCCTATGTTTGATATTGCAGTATTAGGAGAAGGCGAACCAGCATTTCGACAGATATTAAAACAAAGACTAAAGAATAAAAACTACAAAGGTATTCCAAGTGTGTTTTCTAAGGGAGGAGATATACCTGACTTGCCAGAACGTTTTAGAGATCTAGAAGCAATACCAAGTCCTATACTGACTGGTTTTTATGATTGGATCATAGATAGAGTAGAAGCCAAACATGGTAAACAAATGTGGTGTGTCCCTTATGAAACACTTAGAGGATGTCCATACCAATGTACATTTTGTGATATCGGCGATCTCTACTGGACTAAAATTGCAAAGTTTGACATGCCGAGAATTCAAGCAGAGATTGATTGGATGGCAGACAGACAAATAGAATATGTTACTGTCTGCGATAGTAATTGGGGATTGTTGAAGCGTGACTTAGATATTACAGAATATGTTATTAAAAAGAAGAAAGAAACCGGATATCCAAATTTTTGGGACGTATCCTGGGCAAAAACAAACAGTGAAAACATATACAATATTGCAAAGATGGATAAAGAAGCAGGCACTAGGCTTTTTAAAGGTGTGACGTTTGCTATGCAAAGTTTAAATCCAGCAACTCAAAAAGCCAGTAAGCGAACTAATCTTAAAACTAACGAAGCATTAACATATATGACCAAGTACGAACAAGAGAACATTCCCACATACAGTGAACTGATATGGCCTATGCCTGATGAAACCTATGACACATTCAAACAAGGAATACAAACACTGGTCGATCTTGGGCAAAAAAGTTTCCTTATGGTCAATCCGTTGGTACTTACATTTAATGCCACTATGGGACAAAAGGATTACATTGAAGAATACGGATTGAAATGGAAAGAAGTTCCGTTAGATACTAACTTTCTTGGTCCACAAGATTTAAAAAATTACATTGTGGAAAAAACAATGGGAGTCTATGCCACGGGTACTGCTGATGAAGTCCAAACCATGAGAGGCAGGTTGTTTTCATATTTGTTTATTACCATGTACTACTTTGGATGGGCACACTATCTAATGGAGTACCTGCACAACAAGCACAACATTAAACATGTTGACTTCATTGAAAGTATGTTAGACTATATCTTTACAAAAAACTGTTTGATAGGAAACGAAATACGTGTCACTGAAAAATACATGCACGAGGTATTTCACGGAGATAGTTTCTGGGGCAGACAGGTATTAGAAAACGACATCTACTGGAAAGCCGAAAGTGCTATTAGTATAGTGTTTCATCAAAACAGAGACAAACTAAAGCATGAGATTGTTGATTTTGTGTCCAACCAATATAAAATTGATGTGTCAGATGTGGTTGAATTTAATATGCACATGTGTAAAGATCCAAACATAAAGTATCCTTACAATATAAAAATTACAAAAGATACAAGTACCTACTGCCTTAACAATGATAGCACAGACTTAAAAGTTGATCATTGGGATAAAGAAGAACTTGATGAACGCCAGTTCTATCATGTAGCATATCATTACCAACGAAAAAATCGTTATTGGAAATGTACCTCTACTGCTATAGCATAGTAAACACTGTAATTCCTATTTAAATAATCCAATAAATTAGCGATAAACTACCCAGTTGACATGCCGTCGATCTGTCATATAATACTATTATGACTAGGATACTATTGGTGGTGATATCCTTCTTTGTAGGCGTTATATGGTGCAAACTTGGCCATGCTTTTGAGAAAGAGATTCTCGACCCAACAACAGAACCAGATGCAGTTTGTCTGGCACAAAACATTTATTTCGAAGCATCCGTTGAACCAACAGCAGGAAAGATAGCAGTTGGATTGGTTGCTCTCAACAGAATGCACGATGCACGATACCCTGATACAATATGCGGAGTTGTCAAGGAAGGACCAGTAAAAGAATCGTGGAAGACCAAGCAACATGCAAATCTTTCAGATGATCAAAGAATTTATTACCCTATCAAATTTCGTTGTCAATTCACTTGGTACTGTGATGGTAAGGATGAAAAAATTAGATATCAAGACACATGGTTACAGTCACAGATAATAGCACTGCAGATTCTCGAAGGCAAATATGCTGGGATGGTTGAAGGTGCAACACATTATCATGCAAATTGGGTAGATCCTGCGTGGAGACATGAATTATCATACATAGGACAGATAGGAGATCATTTATTTTACAGATGGGAAAAATAATAGTTTTATTTGCGACTCTTTTACTAGGAGCATGTAGTCATTCCGCTATGTATTCTATTACAGGACACAGTCAGCAATCAGATCTTATAGAATCTGCATTTCAACAAGCGTTAGAACACAATCCAGATGGCGTTATAGCATATTGGGTGGATAACAAATCAGGCAAATCAGGCTCAGTAAAGCCACTCTATGCATCATATGATTTTGCAGGTCCTTGTAGACACTTTGAATTAGCATATTTTTACCCCGATAAGACTGTTTCATATCACTACGGACAGGCCTGTAGACGCAATCAGATTTGGCGAATGCACTAAATAAATAAAACGAAGGAAACACAAAGACAATGCCAAGTTATTTTTCAGTTAAGGGTGATACAAGAAAGCCAGCATATTTCAGAGTAAGTATAGATATGAGTGCATTTGACGATGCTCAAAGCAACGACAATGTGACCAGTGGAGCAGTAACACCAACTGGTAACTTTCCTACTTCGGATAGACCATACATCACAAACCTATCAACTCTAGCAACAAGCACAACTAGAGCAACCACACAAGGTGCCGCAGACGCAAGAGAACGTGGATTGATGAGATTTGAAAAAATGGTTCAAAACTTACAGACTGACACACTAGTGGACATACTAGACATAGAGATTTTAGAAGCAAACGGTGATGCACAAGCGACATTACTTGAATTTTCGATCAGTGTTGAATCACCTGATCATATCAACACAACAACCACTGATGGAATACCAGATGGTTCTACAAGAGCACTTGCAGGAAATGTTGATACAGCAGGCACAAACACTCAAGCAAACAGATTCAGAGCATTGATTGCCAGTGGCATTAACGGTGGCACAACCAGTGTTGACTTTTCAAGCACAACCACATACAAAGAACTTAGAACTCGTTATCTTCCTTTAACAGGCGGAACAGAGATGTCAGAAATTGAAGTTGGCAATCCAACAGCATACGGTGAAATATTTGATGCTATTGTTGTTAACCAACTAACTGGCACACTTGCAATTAGTGGTGGTGATGACTCGACGCAAATTCTAAAAACTAGCCAAAACTAATTGAAGTCTAGTCTTATATAGACCAGTCTTTATTCACTTAAATATTAAACAATGTTCTTAATAGCACTAGCATTTATCTGTGCTCTATCCATATCCGGTGTAGCAATCTACTATTCTGTGATTGGTTTAGCGGCAATCTTCGCGGCAGCCAAAGTGCCTATTTACATCATGGGTGGTGTGCTTGAAGTAGCAAAATTGGTCACTGCTTCCTGGCTCTATCAAAATTGGAAGAACATTCCTTTCTTAATCAAAACGTATTTGACCACTGCGGTTTTTGTATTAATGATTATTACATCATTAGGGATATTTGGATTTTTGTCCAAAGCACATATCGAGCAGGCTACACCCGCGGCAAACATTGTTGCAGAAATATCCAACTTCGAAGAACGAATTCTTAGAGAAGAAAACAAGATAATAAATCTGACTGCAAAGATAGACAGACTGAACAGTGGCGAAACAGTTGGTGCAGATGATCAACTCCTTAGAGAACAACAGATTATTGACAATGCTCAAGACAAGATTGCCAGCAGTGTTGAGTTGACCCAAACACAGATTACAAATGCCCAACAACAGATCAATGACATACAAACAGATGCAGACAAAAAGATTGCACTGATCAAAGCAGATGTACCAGCCAAAGTAGAAGCAGAGCAAAACAAATTAAAACAGTTAGATGATGCTGTGAGTGCTATTCTTAATTCCAACAAAGCATTCTTTAACGAAGAGAAAGCGGCTTCAGAACTAAGAGCGACACAAAAACCTGAACGTGATGCAATTGCTGAAAATATAAACAAAATACAAAGCACAGCAGACAAGGAAGTCAAAGACATACAGACTGCTACAAACAAACAAATAGGCCCTTTACGTGCAAAAATAGACGGGTTTAATGCTGAAATAAGCGCCTTACAGGCCTCTGTTGAACAAGAAGTAGCACAAGCAAAGCAGAGAATAAACAAGATTAATCAAAAAGCAATTGACCAAGGTGAAGACTCTGCAGAACTTGTAACACAATATGAGTTGGACATAAACACAGCCTATGACACCATAGATCAATACAATGGTGATAAGTTTGTGCTTGAATCACAGATTAGAGAACTGTCTGCAGAAGTTGGCCCAATCAAATACATCGCACAATTCTTTGACAGAGACGGTGATGTGGACTTAGAAAGAGCAGTCACTTGGTTGATAGTGATCATAATGTTTGTGTTTGATCCATTAGCAGTGCTTCTGTTAATTGCAGTGAACATGAGTTTAAAAGCAAGATACGGTTGGTCCTTTGAAGGCGAAGCACCTGAGTCAGCAGGATCACGTGGTAATGTCAAACAAAAGATTGTAGAAAAAATTGTACGAGTTGAAGCAGATGTTGATGTGTCTACACCTCCTGCAATTACTAAATTAGAAAAGAAAGTAGAAAAAAAATTGTATAGAGGAGACAAATAATGGCAAACGAAAAACAAGAAACAATAGATTCGCTCTGGGCCAAATACAGAAACAATCTAGAAATGTTAGACAGTGCTTTAGACAGTATTGATGGATTAACAGCAGAACTTAAGACTGCTCAAGATGATGCAGAAGCAATGACTAGACTGTCAAAGGAATTGCAGACAGAAGTTAAAACTTTAAAGTCTGAACTTGGGCAAAAACCAAAAGAAGTTGAAGTAATCAAAGAAGTGGAAAGAGAAGTTGAGAAGATTGTAGAAGTAGAAGCAAAAATTGATCTGTCTACTCCTACTGCTGTGGCCGATCTTGAAGCCAAACTTGCAAAAAAATTGAACAAGGATGTCGGATAATATCAAAAAAGAATTAGATACTTTGTGGATCAAGTATCAAAAAACTTTGGAGATGTTGGATCAAACTCTGGATGAACTGGATAAAAAACCAAAAGAAGTTGAAATACCAATTACTGAATATGTTGAAGTACCTAAAATTGTAGAAGTAGAAGTTGTCAAAGACATTGCACAAGAAACAAAAGATGCCTACGAAAGACAAATTGCTGATCTTCAAGCACAACTGAATACAAAAAATTTGCCACAACCTGGCACAGACTATTGGGGCAGACCAAAAAATCCTAATCCTTCGAAGAAACTTATATCTGATGAAGCCGCAGAATCTTTAGCAAGTCAAAAATATCAAAAAATCGTAAATCTTGTACGTGAAGGCATGTTAGACATAAACACACTTACAGTGGCAGAACAAGAGATAGTAAAAAAACTTTTAGATGAATAATAAAATTACTTTTTGCACATACCCAGACACAGTCATAGGTGAACCAGTGTATGCAATTAAGAACTACTCCAACGAGACTATAAAAAATTTATTAACTGATCTCGAACACAACACCGTATTTTATTTGATAGAACAAACAAATCCAAATGAATGGTTGAAAAAAGTTTTAGATCAAGTTACAATTATATTCGACTGTAATAAAATATCTTACAAACAAATTATACAAACATGCCAAAAAAAATAGAACAATGTTCCTTTTGTAATAAAACAAAAGAAGAAGTAAACAAACTTATTGCTTCTGAAACTTCTGCAATATGTGACGAATGTGTCACTAAATGTGGATTAATTCTTGAAGATGATACTGGAGATATAAAAGGCGATAAAATTAATGATGTTGACCCACATGAAATTAAAGAATTCTTAGATCATAATGTTATTGGACAATATGATGCCAAATTACAAATCGCTGTCTCAGTGTTTCTACATTACAAAAGATTACAACATCCTGACATCCTAGAAAAATCCAACGTGTGTATGATAGGCCCAACTGGTTCAGGCAAAACCCTACTTGCTAAGTCTATAGCAAACTATCTTGATGTGCCTTTCTATATTGCTGATGCAACCACACTAACAGAATCAGGTTATGTAGGAGATGATGTTGAAACGGTTATTGCAAGTCTAGTTGAACACTCAGGTGGAGACATTGCTCGTGCAGAACGAGGCATTGTATTTTTAGATGAAATTGATAAAATTGCTCGAAAATCAGAGAATGTTTCTATTACAAGAGACGTGTCAGGTGAAGGTGTGCAACAAGCATTACTTAAAGTTATAGAAGGTACAAAATTAAAAATACAGATGAAACGCAATAGAAAACACCCACAAGGAGAGTCTATTGAGGTAGATACTTCCAACATTTTGTTTATATGTTCTGGGGCATTTGTAGGGTTGGACCAAATCAAAAAAACCGATCACGGACTAGGGTTTATGCAAGAAGCCAAAAAGGAAACAAATCATAATGCAACAAAAGAAGATCATTTGATAAAATATGGACTTATACCAGAGTTTGTTGGCAGAATTGGCAATATTGTAGAACTAAAAAAACTTACAGTAGAAGAATTGTGTAAAATTATTACAGAATCAAAAATATCTCCTTTTTTACAATACCAAAATATAATGGCAACAGAAGACATAGAATGTAGTATAGATATGGACGCTGTCATATCAATTGCATCCAAGTGTCATAAATCCGACATAGGTGCTAGAGGCATAAAAAATTACTTTGACCAAATTTTACGCCAATCAATATATGACATCAAACATCTCAAGTCTAAAAATCTTAGTAAAATACACATTAATAGCACAGTGGTAGACAAAATGACAGATCCCATATATACTTTTGCTAATGATTAAGAAACCATACAGAGAACGTCAAACCTCACGTCACATAGAAGTAGAAGTTAAAGGTGATGTGATGAAAGCATGGCGAAAAATGAAAAAGAAGATGATGACTGCAAGAACATTAGAAGAAGTTAAAGAACGTAGATATTTTCAAAAACCAAGTATTGTTAAAAGAGAATACGAAAAACGTCTAAAAAGACAAGCGGCTAAGAACAAACGCCTGCAAGAAGAAAAATTTTAATCTCCCTCTTGACATTTTAAATATCCACACTATATTAAATACAGTAGTAGGGTGCTTGATAGGCCTTACACATTAGTCGCTATAAGGAGGACAATACAATGACAAACAACCTATCACTTTTCAATAAACTAAGACCATTTTCAATTGGTTTTGACAATGCTTTTGACACTTGGGATCGATTCTTAACAGATGATTTCAACCTAAGACCAGCCATGACTGCAAGTTATCCGGCATATGATATCATTAAGAAGAATGATCATCAATTTCAGATACAGATTGCATTGGCAGGATTCAGCAAAGAAGACATCGAAGTTGAGTCAAAAGAAAATGAATTAACCATACGTTCTAACATGACAGACGAAAACGATAAGAACGACAATGATGGTGTAATTCACAGAGGCATTGCTAAGAGACATTTCATAAGAACATTCACTCTAGCAGATGACACTTATATCAAAGGAGCCGAACTGAAAGACGGACTGCTTCAAATTGATATCGAAAGAGTCATACCAGAAGAGAAAAAAGCCAAACTGATAAAGATCAAATAACAACACTGGGGGAGTTTCGGCTCCCCCTAATTAACTTGACATAAAAAGTAGAGAGTTTATAATTTAAATACAATGATGGAACAAGGCAATATACAAGTAGAAGAAAAGGTTATTCAAATAATGAAAGAACCAGGCAAGTATGCAGTGGTTTATTTGAATGACGAACAGACTCCTATAGAGTTTGTTATTAGTTCTTTGATTAAACATTTCCAATACACGTCAGAACTAGCAATTAAAATGACTAATACCATTCATGAAGATGGAAAAGGTGTGGTTGCACTGTATAATTTTGAAATTGCAGAACAAAAAGCCACAGAAGTCAAAGTAGATGCTGTACAAAATGGACATCCTTTGGACATCAAAGTTGAGTTAGCCTAACAGGGGTTGACTTATTCACAACAAGAACATATAATAACTTTAACTAACAACTTACATTTTAGAAGGGTAACAAACAAAATGGCAAGAACTAAGCAATATGTGGTATACACAAGAGAATTTACAAAAGGTAAAGTAAATTCAAAAGTTGGCGTTTTCATCGAAGAAGCCAAGAACGCAATGGACAAGAGCGGTAACATCAGCGGTGGTGTTCTTAAGTTTAGAAACTTAAAAATGACCCGTCCAACTCCTACAAAGAAGTTAATCGACAAAGGTTATGACTTCTCAGTAAGAGTATTAACAAAGACTGATTTAGAGTCAGCAAAAACTTTAAGAAACGCGACAGTAAATCTACTTGCATCAGCAGGTAAAACTGTTATCAACTACGCGGCATAGTTTACAAGGCAATTGTAATGTAAAAGGGGGGATTTTTATTCCCCCTTTTTTTATGGCTACTTGGTGGTGGCAATAAACACACCCGACCAATCTTTTGGCAAGTTTTGTGTATTCATATACTCACAACGTTCAATCCACATGTCGTAATATCGGTCCATCTGTCCATCGAACTTGCCATGCAGTTGTTTGCATAATTTTATAGCATGTGTGAATTTTTGAGACTTGTACAGTGTGTGCATTTTGTCATGTGTGGGTTTATCTTTTGGATAGGCTGTGTCTAATACTGTGTAAATTTCAAGACCCACAGTCTTTCCTTTCACTGCAAGATCATCCAGTTTGAGATAAAAGAATTCATCTGCTGTTTGGCGCACAGTTTCAGGACCTACAATTAACAGCACACCATATGCTTTACAAGAACTTTCTAATCTTGCTGTGGTTGATACAGCATCTCCCAGCACATCATATGAATGTCTTTGTGTTGATCCCATTTCGCCAATGTATCCAAGTCCAGTGTTGATGCCAGCACCCATGCCCACAGCAGGTCTACCTTCTGCTGTGATTTTTTTATTAAACTTTTCCACAGCCTTTAACATGTTGAGTCCAGTCTGTACTGCTGTGCGTGGATGATTTGGATCATCGATAGGAGCATTGTGAATGTGCATACTTGCATCTCCAATGTACTTGATAATCATACCATCAGCATCTAGCACTGGTTGACTTATTGCATCCATGTAACCATTCATAACTTCTGTAAGTCCTTTGACATCATCGCCAAATGATTCTCCCAGTGGAGTAAATCCACGTAGGTCTGAGAAACATATAGAAACTTCTTTCTTGATGCCTTCTTTTATCAGTGCAGGATTTTCTTGCAACATCTTTACCACAGTTGGAGAAGCATAACCTCCAAACTGTTTTTTTATCTGTTGTTTCTGCACAAATTCGCTGACAAATCGATTGAACACAGCATGTAGTCCAACCAGCAACACAGTGGCCAAAGGCCAAGAAAAGTCAAACAGCATGAGGTAATTGGAATAAAGATACACAGCACCAAACACTGTGCCTATACCGAACACTAGTATTGTGCCTGCAACAATAATATAATGTACAAATCTAGATGCTATGATAAGCAGTAACCCTACAAGCAACAGATATGCCAGTTCATACATGTCTGCAAGATCAGTTCTTTGAATATTTTCACCATTAATAATTGTCTGCAATGACACAGCAATGGGTGTGTGAGCATACTGTGTGCCTGTTGGAGATGCAATGGTGTTTGCCAATCCTTCTGCTGTTAAACCTATTACCACTGTTTTACCTGCCACAACACTGAGATCATCTGCTGAACTCACTGTGGGAAATTGTTTGTTCCATCTTAACCAAATTCGTGCATGTTGATCTGTGTATATGGTGTCATACCCTGGCACTCTCACAGCAATTACTCCACCTGCCCCTGCTTTAATTTGATAGGACGGATCACCCACAGCAACTCTTATCATTTCAATTGCCATGGCCGGATATGTTTCTTCACCCACAGTCATAATCAATGGCACTCGTCTAGTAACTCCATCAATCTCAGGAGCAATGTTTAAAACTCCTACACCATCTGCATTAAGTCCTAACAGTTCAATAGGGCCTAACATGCCAGGCCATTGAAACAACCATGGCAAAGGATCACCTATTTTTGCCACACCACGTGGCACTGCATTTTTATTTGTCTGTGTTGTGCCCACTTGTCCTATCACTACACCATTGCCCACCAATGCTTGAGCCAGTGCCATGTCTTGTCCTGCTCTGTCATCTTCTGAAAACAATATAGGCAGTAAGATTATACCAGCGCCTTGTTCTCTGAGTTGCCAGATCAAATCTCCTATCTTGTCACGAGACCATGGCCATTGACCATTCATCTCTATAGACTTTTCGTCCAGTTCTACTATAATGATATCTTCACTTACAGTGATTGGATCTGTGCTTTGCAGATAATCAAATGACTTCAAACGCAGTGTCTCCGTCAAACCACCATCCTGTACACGTAAAAAAACAAGCAAAGAAAGGGTGATTGTGGCAGTGAGCCAGTGCGTTAAGTATTTCATACTATTAATTACCTTGTGAGGTAGACAGTGTGCAACCTGCCTGTGCACCACAGGTCATATCTATAAAATAATCTTGGTCAGTTGAACCTTGCTGTAACAAATCAAAGTCAGTAGAATAACCATCTAACTGAACACGAGCCGCATGGTCACCTGAACCTGTCTGTGATATATCAACATCATGAGCATAACTGCCAGTATCTAAACTTATATCTAAATAGTGTTCGCCTGTTCCAGATTGATTTACATCTACAGTGTTGTTTCCATTGTCAACGTCTAGAAATAAAAACTTGTCCCCATCGTTCAGTTGTTGCATTGTGATCACATTAGATGATGAATCCAAATCTAAACTCATAAAATGTTCTGAAGATGTTGTGCCATCATTTCTTTGTTGTAAAGTCAATGTATTAGTAGAGCCGTCAACATCAATCCACATTCTATGGTCGCCTGTATCTGTACTATAATCTCCTTGTGAAATATTAAGTGTGTTTGTACTGCCTGTGATGTCTAATGCAATACCATTGTTGCCACTATTACCACTTGTTGTTATGTTGCCTTGGTCTATATTAACAGTATTGTTATTTCCTGTAACAGTAGCATCACTAGACCAATCTGTGCCTATAATAAAATTGTCTTCACCTGACTGTTCAATGTTAATAGTATTGTTATCACCATCTACATTTAGTTTGACACCATTACCTGTTGCTGATTTGGCAGTGTTAATAATTGTTGTTTGGCCTGATGTGGGTGTTATGTTTACTGAAACTGATGTACTAAAATGGCTGTTGTTCATATCTAACCAACCACTTGTAGTGTTAAGAGCATTATTGCCATCAATTCTATAATGAAGATCCATGTTAGCAGAACCACCCCACTCATACCAGTTAATTTGTATTGGATACCATTGACCACCCACACCTGAAAATGAACCACTAGAGTTCCAATATGTTGGACCTTGTTGTGCCCAGTCAGATACTACAGATGTATTATTAATATTTACAATAAGACCATCATCATTACGACCAGCAAAATGTACTGTTGATGTTTGACCAGTTGTTCCTGGATGTTGCCAATATCCTGTAATGACAACCATTCTTTGTTCTGAGCCATAATTGGTGTTCCCTCCAAAATTTATTTGACCACTATTCCAGTTATAATTTAAACTGCTAAGAGTACCAGTTCCTTGAGACACACCAACACCTGTTGGACTTGAATTATTACAAGTAGAAAGATATGAATAGTTATTATAACAAGGTGCTTCTAACATAGGAGCATAAGTTGTGATAGCAAACACTTCATAATTAAGACTACCACCCCATGCTTTAGATTGAAATAATAAAATTAAAACAAGAATGCTACTGAGTTTGACGAATAGTGATTTCATTTTCCTGTCCTCCTATGTTGTAATCAATTATTTCATAATCTTGCTGGATTACATTTAATATGTACGTGTTTTCTTTGTCCAGTCTTAATTCAATAAAGTTACCTGCCGCATCTTCTCTACTCCACACCCACTGCGGATCTTCATCTAAAAAGATAATGCCTGTAATAGGGTCCTTACCAAATTTGCCTGTGGTGCCTTTTTTATCGAATTCGGATCTCATCTGTTTGGCCAGTTCTTTATTAATTTGATCTAGGATATCAACTAAAAAATTTTGTTCTAAATAATCAATGTCTAATCCTGTGGCCCAATTTTCTGTTTCTTCTTCTAGATAATCAATTTCTAAATCATCAAATTGAAGAAAGTCTATGTCAAGTGCATTGGCCACAGCATTATATGCTTCATTGCTCTGTTGCTGTGCTATTTCTTTAGGCTTACTGATAATGAGTAGGTTGTTAATCATTTCTTCATCTAGATTCAATATGACTGGCTTCATTGGTGTGCTTGATATTGTATCAACCACTGTGGCCTGGAACGCTTGATTTAAAATTACCTGTCCAGCATCTGATTCAACTGATATTTCTCCAACATAGCATTGTCCATTGGTGTTGCAACTGGGCAAAAGTATTATGGTGGAAGATCCTATTTCGTCAATGGTCATGGTGAAATCAGTACCACGCACACCAACCACTGCGGTGGGTGTTTTAATAATCACATTTTGTTTTGAGTTTTTTGCTATCTGCCCAGATGCATATCGCACAGTGCCTAATGATGCTTTGAGTGATAGTTTACCAGTCTTTGCCTTTGGATCATACACAAATTCATCGATGATCAATTTGGAATGCTGTGTAACATCCACTCTGGTTTCATCTATAAATTCTACAGCAGTTTTGCCCTGGCCAGTTTTTATTGTGTCATATGAAAATATTTGCAGGTCCACTTCGGTGGTTGCTTGTTCGCCATCTGTTCTTTCCACAGCACCTGATCCTTCATGCAAAATCACACTGCCTATGTTGGCAGATGCAGTTGATGTCAGTACCAAACTGCACAGTAAAAGAAAAATGAAAGGCATTAGTCTGTTTGACTGATGTCTATGTCTGCATTATCACCTGATGTTGTTAATGAAATATAGTTGTCGTTAACACCACTCTGCACTATGTCGACGTCAGCAATGCTACCTGTGTGTGAATGTATAAGTGTGTGTCCAATAGAATCACCGTTGCCATCCATATCAATCAAATAGTTGTTAGTGTCACCATTCACACTTAAAGTTAAAATTGCAGAAGTACCATCAACAGTTGCGGCAATAGTGTTTGAATCCGAACCTGAAGCACCTGTAATGTTCACAATAGCGCCAGATGCATCTGCTGTTTCACCTATGTCAAGATCAATGTCGGATGAACTACCTGTCCATGTGATGTTGGCAGTGACGTTGGCACAAGAACTGTTTGATCCACCACTGTCACAATTGAAATCAATGTTGTTGGAGTTACCTGTGGTGTTCCAAGTACCTGTATAGTTGGCACCATTGATATCAAAAGTAATCACGTTGGCACCTCCTACCTGATCAATGTCCAAGTTTGTAGTAGCACCAATAACACTCGAGGCTGTGGTGCTGTTACCTATGGTGTTGTTTGCTCCGTCTTGAGTAATATCCAAGTCAAGTGTTGCACCAGACTGTGTTACGTATATGTCATTAGCATATGCACTCATGCAAAAAACCGTAGCGAAAAATGTTATAAAACTTTTAGTCATTTAAATCCCTCAATAATATTTAATATTCCAATGGCCATGTTTATCACCCAGTTTTAAAATTTCCAGCACACAGTATTCTATAGCACTTCTTACTGCATAGTTGACTGGCTCATTTGTGGCAACTCCTGTCTCAATTTCCAATGCTTTAGTGCTCATATCAAGAAATCTAAACACATCAGCACCAGTTTTATGACTTGCAATGGTCTTGGTTGCTTCTGCTGTCAACAGCACTTCTCCTGTTTGCACAGCAACTAATCTCATGCTGACTGTGACTTGATCCACTCTGTATTCTTCATGTATTCCTATGCCAAAATATCTAGCACCATCGCCACCAGATGCCACGTTTGCATCATATCCTATGATGCCTCCTTCGACCAACAGTCCGGCAAACACCATAGGTTTCAGCACATTGCCTACTTCTTGGCTGCCATCGTACAATTCTCTAGTGGATCTTATCAGTTGTCTTTCTTTGACAAGACTGTCTAATCCTTTCCTTTCAACCACTCTGAACCAAGTGCCTTCACCCACAGCCTTCAGTGCTGAGATCACCCACATATCTGCACCCTGTGACACTGCCATAGACAGTTGACTGAATGTTGTGCTTGGTTTACGTTGTCCTGTAAGATCAGGAAACTTGTAAACAGCAATGGTAATGATTGGCTGATCTACCAGTGGTGGTATTGATTTGAGCATATGCATGGTCGAACTGCTTTGTATAAAAGGAGTATCACCACTGTTCACTTTGTTTTGCGATGATGCACATCCTGTTACCACTATTAATAAAAGTATGACGAAAATGTTTTTCATGTTAAAAATTAAAGTCTCCTAGTGGCACAGACATTGTGGTGACGTTGCCACCAGGATCTGTAATTGTGAGTGTAATAATTTCTGTTGATGCATCTTTGACCCAATATATTGTGGAGCCTTCTACATCGGCAGTGCCACTGGTTGGACAAGTGCCTGTGCATGATGTACCAAACATGTTGTCTACCAACTGTTTAGACAAGTTTGCATAGATTCTTGATTCTACGTTTTTAATGAATTTGTTTATTGTGGTGTTGTTCTCTGCTCTTTCGGCAGCCGCGGCCGCAGACTTGGCATCATCTTTAACTGTTTGTCCTCTGCTGTACTGCAACTGTTCAATGGACAGTACATGACTTGAGTAGCCATTGCCGCTGAAGGACGGGTTGCCAAACTGGTGGTGCAGTTGATCAGCAGATGCTGTTGCAATAAAAAGTAAGATAATCGCTATTATACGCACATCTGTATTTACTGGTTTTTTCCACCAATTGCTGTGCTGATGCGTATTATCTGCTGTGCAAATGTTAAATATACACATAATGGAGTTTCTCACACTAGTAGGCGATGTAGGTTTTCCCATAGCAGGAGCCATCGCGGCAGGAGTCTTTGTGTTTACCACACTAAAATTCATACTGCAATCAGTAACAGGATCTGTGAGTGGACTGAAAAATATAATTTGTGCTCTAGACAATCGAGTTCAAACCATGAACAATGATCTAGTTAAGATAGACACACTGCTGTCATACATTCAAGGCGTCAAACCAAACGTGGATCGATTGGCGGCAAATGAAGGCAAGGAGGATGCAAGACGTGATTAAAAATTTGAAAGACCTAATAGTGTTATCATTGGTTGTAGGAGTGTTATCACTGCTAGGAGTAATAATAATAGGTGACTACTATGTTGCTCTACAAGAAAATAGACCAGTAGACGAGTCTGTGATAACATTGATGAAAATGGCACTCACAGGACTCATTGGAATCATTGCAGGATATATGGGTAGCAGATAATGACCAACGAACTAGTAGATGCAATAAACCAATACGGTTTTCCAATCATAGCCGCAATGGGACTGGGATACTTTGTGTATTATGTCTGGCAATGGGTGACCAAAGAGATTAAACCTGTGGTAAGTGAAGCAAATAGGACTCTGATTGCTCTGATCGATAGAATTCGTATGTTGGACAACGACATGATCAGACTCAATACCAAACTGCAAATGATCCTGGAACAACAAGAAAAAACCAACAAACACAAGAAGCCTTAAACACGCCTACCATTATATTAGTATATAAATATTTTAAAAGTTAGACAAGCCTAAACTTTTAGAAAGGAACATGAAAATGGCACAGACAGAACTTACACACGGAATGTTGCACATGATAAAAGGCGTTTACAGCAAGAATTCGGGTTCGATATTAAGAACTATAATCTACACAATTGGTCACTTCCTAATTGCAATCACTTGTTTGATGTTAATTGCTGACGTATCTTTTAGCGTTGCGATGACTGATGCAATAGTAGAGCCACTTGCAAATT
>Ga0209535_1001140_pt1 | contig 18227 bp, 22 predicted proteins | sample LinPmetageLP28_FD_184041 | JGI IMG/M metagenome (GOLD analysis project Ga0209535, IMG submission 184041) | Marine viral communities from the Pacific Ocean - LP-28 (SPAdes) (version 2) | ecosystem: Environmental > Aquatic > Marine > Oceanic | place: Pacific Ocean | collected 2009-08-22
ACAACAAGCAGACACAGGAACCAAAATGATACACATAGGCAAGAATACCAAGAGCACCATTATATCAAAAGGTATTAGTGCAGGCAAAAGTTCAAACACATATCGAGGACAAGTTAAAATAATGCGGAGAGCCACTAACAGTAAAAATTATACCCAGTGCGATAGTTTGATGATGGGATCAGGATGTAGTGCTTCTACCGTGCCTGAGATACAAAATAGAAACAGCAGTTCAACCTGCGAACACGAAGCCACCACTAGCAAATTAAGTGATGAACAAATGTTTTATTGTATGCAGAGAGGTATACCAACCGAAGACACAATTAATATGTTGGTGAGTGGATTTTGCAAAGAAGTCTTTCAAAAATTACCAATGGAGTTTGCCGCAGAAGCAAATAAACTGCTAGAAATAAGCATGGAAGGTTCTGTAGGCTAAAAAAGTCAATAAAATCAATACTTTTTATCCAGAACAACTAGGTTGACGCATTTGGAAAATATGCTATAATTTATACATGATTAGATTAATAATATTGATTGCGATATTTTTTGCAGTTTATCCAATGATAGGTACAGGATATGATCAATTCTTAAGTGACTTTAATTTGTCAGGAGTTGGTAACATATTTGGAAATCTTGTTGCTTGGATGAGTGAAACTGTAGATAAGTTGCAATCTTAACATAGGAGAAAACGTGAGTATAAAAAAACTAGTAATGGTTTTGTTTGCGGGTTTATTGGTAGCACAATGTTCAACCTATAAAATAAAACAAGATATGTCAAAAAATGGAGTTATAAACAAAACTCCTAGATGGTATATCAATTACGATCATGAAACAATGTTTAAGTATCAGGAGGCGGCATCTGCTGTATCTCCAGACTTAGAACTTGCAGTTAAAAAAGCCATTATGTTAGGTAAAGCAAAACTTGTTGACAGGATAAATGGTGAAATGAACAATAGAACCACTATCAAAAAAGACGAGGCTGGTACTAATGAAACTTTGACTGTACAAGCAGGTTCGCAAGACATTGTTGTAAATGTTATTGAAAAAACATTAGCAAGAGGTTATGAAGTGACTAAACAAATGGTTTATGTGACAAATAACAAATCTTACAGAGCATATGTAATGGTTGAACTTACTAAAAAAGAAGTTGAAAAAATCATTGCAGAAGTGAATAAGAAAAAAGTTGCTTTTGTAGATACTAGCAAACTTGAAGAAAGTGCTAACAGCATTTTAAAGAATTAGGGCGATATGAATAACATATACAAACTTATTGCCCTAGTTGTAATCTTTCTTATCTTTGGATTGATGGGAAGTGCTTCAGCGGGAGGTCCATGGTCAGATCAGTATTGTGATATTAGTCACGAAACTGTAATTACAAAAAATGAAAAAGGTGAGATCATTGACCAGGTTACTAAAGAAAAAGTTAAATGCGAAGATGGTGTAATGGATTTTTTACAAGGAATGAAAATTGCAGAAAGTTGCAAGTTCTTTACTTGGCAGATGCCATTGGGTCAAAAACTAGTAGAGCAAAGAGGTATTGCTTGTAAAAGATTGGATGGAGGATATGAAATTGTTCAAGGTTATCACAGTATTAACTAGTTTAATTTTGCTGACAAACTGTACAGCATCAGGAGTACAAAAAGTATCGGTTACACCGCAAGAGATAGATGGTGCATTAGCAAAACTTCCGTATCCAACTATGTTAGGTGAAGGCCAATTATGGAGTGCACCAGGCATGATTTGGAATGGTGTGCAATATATGAGATTTAATCTTAACAAGTCTGAAAAACAACAACATCAACAGGCTGTTTATCATTCACTTAACAACGCACAAATGGGCGAAGTCACTGCTTGGCACAGCAAAAAACGTCTAGCCATGGGCAAAATAAGGGTAGTACATCAATTTCCTACAAGTGATGGCCATTGCCGTGTGTATCAGAGTTATATACAGTTAAATGGCGCTAAAAGGCACATGACCAACAAGGCTTGTAAAAGATTAACACTACCTTGGGTATTTCTAAAATAAATAGTTCTAGTATAAATAATAGCAAGGAATTTAACAAATGGCAACAGTCGAACCAAAATCTCTATATCACGTTTCTCCAGCAGAACCGCAAATGACATATTTCACGGTAGCAATTAACACTTCAGGTTTCTTAGATACAGAAACAGTAAATGGTGGAAGAGTATCTCCATGTGTAGCAAATGATTTTGCTACCAAACCTACAACACTAGCACAATCATTATTAGTATCAAGAGGAAATTTAAGATGGAAAATGATGATGGAAACTTTGGCTGTTAGATCAAATTTCAAAGTACATAATATTGTTACAACTTATGCCAGTGATGCAGGCGATCAACCAATCACACTCTTGGCATTTGGACTTGTTTTTGATAATCCAAACTATATTCCAACAACAGGCACAACAATTGACGGATCAACTACTACAACAACCAAAGCATTATATCTTCAAGATAAAATTGCTGAAGCATTAAACACCACAAGAACAGAGAATATGACTGTGTTCAATCCAACTTCAGGTGCAGGATTAATATCAAACACGGCAGTGACTGCCGGACCAGTTTTAACAGCATCAATTGGTGAAATAGTAGAAGCAATCACAGTGACAGAAGTTACTGCGTTTGCACCTAATACAAGTGGTCAATTAGCAACTGACAATTCGTTGACTTACTCAGCAGAGTAGTATAATCAATTATATAATTTTAAACTTTTGTTGCAATAAATATTTTTTATTCAATGAAAAAATTATTTTTACATATTGGTCTCCATAAGACTGCAACCACTCTCCTACAAAAAAATGTTTTTCCAAAAGGAAAAATAATGTATTTGGGTAGATATTATCCAGACAACGATTCACTACATATGAAATTACATAAGAATTATTTCCAAATGTTTAATAATTTGTCTATTAAAAAGTTAGATCACACAGATGAATCATTATTAAACAAAATTCGTAAAGATGTGGTAGTATCAAATGAAAGCATACTACGTCCATTTTCCTTTGGCAACAATATTTTGTTAACAAATTTACACCAACTGAATAAAATGTTTGACCTTCATATAATAGTCACGACACGTAATATGTTTGATATTGTTATATCAAAATTTTTAGATAATCAGCATTCTAAACCACACACAATAACTGTAGCAAACCTAAAATCTAGTTTAACAAATAAAAGTTGTTATGCACCCTTCTGCAAAAGCAAAGAAAATTTGTTTAACAAACCGGATTTTTATTTAAAATATGAGTGTATTTGTTCTAATGTGAAAAATATTAATATGCAAATTTACAATAAACAATTTTTGCAAACAAAGTTTAACAATTTCAAATTGTATTTTTTCGAGTTGATAGGATCAAACGGCCAGTTGCAAACCAAGGAAGTGGAAAACTTGTGTAAATTATTACATTTAGAATCTAAATATTTTGGTACAAAAGTAAACAATAAAAAAATAAAATTAGATGATTCAGTTGCACTTGAATTTAAAAAAATAATTCAAAGTAAAATGATACAACAAAACTAAATTACCAAACAATTCACTAGTAGTATAATGCCAAACCTGTTATAGTAAATAAATCTACAATGTTTATAGCAATTTTAACTCTTCTATCAGCTCTATCCATATCTGGTGTGGCTATATGGTATAGTGTTATAGGGTTAGCAACAATCTTTCCTGGAGCATTCTGGCCGGTGGTTATTATGGGCTCAGTGCTGGAAGTTGGTAAATTGATCACAGCATCATGGCTGTATAGGCAATGGAAGTTCACGCCATTTCTTTTGAAAACATATCTAACAATAGCAGTTGTATTACTGTCAATAATTACATCAATGGGAATATTTGGTTTCCTTTCAAAAGCACATTTGGAACAAAATTTAGCCAGTGACACTTTAGTGCAAAGAGTTGATATCATTAATGATAAAATTGAAAGTCAAACGGTTTACATTGAAAGACAAAAAGCAATCATTAATAGATCAGAAAAAGCCATTGACCGAGCAGGTAAGGACTTTTCACAGGATATTGCAGTGCAAGAAAACATTATTAATAGTGCTTACGCAAGACTAGAAGTGCTAGACAATGATGTAAAAGCATATACAGATCAAGGTAGAGGGTTTTTTAAAGGCGATAATATTAAAAGAGGTGTTGAACTACGTGCTCAGCAAAAACCTGAACGTGACAAATTGAGTGCAGAAATAGAAGAAGCCAAAGCATTGATACAGAAATACAGAGATCAAAGCAGACAAGGTGGCGATAACAACAAATTACAGATTAAAGAAGCAGAGGACAACATTATTATTGGACAAAACAAAATTGATGATTTAATTATAGAACGACAGCCGTTAGAGAAAAAACTTATTAATCTAGAAGCAGAAGTAGGTCCTGTCAAATATATCGCCGCATTAGCAGTGGATTGGGGTATGGCAGAAGAAGTTAACTTATCTAAAGCAGTAAGATGGGTTATCTTGTTAATCATTGTTGTTTTTGATCCATTAGCAGTATTGCTTCTGATTGCGGCCAACCAAAGTTTTGCAAGAAGATTTCCACCTACACCACCTAAACCTCAAGCCATACTGGATCTTGAAAAGCCAGACGAAGAAGATGTTGCTTTGAAATGGAAAGAAGCAATGGCAAACATTTCCAAAGAAAAAGATCAATTAAAGGCACAAGTTGAAGACTGGCAAAGTAAACTTGAAAAATTTAATCAAAAAGCACCAAAGCCATCAGACAAGCCTGTGGAGATTATAGTTGATCAACCAAAGCCGGAAAAAACAAAAGCAGAAAAGATCACAGCATTCGATGAAAGACAAAGAGCAGAAGAAGCGGAACTAGAAAGAGTGGCCGCTGAAACAAGAGCAGATATTGAAAGAATAGAACAAAACAAAACAAAAGAATATAATTTTGAAGATGAAATAAAATACGATTTAGAAACAGTAGTCAAAGATAAAGGTGAACCAACACCCGAGTTTGACGAAGAACGTATGGACATTGTCGCACAAAATGGCAATGACGGTTTACATTACGAAGAAACTGTCCCCGAACCAACAATTTCAGAACAAATAGAAAAAGCCATGGACGGAGTACAAGAAAGGATTAAGCCTGACCTTACTGAAGTTATTGAACCAGAACCAGAAGTGAAAAAACCTAAACTAAAAAAAATGGGCATATTGGGACAGGCCTTAATTAATAAAAAAGGCATAGTAATTAGGCCAGCGCCTCAGTTCCAAAGCAAAACAGACAAAGAAATTGATCAAATGTTGTCAGATAAGAAACAAGATTTTGATATCGCAATCGAAGATGGAAAAAAATTAAAAGTTCCAAAGAAAGAATATGTGCAAAACAGTGAACAAGAAATATCCGGTAATTGGAGCAAAATACAAGAAGTCAAAAACAACAATGATCAAAAGCGAATTATAAATGATGAAGAATATCATCAAAGATTAGAATCCAGAGTCAGTGACCTAATAACTAAAATAAAAACAGGTGAACAAACACTTGAACAGTTATCAGAAGAAGAACAGAAATTAGTTAGAGACAACATTGACAATGACACATAATATTCTAGGCACACTGACATTAGTTACTCCACCAAGCACAATACAATCGCACAACGAAAGTTTTTGTATTGTAAACTTTAGTGAACAAGATAAAAATACATTTAGCGACTTTTTAAACAAAGAGAAAGCCAATGACAATTTGACAATTTACATTGTAGAAACTAAAAATAAAGAAATGACTTTAGAATGGTTAACCGAAGTTATTTCGAAATCAAATAATGTTATTATTAAATCTAAAAATAATAAATTTAAAATATTAAAAAGTACATTAATTAATAAATTAGAAGAGGTATTCAATGGCGGATAATGATCAAAATTTAAATTGTAGTTTTTGTGGCAAAGGAAGAAAAGATGTAACAAAGATGGTAGTTGGTGAGTCAAAGGTCTGTATCTGTAATGAATGTATACAACTTTGCAATGAAATTTTATTTGAAGACGCTAACAAATTAAAAGTAGGAGCAATTAAAAACAACACTGAAAATTTAAATCCCGTTGACATAAAAGAATATTTAGATCAATATGTGGTAGGACAAGATATGGCAAAAACAGTTCTCAGCGTTGCTGTCTCAAATCACTACAAGAGAGTACAAAATCCACCTAAGGATTTTGATTTAGAAAAATCAAATGTTTTAATATTAGGTGCAAGTGGATCAGGCAAAACACTTATGGCTAGAACAATAGCCAAGTATCTCGACGTGCCTTTTGCTATGGCAGATGCTACCAGTTTGACTGAAGCAGGCTATGTTGGTGATGACGTTGAAAATGTAATTTCTAAATTGTACCAAAGTGCTAAAGGTGACAAATTTCTTACACAAAAAGGTATAGTGTTCATTGATGAAATAGATAAGATTTGTAAAAAATCTGAAAACACTAGCATAACCAGAGATGTGTCTGGGGAAGGTGTTCAACAAGGATTATTAAAAATTGTTGAAGGGTCAATTTGTAGAGTGCCACCACAAGGTGGTAGAAAACATCCAGATCATCAGCACGTTGAAATTGACACATCAAATATACTTTTTATTGTAGGAGGTGCTTTTACAGATTTAGAAAGGCAAATACAATCTAGACAAAAATCAGGCATTGGATTTAATAGTCCTTTAAAAGAAAATGATGAGAAAAACTATCTTGAAGAATCCAAACCAGAGGACCTTATGAAGTTCGGTTTAATACCTGAATTTGTAGGAAGATTCAGTATGTTAACACACGTATCTCCATTGACAGAAGTACAATTAATAAAAGTATTAAACGAACCAAAAAACAGTCTTATAAAACAGTTCACGTATATGTTTGAATTAGATAACTTAAAACTAGAAATAGAAAAGTCAGCACAATTAGCAATAGCCAAAAAAGCCAAAAAATTAGGGACCAATGCTAGAGGACTAAGAAATGTTTTAGATCAATTGTTACTGCCTTATCAGTTCGATGCCGCTGAAATGGTCAAAAAGGGTGTGACCAAAATAACTATAACAGAACAATGTGTTGACAAAGGTGCTGATCCTGTGTTACATTTTAAAACAGTGGTAAACGAAATAAAAAGACAAAAGGCTAAAAATTAATGGGGTACTTTGTAGATGTAACAAAATCCGGCGGAGACGCTGTTAGAGCATATCGTAAAATTAAACGTAAAATAAAAGATGATAAATTTATTGAAAAATTAAGAGATAGACAGCACTACAAAAAACCAAGCGAAATTAAAAGAGAAAAAAGCAAACAGGCCAGAATAACCATAAAAAGAAATCAAGCCAAGAACAACTGGGCCGATCCTAGCAAAGTACGCCAAAGATAATTTTTTTGGTAAAAAGGTCGTAATCCTCAAAATCGTAACTATATTAGTATTGTAAGATAGACAAATTTAAAAATTATGTTATAATAAGGAGATATATGAGTAAAATAATAGGAATAGATTTAGGAACAACAAATAGTTGTGTAGCCATCATGGACGGTTCACAAGCTAAGGTATTAGAAAATGCAGAAGGAAAGAGAACGACACCTTCTGTTGTAGCATTTGGAGACGAGAAGCTGATTGGTGATCCAGCTAAAAGACAAGCAGTCACTAATCCAGAAAACACTATTTTTGCCGCAAAGAGATTAATAGGAAGAAAATTTGATGGCAATTCAGTACAAAAGGATATTCAAACAAGTCCATTTAAAATTGTTAAAGCAGATAATGGAGACGCTTGGATACAAGCTAAAAGTGAAAAATACTCTCCATCACAAATTTCTGCTTTTGTTTTACAAAAAATGAAAGAAACTGCTGAAAAGTATTTAGGACAAGCCGTAACAAAAGCTGTGATTACTGTGCCTGCTTACTTTAATGATTCACAAAGACAGGCAACGAAAGATGCAGGTAAAATTGCCGGATTGGAAGTTGAACGTATTGTTAATGAACCAACTGCGGCCGCACTTGCATATGGACTAGATAAAAAGAAAACAGGCAAAGTTGCAGTGTATGATTTAGGGGGAGGAACATTTGATGTTTCTATTTTAGAAATAGGAGACGGAGTATTTGAAGTAAAATCAACAAATGGTGATACATCATTAGGTGGTGAAGATTTTGATACTACTATTGTTGAATACCTAGCGTCTGAATTTAAAAAAGACAATGGAATAGATTTAAAAAACGATAGTCTTGCCATGCAAAGAATAAAAGAAGCGGCTGAAAAAGCCAAGTGCGAATTATCTTCTGCAAACGAAACAGATATTAATCTTCCATTTATTACAGCAGATAAAACAGGACCAAAGCATTTAACATTAAAAATGACTAGAGCAAAATTAGAATCTCTAGTTGATGACTTAATAAAGAAAACATTGTCTCCTTGCAAAACAGCATTAACAGATGCAGGAGTATCTGCAGAAGAAATCAATGAAGTAATTCTAGTAGGAGGAATGACTAGAATGCCAAAAGTTGCCAACACAGTAAAAGAGTTTTTTGGAAAAGAACCTCACAAAGGTGTTAACCCAGACGAAGTTGTGGCAATAGGTGCCGCGATACAAGGAGGAGTATTACAAGGTGATGTCAAAGATGTTTTACTATTAGATGTTACTCCATTGTCATTAGGGATTGAAACACTAGGTGGAGTTGCTACAAAACTTATAGAAAAAAATACAACGATCCCTTCTAAAAAAAGCCAAGTTTTTTCAACAGCGGAAAATAATCAATCAACAGTAACAATAAAAGTTGTGCAGGGTGAAAGAGAAATGGCCGCAGACAATAAAACATTAGGTAACTTTAACCTTGATGGAATTGCACCAGCACCAAGAGGATTACCTCAGATTGAAGTAACATTCGATATAGATGCAAATGGTATTGTAAATGTGTCAGCAAAAGATAAAGGCACAGGCAAAGAACAAAATATAACAATACAAGCATCCGGAGGACTGTCAGATGATGAAATTCAGAAAATGGTCAAAGAAGCTGAGGCAAACAAAGAAGCAGATAAAAAGAAAAGAGAAACAGTTGATGCAAGGAATCATGCAGACGCTTTACATGATTCAACAGAAAAATCTTTAAAAGAGCACGGCGATAAAATTTCAGCTGAAGACAAAACTAAAATAGAAACAAGTTTGGCCGGATTAAAAGATGCTTTAAAAGATAATGACATTGAAAATATTAAAACTAAAACCAAAGAATTAACAGAAGTCGCTATGAAGTTAGGTGAAGCAATTTACAAGACACAACAAACAGAACAAAAAACAGAATCTACTGCTGAGCCATCTAATAATAAAGATAATGTTGTTGATGCTGAATATGAGGACGTTAACAAATAACATTTCTAGTAGACAAAAACTGTAAATATGTTATAATAAGGATATGACAATGGCAGATTTAGATGTAAGAACAGCAACAAAAGAAAAACTAGAACTTAAAGAACCTGACAAGTATGATGTAGTTTTTCTTAACGATGAGGTTACCACTGTAGAATTTGTTATTAAAGTTTTAAAAAACATTTTTCATAAAACTACTGAACAGTCAGTGACTATCACAGAACATATCCACAAAAAAGGCAAAGGTGTTGTTGGCACTTATCTTTATGAAATTGCAGAGCAAAAAGGTATAGAAACTACTTTGTTGGCTAGAGAAGAAGGATATCCACTACAGGTAAAAGTTCAAAGGCAAAAGTAAATGAATTTGAGCGATTTTGTCAAAAACAATCGACAGGTTATATCATTTGTTAATAACTGGCCCGATAAAGACAAACCTTTTCATATCAAGCAAAATTTATTATTAACAAAATACATTGGCACATTAGATGTTGCCACATCAAGATTCAACACAATATTACTAAGACTATCTGAACATCCAATGATGCATGATGAATTTAAAGATTCGGTAATGGCTTGTCAAAGCATAATACAAAGGTTTTATATCAACACTATGAGATTGAACACATGGCCAAAAGTTTTACAAGGCTATTTGAAATGGCGTTTGCACAGACTAGGCACTAGGCAAATACCAAAAATAAGATCAACAATGAAACAGGTATTGGAGACAGTCGATGGCACAAACTAGTTGGTTCACATGGCAAGTGCCTGAGGCACGCCTTAATCAATATTTGTTTTATATGGTTATGGTAGTTTTTATTGTGCCTTACATTGCAGGCATTAAGTTTACAACTTTGGGATATCTATTAAATGTGTTTTGGTTTGATATGATATTTTATATGTGGTTTAAAAATAAAGAATTAATGAAAAAAGGAAAGGATGACAATGAAAGCGATCGTATGGAGTAATGTTGGTTGTTCGTACTGTGAACAGGCAAAAAATTTACTAAAAGCAAAAGACATTGAATTTGAAGAAAGGAATATTGCTCATGGCCCTTGGACTGTGCAACAGTTACAAGAAGCAGTGCCAGGTGCAAGAACAGTTCCTCAGATTTTTATTGATGAAAAATACATAGGCGGTTATCAAGAACTGCAAAAACATTTAGAATAATGAAAGTAGAATACGTAGACAAAATGGGCAGTGACCTTAGTGTGGTCAATGCCGCTAGAGTTTCTTATGCTAAAACCAAAGAAAAGTTTGAAGACAAAGACGAGAAATTAATAAAATATCTTGCACAACACAATCACTGGTCACCTTTTGGCCATGCCAGTCTACAGTTTAGAATCAAGGCTCCTGTGTTTGTGGCAAGACAACTTGTTAAACATCAAGTAGGTTTGACATGGAATGAAGTTTCAAGAAGATATGTAGATTACCAACCTGAACTGTTTGAACCCAAGGCATGGAGAGGTAGACCACAAAATTCAAAACAAGGTTCAGATGGTGAAGTTGACCTGGACATGAACGACAAGCACAGGCTTAAAACCACAATGGAGCAGTGTTTGATTATCTATGACTCATTTATAAAAATGGGCATAGCACCAGAACAGGCTCGAATGGTTTTGCCACAGAGCATGATGACTGAATGGTATTGGTCAGGCACTTTGTATGCATTTGCTAGAGTGTGCAACCTTAGGTGTGCTAAAGACACACAGGAAGAAACCAGAGATGTGGCCAACAAAATAAGTGAAATCTGTGCAGAACACTTTCCTATCAGTTGGAAATACCTTATTGACGTAAAATAAAAAATAAATTATAATTACAATATGAAAGAAAAAATAATAGAAGCATTGATTAAACACGCAGAAGGTCACATATCAAAGCACAAGGCCAATGTTGAAATTCTAATGAACAACAACGTTGGAGTTGCAGAACATCCTGATACATTGGAAACAATTGAAAAAGAATTGGCAATAATTGCTGAGTATGATGACCAAATTGAAGTACTTAAAAAATATTTCGCATCGTAACAAAAAAAATAATATTTCTGTATGAAAGTTATTGAAATCTTAATATACGGTTTAGTACCAAATAGGTAGACATTGTTCGCAATACCCAATAAAATACTGTTATGAAAAGATTGGGAATTGTTGGACATGGCTTTGTGGGTGTGGGATCTGCTATCAATCAAGGCTTTACCAAAGACGTACAGAAATACATTGTTGATCCTAACAAGTTCAGCGGCAACACAATTCAACAACTGATCAAATTCAAACCCAATGCAGTGTTTGTTGCAGTTCCAACTCCACAACTTGAAACAGGCGAGTGCAACACAGAAATATTAGATTCAGTGTTACAGGAACTTAACCAAGGAAAAAATATTTTGGTTGTCATTAAATCCACAGTGCCAGGTTACAAACTACAAGCAATTAAAGAGCAGTGCATAAATTTGAGAATAGTATACAATCCAGAATTCTTAACTGAAAAGAACTACATTCAGGATTTTAAAAATCCTCCCATGCATGTGTTTGGAGGAGCAATCACAGACACAGAACAAGTTGAGGCACTGTACAAGGAGTACAGCAGTTGTAAAAAGTGTCCTGTGTTCCATACAGATATTGTGTCAGCATCTATGGTCAAATACTGCATCAACAGTTTCCTTGCCACCAAGATTACGTTTATGAATGAAATGTATGACTTATTAAAATCCGCAGGTGGTACAGAATGGCGTGAATTTGTAAAAATGCTTAACTCAGATCCTAGAATAGGCAAGACACATATGAGGGTGCCTGGCAATGATGGCATGCGAGGTTACGCTGGGTCATGCTTTCCAAAAGACACTGCCGCGTTGGCATATTTTGCAAGAGAGATCTTAAACACACCATTTACACAACTTGAAACCAGTATAGAAATAAACAACAAGTTAAGAAAAAAGAACCAGTCGTAAACTGTTAAATAGTAGTATGAAACCGTGGTTTATAGACGAAGCAGAAATAATTAAATTTCCTATCAAAAAAAGCAATGTGGTCACAATGCCCAATGTGAACAGTTATCCTGACTTTATAACAGGTGTGCGTGATCTACAGGCCAAACTCAAAGACAAAACAATTTCCACAGACAGTTACAACAAACTGTACACTGAACTTATAAACAGATTTAGACTTCAAAGAGAGTCTGCAGACAAACCATGGTTTTTAAAAGAACTAGATGATCGTGGCATAATGAGCGTAATAAAAGCAAGGCTCAGAGATCCAAACATTAATACTGAAACACTAGAGAAGGTACTATTTGCATTGGAAGGTGGCGGACTTACAAAAAGGCTACAAAATGTTTTAGAAAACGATCCTGATGCAAAAAGAATACTTGAAAAAGTTACAGAAACAATATTACAAGCAAAAGGTACAATAGAAGAAATAAATCAATTTATTGAACAGTATCCTAAAGGTATGGTCAACATTGATCAACTAACCTCGTCAGGTGCCAAAAGTTGGGGTGATATATTTGTGGGATATGATGGCAAAAATTTCATGAGCAGAGTTGTGGAAAGGCTTTATGGTTTAAAAAATCAAGGTATAGGGCCAGGTGAAGTTTGCTTGTCAGTTTTAAGTCCACAGATTTTTCATAGTGGTTCAAAGCCAGGCGCAGGAGATATTTTTATTGAAGGGCAAGGACACTTTGAGATTAAGGCTAGTGTGGCAAAACCCGGAAGACTTTTTGATGGCAGGAAAGCCAAAGTGGACATGAACACAATTCAAAATGTTAGAGATCAATTAAAAATTGAAAAACCAAGAGTGAATTTAAAAGATCTTATAGCGGCAAATCCAAATCAACAACAGGTGGCCGCTTTAGCAAAAGCAATATTTAGACACACAAGCAACATAGCACCTTTTGTAAATGCTATAATGAAAAAAGATGAAGGTACCGCAAAAATAGAACACACTAAACTTGCTTATACAAATTATCAAAACATGACAGCACAAGGCAAAGAAACTTTTGTTGGCATACTTTTCATGAGTGGTGCTAAAAAATGGTCTAAGACTGTAAGAAGTATTGACGATCTAATTCAAAATGTAGCAGTAGGAACCATTTATGTTGCGTCCCCAGACCAAGCAGATCTATTTCCACAGACTACATACAAATTATAAAAACTTAGATATCTAAATAAGGATACACTGAACGCCAGTTAGTATTTCTTCTTTTATCCAACTGATCAAGATAAAATTTAAAAGTTTTAATAATTTTTTTATCAGGTTCTACATTACTAATTGAATCAAATGCACCTTTTAAACTTTCTTTAGTCAATTGATCAACTTCACTATCCGTTGGCATGGCATTTAAAATATTTTTAATATCCTGCTTCCAAAAGTCATAACCATAAATGTTTGGGTGCAGATGTAATTTGCCTGTAACAAAACCAAATCTTATTAAAATTTTTTTATTAATTTTTCTGTAAAATTTAACTTTTTCAATTAATAATGGTAGTGAGCGAACAGTCATCGCAGTTATTGTAGAATTAGTGTTTAGGCGCATCCATTTTTCATTGACCGCATAGGCAAATAATTTTTCGAAATGATCACATTTCAATCCACTTCTTGCATATTCCGCCTCCGGTCCCCAACCATCTATACTGGCAGTGAGATCAAATCTTCCTATGTTTCTGTTTCTACATAGACTTTTAATTTGTTCGATATAATTTTTAAAAATATTTTCTTTTACCATTAAATTTGAAACTATGCTGAACTCCAAATGCGGATTCTTTACTTTTTTTAACGTATCTAAAATTTCTTGCAATTCTGATTGATAAAATGTTTCTCCACCTAGTAATATTAACTTTACAAGTTCGTGTCCATTTTTTTCTATCCATTGTTTAGTTTTTTCAAAAAATAATCTTTGTCTGTCCTTTGGCTTATTTCTTATTTTATAACTTTCGTCAGGCAAAATGTTGCCTGTGTGATCATATAAAGGACCATATTTTTTTATCTCACTTTCCCATTGACTACTTTCTTTTGTGCTACAATACGTGCATTTTAAATTACAAGTGTCATTTAAGAATATTTCTAATATTTTAGGCGTCACTGAAGTAGCCATATTATTTGTTAACAGTTCCTTTGGCACTTGATTGGGTATTGTTAGCATTCCTAACCTGTCACTCACACCTCCACGATCTTCTACCTTTTTACAAAAAGTGCAATGCCCACTTCCACCATTTTCTTTTGTAGGCCATTTTCCAGACAGCATAATTTCTCTTTCTTTTATTTTATGTGGTAAATTATGAAAATTATCAAAATTGTTTGGATCTAGAGGCACACGTAAACATCTATGACAACTATTTGTTGTGCCTTCGTTAAGCCAAAGAGTAGACCAATTCCATTTTAATTGACATTGGGGATCAGTTACTTTAGGAAAGTATTTTTTTTCTTTTTCAAACATATTGTTAAAGATATTTAAGGATAATTACTTTATATGCAAAAATACTTGGATCATTCACTGCTTGTTGCTCCACCTAAAATGTTTGATTGGCGTTTTGCTAAAAGTATTATATATCTTTGGAAGCATGATGTAAGTGGGGCAGGAGGGGTCATTGTTAATAAAAAAGTTAGTGCTCCAGTTTTTGATAATATTTGTAATGAAGGTAAAATTAAAAGGATTGATGCAATTAATCCTCCAATATATTATGGAGGTCCTGTGATGACCAACCTTGTAGGATGTCTTCATAGTTTAGATTACAAAATAAACACTACTCATGTGGCCTGTAATAACGTTGGCTTTACTTTGGATAAAACAATTATCGAAGATATTGCTACAGCAAAAGGACCCAAAAAATATATGTTGACCATGGGAATAAGTGCTTGGCATGCCGGCCAACTCGAAGCAGAATTAGAGTCCTTGCCACCAAGAAAAAAATCTAGTTCTTGGCTTGCTCTTCCATACGACGATGAAATTGTTTTTGGACCTAAATTAGATACATTATGGCAGGATTGTTTATTACAATGCGTTAACAACACCACCAAAAGTTTTACTGACAAAGTTTTTAAAAATTAATTAACTGGACAGGTGCTAACAAGTTTGTACCAAAGTTCATCATATTCCCAATTTAAACCGTGAACTTCTAGCATGTATTTTTTTTGTAAGGGATAAACATCTCTCTCCCATTCTTGCACACACGCACCTTTAAATCCGTTTTGGTCCTGTACATAATGAAACAGTTCATGAAACAAAACACTTTTCTTCCAAGGATCATGAATGTCAAAGTTATCCTGAATATAAATGATATCTTTTTTAGTGCTGTAAAATCCTTTTAGAGCACCTCCACCCGTGGTGTCTCCTCCGTAGATTTCTTCCAACTGTACCTGAGGTAACATTATCACTTGAGGATGTGGAAGGTCAACGTTGTAGTTTGTATTTGCTCCAATCCATAGAAGCATAAATGCAATCACTGACTTCATAATATACCCATATTTAATGCTGAAAGAACTTAAAATAAACACCTACATTATAATAGTGTATTATTAATTTTTAAATGTACGCTGTAAATAATCATGAGCGAGGTTAACGTACTAAATGGCAGGTCAGGCAAACACTATAGAAATATCTTACGAACAGTTGTCGCAAGGCAAGTATGTGCGTAATGGTGATGACCTATCAATTACTACGCAAGACCTATGGGGACAGTTCGAAACGGTTCTGCTCAAAAACTATTTTGAAACATCTCCCAACCTCGTCACTGAAAAAGGATCAACTCTCAAAGGCAATATTGTTAACCTCTTGGCTGTAGACAGTCAACCCAATACATCTAATCTTGCTTTTGAGGATCCCAACGCGATAGGAAAAATTACAACTGCTGATTTGCCTGTAATCGTACAACGTGCAGATCAATTCATTGAATTACAAAAAGGTGATCTAATATATCTCAATGATATAATAGATGCCAAAGACGGCAGTGTGGGTATTTCATTCAAAGACGACAGTTCAATATCCGTTGACCCAGGTGCAAAAATGGTCATAGACGACTTTGTGTATGATCCTGCTGAACCAACAACAGGGTCCATGAACGCCAACATTATTACAGGAAACTTTTCTTTTATATCAGGACAGATTGCAAAAACTGGCAACGATTCCATGCAGGTCACAACTCCTGTTTTGACCATCGGTGTTAGGGGAACAGAGGTGGCAGGTAAGGCCAACCAAGAAGGCGAAGACAACGAGATAGTACTACTGCCCAACAGTGATGGCACGGTAGGACAGATCATGATTGCCAACGAGTCAGGTAAAGTATTGCTGACCAAACCATACGAAGCAACTATTATTGCAAACGCATATGTGGCTCCGACAGTGCCTGTCATATTGCCTAAGGCAGAGGTCCTTAAGAAGTTTGCTAAGACCATAGCAACAACTAAAAAGACTAACAAATTAAGAGAAACTGAAAAAGAAGCAGAAGAGGCCGCTAAGGAAAAAGTGGAAGCGGAGGGTGAAAAGGAAGAACTAGAAGAAGAGAAAGAGGAACTGGAAGACGAAGCTGAAGAACTGGAAGAGGAAAAGGAAGAACTGGAAGACGAAGCCGAAGCACTTGAAGAGGAAAAGGAAGAACTTGAGGAAGAAGCAGAAGCACTTGAGGAAGAAGCAGAAGCACTTGAGGAAGAAGCAGAAGCACTTGAGGAAGAAGCAGAACTTGTTGAACAAGAAAAAGAACAAGTTGAAGAACAAGCAGAGGCATTAGAAGATAAAGCAGAAGAACTTGAGAAGAAATTAGAAGAAGTGCCTGTGGAAGAAAAAGAACAGATTGAAAAAGAACTGGAAGCAATTGAAGAAGAGATTTTAGAAGTTGAAGAAATCAAAGAAGAGATCGAACAAAAGGTACAGGAAGTAGAAGAAAAAATACAAGAAGTTGAAGAACAAGAACAGATCATAGAAGACAAAGCAGTTGAAATTGAACAGCAAGAACAGATCATAGAAGACAAAGCAGTTGAAATCGAACAGCAGGTTAAAGAAGTTGAACAACAGGTACAGATAGTTGAAGAAAAATTTGAACAAGTTGAACAACAGTTTGTTCAAGTAGAGGAAAAAATTGTTAATGTAGAACAGAAGTTTGAGCGAATCGAGCAAGATTTTGAAGTGTTCCAACAAGAATTTGAACAGGAATTTAAAGAATACATACCAGCAGACGAGATCAAACAGTTCATGGAAGAAGCACCACAGGAAATTATTGAGGAGTTTCAGGAGAATGTCATAGAGAAACTGGAGGAAGAAAAGATCATTATACAACAGAATCTTAATGAAATTCAAAAAGACAAAGAAGCAGAAGACATATTCTCAGAAGAAAATGTTGAGAAAGCCATAGAGGAGTTGGACCAAAAGCAGGAAGAACTGATCGGCGAAGTGGACGAGTTGATAGAGAAGGACATGGAACTGCAAGAGGAAGCCAAGGAACTGGAAGAAGAGTCAAAGGAAATACAAGAAAAGGGCGAGGCATTAGATGAAAAAAACAGAGAACTCGAGGAAAGAGAACAGCAAGCCATAGAAGATGGTGACAGAGAAGCACTGGAGGAACTACAACAAGAATTTAAAGCACTGGACAAAGAAGTAGATGATCTAAACGAGAAGGGCCGAGAGTTGGATAAGGGGTTCCAAGAACTGGACCAGGAGTACAAAGAACTGGACGAACAGTTCCAGGAGGTCAACGAGCAGTTCGTGATCATAGACCAAGAGTTCAACCAAGTGCAGGAGTTCGAACAGAGATTGGAAGACAACCAAGTGGGCGTTGATCAAGGAACAGGGTTCAACAGTGATGGTCCTGAAGTGTTTGACGTGCCTAAAGATCAACAGGTTAATATTGGAGATGTGGACGCATTCCTACAGGAAGAGAGAAACAATGCTGTGGAGAACAATGTGTACTCACA
>Ga0209535_1001141_pt1 | contig 18212 bp, 36 predicted proteins | sample LinPmetageLP28_FD_184041 | JGI IMG/M metagenome (GOLD analysis project Ga0209535, IMG submission 184041) | Marine viral communities from the Pacific Ocean - LP-28 (SPAdes) (version 2) | ecosystem: Environmental > Aquatic > Marine > Oceanic | place: Pacific Ocean | collected 2009-08-22
GAATGAGGGTCATCAATAATCAATAAATCCGCACCCCTACCAGTAACAGCACCACCCACACCAGCTGCGAAGTATTCGCCGCCCTTGTTAGTTTCCCAACGTCCAGCTGATTTGTTATCGGCTTGGAGTTTAACTTCTGGGAAGACATCCTTGTATTCTTTTTGATCCATTAAGTTTCTGACTTTACGACCAAATCGTACGGCTAGTTCCCCTGTATGGGTTGTTTGCATAATCTTCATCTTAGGTTTCTTACCCATAATAAATGATGGGAAAAAAGTAGATGCAAATTCTGACTTAGTATGACGAGGAGGCATGTTAACAATTAAACGCTTAATCTCTCCTGTTGCTACTTTGTTAAGTTTTTCTGCAAAAATCTTATGATGGCGACCACATATAAATTCTGGCCACATATGTTCCACGTAGGACAAAAAATCGTTTTGGCATTTATCTTGGGTTTCAAAGCCGTCAAGCTTTTCTTTGAGCATCAAAGCTTCTTTCAGCTCTGTCTCAGTTAAATTTGAAAGATTCATACTAATCTAATTTATCTAGCTCTTCTAAAGCTTCGCTTATACTTTTAAATTTTGATTGTTTTTGTAAGTCTGAGGCAAGAAGTCTATCAGAAAAACTAGCTCCTGGCTTTTGTAAAACTTCAGCCTTATTTAAGGCTCTTATACTATCGGATATATCTGATCTTTTCAAAGCTACTTCTATTTCTTTTGTATCTAAAGACTTAGATAAATTTATATTTAACTTTTTAGGATCTTTTAATTTTATATATTCTTTTACATCTTTAGCAACCTTTGGACTCATTTTTATACTCCCTGGCTGTTCTACAATTTTTCTAAAATAATTATCAGCTTCTTTTTCATATTTTCTTAAAGCACTTATTATTTCTTGATCCTCAGATCTTTGTTTTAATAATTTTTGTCTTTCAGCCCCAGAAGAAATATTTATTTTTTGATTTGTAATTTTGTTTTCTAATTTTTTAATTATTTTTGGAGTTTCTTTTAAAACTTCTAAAGGATTTCCTCTTAATCTTGGAAACATTTTAAAAAGTTTTACTACTGGAAAAGCCATAAGATTAGTAGGATCACTTGTTAAACTGTTGATACCACCGCTTACAGCATCTGCTATTTTTTTACCGCTAGGGTTCATCATTTGATACAAAGGACCGCCAAAAGCTTCTCTTTGTTCTTGAATATTTAGAGGGGCAATTATAGATTCAACGTTTGGTAAATCTTCATTCATTTTTATCTTGCATAACCTACTACATCATTACCTATTCTTCCAAAGCCTAAACTTTCTGGGCCTTTAGTTTGCATCATAGGAGCAGGTCTTGCTACTTCATTTTCAATTCTTCTATCTATAGGCATCGGTTGAGGTCTTCTTCTTGGAAAAGGTTCAGGCATTGGTTGAGGCATCGGTCTATTAAACCCACCACCACCGCCTATACCACCATAACTAGGAGGTTGTTGTCTAAATCCACCGCCATACATCGGAGGTCTTTGACCGTATCCGCCTCCCATACCAGGGAACATACCGCCTATACCACCGCCGAATCCAGGTCCAAAGGGACTCCCACCGCCGAACATTGGAGGCATTCTTCTGTATCCGCCACCGCCGAAACCACCGCCCATTCCTCCGCCGTAGCCACCACCGTAGCCTCCGCCAAATTGAGGAGGTCCGCTAAAAGCACCTCCATACATTAATTGCGGTCTTGGGCCAAATGGATTGTTACCAAATCCAGGTTGTTGCATACCATATCCACCACCAAACTGAGGAGGTCTTTGCATACCAAAGCCACCGCCGCCGTATGGATTACCGTACATACCACCACCACCAAATTGAGGTGGCTGTCTAAAGCCTCCACCAAATCCAGGTTGCTGTCCGTATCCACCGTATTGAGGTTGTTGCATACCAAAACCGCCTCGACTACCGCCAAATTGATTACCAAAGCCTCCTCTATTGCCAAACGGATTTTGAGGTATAGGGAATGAGCCTAGTCCGCCTTGAGGGGGTCTTGGCATCATCATATTTTTAATGGGTGCAGGGCCACCATAACTTATACCGCCGCCGCCTCGTTGATCTCTATCATCTATACCATCGCCGTTGCCATCTTGCATGTCTGCAGTACGCATCATCATTACATCATCCCCTGTAGTTCTTGACCGATTTGATCAGGTGCTTGCTCTGACTGAGACTGTAAAACCATTTGCATTAGACTATCTATATCTTCATCATCTAAGCCTTGTTCTTTTAAGAAAGCAACTAAGTCATCCTCAGATATACCTTCAGCTAATAATTGTTGAACTACAGTAACAAGCTGTTGAATCATTGCCATTTCTTTTTCTGCGTTGCCAACCTCAGCCATAGCTTCTTCTTCGGACATTGCCATACCAGCAAGTTCGTCGCCTATAGCTTCGCCGCCTTCCGCCATACCTTGAAGCGGGGGTTTTTTAGAATAATCTTCAATCCCCTTACTTAATATTGCATTTATTTGAGGCTCTGGAATATTAGGGTATTTTTTAACTAATATATCTTTTAACATTTGAGCTGTCTGTCCTACATCAAATCCAGCTTGAGTAGAAAATGCTCTTTGAATCATTTGATTATCTTCAGGGGATATTCCCCCAACAGAACCTCCACTTGCATATACGCCTCTACCTTTTAAAATATCAGCTTGAGTAACTTGTCCATCACCTGTTAAATCTGGGAAGGAAGCTTCGCCTCCACCAGCCATATTAGGACCTGCGTAAAAATCTGCCTCTGGTCTGCTTCTGGCTATCATTTTATTTGCAATACCGCCTTGCCTACTTATTATCATTTGCTGCATTTTATCAATAACATCTGCAATAAACTGCGCTCTGTCAGTATCTCCATCAGCTACAGCCATTTCATAATTCTTCATCATATTTTTAATTTCTGACTCAATAGCAAACATTTGACCTTCTGGGCTTCTATCTTGCATTCTTGGTTCGTTGTCCATATTCATAATTTATTCCTTATCTTAAGAAAGACCTGCCTCCGCCTCTTTTTCCACCTAGCCCACCTAAACCACCATAACTGATTGGATTTCTAGGTTTTGCTAAAACAGGAGCTTTTGGTAAAGGTTTAGGTTTTCCATATATAATTCTTTCTCCGCCTGCATCTCTAATTTTATCTTCTATAATCTTTACCATACCAGGATTTCTAGGATTTGCTATTGGTTCTGTTAAAGGAGGTCCGCCAATATTAATTGGTAATCCATCCATATCACCTGGTCCAAAAACAGGGCCGCCAACATCTCTATCATCTCTAAAACCAGGGCCATCATCTATAAATATTTGCGGAGGTTTTTTGTCTGGAGGTGGGTTATCGTAGAATCCTGGATCTCCTCCTCCTGGTCCAACTCCAGAAGATGGAGGTGTATCTGCTGGAGCATCTTGTAACGCAGCAATCTGCGCCTGTAAGTCTGCAATTGTTTGGTCCCTTTCAGTTACTTGACCTTGGTATTGAGTGCTTTGACCTGTTAATTCATCTAACTGCGCTTGATAGTCTCCAGCTTGGGCGTCAAGTGCCTGGGCTTGCGCCTCTGCAGATTCAGCTCTAATCGTATCTTGTTGAGCAATCGCCTGGTCCCTTTCAGCTATAGCAGAGTCCCTTGCGCCAGTTAACCCATCTATTTCACCTTGTAAGTCGCCAATAGTACCTTCTAGACCTCCAACTATACCTGCTCGCTCTGTAAGAAGCTCTTGCTTGAGTCCTTCTAAAGCTTGGGCCTGTTGTTCAGCTGCTTGCGCTCTAATATTGTCTTGTTCAGCAATAGCTTGGTCACGCTCTGCAAGAGCGGCCTCTTGAGCAGATTCTATCTCAGCAATCCTTGCCTCTAACTCACCTTTTTCGCCGCCAAACTCTTGTTCCATTTGAGCAACTATTTGCTCTCTTTGGGCAGTAAGTTCTTGTTGTTGCGCTTCTAATTCAGCAACTCTTTGTTGATCGCCAGCTGCAATAGCTTCTTGCTTAGATACTTCTAAATCTTGTAGTTGTTGGTCTAAACCTGAAATTTGTCCTTCAAACTCTTGTCTTTGGTCAGCAGTAACTTGCTCTGCTGCAGCTACGGCATCTACGCCATTCGCTTCAGCCTCAGCAACGGAGGCTTCTAATTGAGCTACTAGCTCCGCTCTTTGTTTATCTAAAGCAGCGATTTGTTCTTCAATAGCTTGCTGACTCATTTCATCTTGTTGTAAGAAAGCAGCTTCTAATTGTTTGGTTAAATCACTCTTAGTATTAATTAAATCGTCTATATTGCCTTGTAGGCTAGAAACTCTTTCGCCAAAGAATCTTTCAGTCTCGGCAAGCTTGGCGCCAAATGTTGCTCCAAGTGTCTCTACGTCTTCAAAAGGACGAGCGTTTGTTAAAACGGTTTCGTTCTGATCTGCAGAAAGAGGTGTAGGACTTGGAGCAAACGTATCAACTGTTGGAAGATTACTAGGGGCGTATCTGTCAACGTTGAAACTAAAATCTACTGGATCAAAAGATGGCCTTGCAATTGGTCCTCGCGCAGAGGAACCTGCCTGGGGCAAATTTAAGAATGAATAATCTGTATCAATTGCCATATCTTTTTTTCTCCTAGAAAAATTTTGCAGGCAAGTGTGAATCTTTTGGAGAAGAATTTGAGCGAAGTGTCTCAAGCCTACCTGCAAAACCTTTGGGAAAATTATAACTGGAATAGGGTACCTTATACAAGTAAAAGTGGAATCCTAAAAAAACGGTATATTATTTAACTGTAATACTACCTATTTACCTTGTATAAAGTACCTAGTTTTTATATTGGGTGGTGGGGGATCCCGCTGTTTACCCGTTGGATCCTGCTTTTTCAACCCGTTAGAGTCCCTAATCTATATGATCTTACGGATCTGTTGCTACTGGGTATGGCGTAAGAATGCGGGTTTCCAGGCGGTTAAGCAGCCTTCCATATACCAGTAGCACCAGGGGATCCAAGGATATTATTCTCTTACTAAATAAATATTACTGGCAAAAAAAAAGGGAGCTACTGCCCCCTTGTAATCCCGATGCCCGACAATCTATAAGTAGTCCCTCCCAAACACTTTACCAGTCTCTGACAGCCATCTAGGCGTTTCTACTGTATGATCGCAGGATTGACAGTTACCGCCTTCCTCTGCCCCCAGTTTAGGATCAACAGCTAAAAAGCTTTCATAATCTCCGCACTTAGGACAGTCAATATAAGGGTTTGTAAATTTACTCATTTCTTATTCCTCCTCATATCCGTCAAACCAAACACCCTGCTCTCGCGTATCGTCACGCTGACAATGGTCTTGGGCTTCCTCTAAGGTTAGGCCAGACCTGATCACCTTATGATGGTCAAGATGATTATTATCAAAACAAAATCTCACTATCTTATACATTTAGAAATCCTCCTTTACTAATTGAACATCTAACTTATAACCAGCTAGTAATTCTGTTAACTGGTCATCTAACTGTTGGATCTTATCTAGATCTAACTTGGCCTCTATATCTGCAACGATATCGTTAATTTCTAGATCTTCGATCTTGTCGGCCATATCTGACCATCTATCAGCCTTGTATTCTAGATCATCAACAGTTCCAACACAGTCCTCCAACTTGCTAGAAATTCCGTCTAGATCATAATGAATGTTTAGTTCATTCTCTACAAGATCAAACAAACCCCCTGCGCCGTTTAGCTTAGTAAAGCCTAGCTGATCCAGTCCCAGCCATTTTAATATTAAGTTCTTCATAATTTACACTCCGTAAATGCAGGGCTTAATTGCCCTGTTATAGATATTATAAGTGATATTAGACAGATAGTACACTAATTGTTGAGTGATCCCCTGTAGGATCTTGCAGTTGATCACCCAGTTATAGATCTATTTTTTAAGGGCTATATCCTATAGGTTATATAGGTATTGTTTTGCACCCTATAACCTATTATTTAATATGAAGCCCGAAGCCCGACAATATAAAGGGACTAGCCCGACAACCCGACACCCGAAGAAATAGCCCGATATAGCCCGAAGCCCGATATATTTTTTATACCAGACCGACAACCCCCCTAGATGCTATTAATTGATTATATGAATACTTATATAGAACATATCCAATTATAGTTGTGTACTATCTGTATAAAATAGCTTATAATCCTATATACAGGATTTATTCCTGCAACATATAAAACGGAGAATATATATATGAGTATTTTAAAAAGTGAAATAGATTTACAAGGCTCTAAGCCTAGATATTTGCGAACAACTAAAAACCTATATAGCCATATGGTTAATGGGCGTGAGTTGTTTTTTTCTTACCAAACTTTAATAGCTGTTGATGATTTAATAAGCGTTAACGATTGGAGCGTTACGACAGGCAGACATTTATATTGGATAAATCCAAATAAAGAAATAAGAGTTGATGATTTTGAAGAACAAGCAAGAAAGTTATTAAAAGATGATGATTTAATTTCTTGTGATGATCCCTTGAAAAGTTCTGATCCCTTGAAAACTGTTAGCAACATTTCAAGAATCTTTGCTTTAATGTCTGAAAGTGAAACTGAAGAATCTATCAGAAAAAGCAACAACCAAAGAAAAAGATTTTATGAGACTATCAACGGCATTTCTTTTCCTAGTGATTGGGATAGCTTAGATACAGCAACTCAAAAAAGGCGTTTAGATATTTGCGATTATGTAAATACAGACAAAGCAAAAGAATATATAGAGGGGGTTCAATAATGCGAAGATGTAAAAAATGCAAAAAAGGTGTTCTTGAGTATGGCTATGATTGGACAGGGGGCGAAACTGAAGTTTATCAATGTAGTAATTGTGATTCAGTCTTTCATGTCGATATAGAGATTATTAGAGACTACAACAACATGAGAGAGGTGAAGTAATGCAATCAATAATATTTAAAAATAATAGTTATGCCTATGATGAGGATATAGGAGCAGAAATCACCCTAAGAGGTGTTAAAGGTAAGATTATTAAAAAATCTTTTGATGAGGTTTATTATTTACTTAATCAACCAATAGAGGGTAAGAAGTTTATAAGAGAATACTACAGCGAACCCGTAGGAACTAATGACGGCACTATTCTTTATGACCTTATAGAATCTATTTAGGATTTACTCCGTACACCTTAGCAAGTGTATAAACTGCTTTTTACAGGAGACAACAACTATGACATATATAAGAATTTTTAGAACTAATATAGAGTTCGCTATGGAGGGCAACCCGACCTATCCCGACATATTAAGACAAGCCCGACAACTTAAAGTAAGGCTACCCGACCAACCAATATTTCAAATGACGACAACCCCAAATCCCGACTACTGGGAACAATTTAACAAGGAGCAAGACTAATGATTGAAGAACTACTAGACAAATACCATGAAGATGATTTTGATGATTTATTAATTCAAATAATAAAACATATGCAAGAGGCTAAAGAAATAAGAGAAATGGATAGGGAGCAAGACTAATGAAAAAAACAATAATACCAACTGAAAAATGGGTAGAGCTGTATGGAGAGCTTTCAAATTTTATTTTAGAGTATTCATCTTTAGATGAAATTTGGACAATAGACGAGAATGGAGCAGAGGTTCGCACAGAAGAAAAGCAAAATCAATTTATTGATATTGTAGATACTGTTGAGGACATAATGAGAAGAAGCGGTTTAGTTAAAGAGGGAGAGCAAGACCAATGAACATTTATAACGCAGAGATAACTTTTACAACACTAGATTTAGGCAGAGAGGCAAATTCTAAAAAAGAATGTATTGAAAGTATAAAAATGCAATTTTTAGAAGAAAACAATATTGAACTTAGAGATGATGAAATAACTATATTAGAGGAGCAAGACTAATGAATATAGAAAAATTTACATTTAAACAAATAAGAACATTACATTCTAATAATAATCACCCATTTATTAATATAGATAATTCCTTGAATGATGAAGAATTTGAACAAGAATTTAATGCAAATCAACCTGAGCATACTTGTTGTGATAGTTGTTTGCAGTATGTTTGGAATTCAGATTGTAAAGAATTTATTTGTATTGATTGCAAGGAGCAAGACTAATGAATATTGAATATACAAAACTTGAAAGCATACATTGTGCATTACAAGAACTACAACAGGAGTTTAATATTCCTAATGACCATGAGCATTTAGAAAATGCTTTTAAATTTACAGAAGATTTAAGAGATAAATATTTAGAGGATTTGCAACAAGATAAACTAGGCACGTCAATTGATATATTTTCTACAAATAAGGTGAATTAATGGCTATATTAGAGGAGCAAGACTAATGAAGAAATACCAAGTAAAAGTTTATAACAAGGTGGATAACAGCTACCGAATTGCTATGGAGACTCCAGATCTTGATATGGCAGAAGACAAAATGGAGAGATTATCTAATCAAGGCCATTTAGTAAAAATCGATCTAAAACCTAATGAAACCCCCGACCATTTAAAAAATGTGCCAAAGGATAAGTTAGACACTTTAGTAGAAATATTTAAACCAAGACTATAGGAGGTCAAGAATGAGCGAAGTAAAAGAATATGGAAACGGATATAACAGCAATAACTCTATTGCTATTATTTGGTCAATAGAAGATGTTAAAAACCAACTAGAAATACTAAATGAGGATATGCCCGAAAAGGTTGACTTAGAACTTACTGATGATGACTGTATGGACGTTCTACAAAGAGTTGTAGATAACCATGACGCTAATTATGGGGTAAGTTGGGAAAACCTATATCAAGGTATTCAATATTGTTTTGAAGATGAAATTAATGAACTAAAGGAGGTATCTAATGGATAACCCAAGAAGAATAGTATCAGCTACTATCTTAGTTGAATGGAGTGACAACCCTAAACCCGTTGTCTTAAATAACAATATGCCTAACGGATTAGCTAACGACTTTGACGATTGGTTAGCAGAATGTGAAGACGAGGAGGTATCTAATGGCTAATTACAAATACGTTGTATGGGTTGGTGGGTGTGATGATTACTACACTTCATACAAGAAGGCTAAGCAGGATTACGACAAATGGATTGAGCAAGGATATGATGATGTCCATTTACAGGAGATTGCTAATGTATAACGAAGAATTAATTAGAGAAGCCGTAGATATCGCTACAGGTGATGACGGCAGAACAAGTGCAGAAGTAATTGATATATTAAAAATATTGCAACAGGAGGTATCTGAGGCTAGGATTAATCCCGACACCCCGACTATTTAGATCCCGACTCTTTGTTCTCTAAAATATTAGACCCCGAAGAGTTCTCTATAGCCTTAGTCCCGATCAATTGCTTCAACCTTCTTTCTACCTCGTCCCGACTCATCTGGTCAATCTTTCCATGCAATACTTCCCGACGATCTACGATTAGACCCCCGACCTTCAAAAGTAATCCTTGTGCCTGTATAGCCGCAGAATAAGATCCCGACTCTAATGCTAAGTCCCGAATAGTATATAAATCTTCTACAGCCTTATCATGCGTAAGTTCAAACTTCTTCTTAGCTTCCGACATCAATCGTTCATATTCCCTTCTAACATGTGCATACTTATTACCTTCATGCATGTATCTGCCGATAACAATAGGATTCTTATATCCTGCTTTCTTGGCCGCTTCAGCCCATGTGAGTTGTGGATCGTTGACTGCATTCCAGACTAATAACCTTTGACGCTTAGTTAAATGCTTTTCATCGTGATTTAAATACTCAATAGGCATATCTTCTATACCTTCTTCAAGAGTAGCTTCAACCTTAACTGTCTTTCTTATGTTGTGATTTCTTCGCATCTATTAATCTTGCTCCTGGATATTTCTTTACAAATCTTACTATATCCTCTTGTTCTAGTAAATCGACTACAAATTGGGGCAACTTATCCCTCAATTCCTTCTTCAATCTTGTTTGTTGTTTTGTCATATTCATATTACTTTTGTCACACTTTTGTCAGAAAACCCTGACAAAACTAAAAACCCTGCAACAATGAGGTCTACAAGGTAATATATATTAATAAATAAGAGTATATATATAGTTTTGTCATATATTATTATACTCCCCCTTTCATACTACTCATACCGCGTCGAATAGTTCCGACCCTTTTGTCCCTTACACCCAAACCCTGACAAAACTGCCAAAACGTCAAAAACAGTCCCAGTAAGGCTTTCAAGCCAATAGTTTTGTCAGTCTGTATCGTCCTCTGTGACAAAACCCTCTGAAAAGAGTGATTTCTTCTTAATACCAAAGCAATTATATAAAACCTCGTCGATCAGTTCCGACCCTTCTTCTGGGGTATCTGAATAACTTAATAACTCACATGCTCCGAAGGTAAAGATAAGACTTGCGATCTCTTTCGGTGAGACACCTCTTGCGACAAAATCCTCAAACAGAAGTTCTAGCCTGTCTTTCGCTTCGGTGTAAGTAGGCTTAGGTCTTTTAGATTGAAAATCTATGATCTTTAAATGTGACATATTCAAAGTATAGCAAATAGTAGGGCTTTGTGTCGTAAACCAAGCCCCAAAGTTTATATCAAGACGACTGCGTTATAGTTTTTTATACAAGCCAAACGACTGCCTGTTCGCGATTATTCTCTATGATTATAGTATTGCGTTTCAGTATGTTCTCTCCAGGCCTGTTCCAAATGAGGTTCATGTTCTAATAACCAATTATCAGACAGCTCCCTCATCTTCTTCATGCCGTCGCAGAACTGTTTAAAGTCCTCGCAACCTTCATGCAATACTTCTTCAGCCGCAATATCGGCATCTATTAATAGTTCTTTTAATGCACCCATGTTATTCCCCCTTAGATTTATTTAGTCTGAACTCTGCATCTTCAATCGCAGAGTGACATATATTAATTAACTCACTCTCAAAACCATCAGCCTTAACTAAAAGACCGACAACTAAGTTGTGAACCAGTAAGTAAGACCCAGCCATCGGGTCCATCATTTCCATATCCTTATCAACCAGGCAATCTTTTGCGTAGTTACGCATCATGCTGACAGTTAAGTCAAAAGCTAGGTCGTTGTTGAAATCCATTTCAGATTCTTTCTTCACACTCATATTCATATTCTTCTCCATAAATAAAATAAATATACATTTAGTATAGCTATATCTGTTTACATGTCAAACAATTTAATATACTATCTAATATTAACTTTTGGAGAAGTAAATGAATAAAGAAGAAATGAATGAGTTAGTAGATAATAGTATGGCCCTTGTCTTAGATATGACTATGCGCAACAACCAGGCTTTATCTAAGTCAGCCTTTAAACCAAAGGGTTCTACTAATTTTAATAACGACCTTATAGCTATGAAGAGACTCCAGGCCTTTGTTGAGTATATATATGCTCATCAGCCTAGTATGTTTGAAAGTGCTTATAGGTTTGCAAGTGAGTCAGTCGTAGACAATGAGTAATAAGATAAGGTTCTACCCTTTTAGGTCTTATGACGATAGGTTTGGCGTAAGGTTTATACCCTATGACGCCACTAAGTTTGAGTTAAAAGCCATTACAGATAATCTTGATGCTAATGCCTTGTTTGATAAAATGAAGGCTAACTGCGAAGGATATGTACCTGCATATAATCCAGATAAAACTTATACAGAAAACTTACAAGACCTACAAGCAAAGTTAGGCTATTGGCCTGTACCCATTACACATCAATTTGTGTATGAAGATATACCTATAGAGTATGATGATGACTGGACAGAGGAAACGTCCAAACCAAATTTTAAACACCGTTGGGAAATGGAAGAACATAAACACTCGTATTTCCCACCCAAAGATGATGAGGCTCCATTTTGATTAAATTACTAAAAAGATTAGATAGCTTTCTTGATAGAAAGTGGCGTGAAGTATGTGCCGTAATATTTTATATGCTAGATAAAAAAGTAGTAGAAGAAGATATTGACTGGCTCAACATGCAAAATAATATGGTTCAAGATAAGAACAACATCAATAAACTAAAAAATGTAACAGAAGAAAAAAAGGAGAAGAAAATATGGAAAAAATAACAGAACTAGAAGCATACCCGTTTGAAGAGCGAGGAGATGCCTTAATATATGCAGACATACCCAACGAGGTTTATCATTCAGAGGTAGGGATAAGCAGTAGCACCCTGCGTAAGTTTGGTAATTCCCAGCTACATGCTGTTAATGAAGTGCAAAAGACTACAGATGCTATGAACTTTGGTACTGCTGCTCACTATATGTTAGTAGAAGGAGAGGAAGTATATAACCAAGAAGTTGCTGTGTTGATGGGTTCTCCTTATACCAAAGCCTATAAAGAAAACAAAGCAGATATGTTGGAGCGATACGATTGCGTTATTAAAGAAGTAGAAGATAACCATATCAAAGGTATGAAGGCCAATATTATTGACGAGGCTGACATGTATTTACAAGCAGAAGGTAAGTTACCAGAGGCTAGTTTCTTTTGGTATGAAGATAAGATTCTTTGCAAATGTAGACCAGATTTAATATGTCCACCTTTCAAAGATTTATACAAGCCTGGTGAGATCTATGTTGTTGACTATAAAACAACCAAGTCTTGTGATCCGAAAGAGTTTGCTGATTCAGTAAAACATTGGGGATATGACATGCAAGCCGCCTGGTATCGTAGAGGTATGCAGAAAGCTGGATATAGCGTTAAAGAGTTTGCCTTTGTTGCCCAAGAGAAGTTTCCTCCTTATGCCAGTAAGATCTTTGTTATTACAGATGAGCAGATGGACAAAGCCTGGGACAAGATGCAAGTATTCTTAGATGCTTATAACAAATACTTATATGATGGTATAACCAGTATTTATAATTCAGATAGTATTGTTACTTTAGATCTAGAAGATTGATGAGGAATTTTATTGAAGAATTAGTAGGCAGATTTTTAGAATGGTCTTGGAAAAGAAAGGCAGAAAAATTATTTAGGAAAAGAAAATGAATGACCCAGTAAACCCCAGCCATTATAAAGATGGCGCTATAGAATGTATTGACGCTATAGAATCTAGTATGACACCTGAAGCTTTTGCTGGTTATTGCAAGGGAAATGTACAGAAATACATTTGGCGTTATGAAAAGAAAGATGCACTAACTGGCCTTAAAAAAGCCAGGTGGTATTTAGATAGATTGATTAGTCTTTATGAAGATTAATAAAATATTCAGCCTCTACAACAGCTAAAGTCTTAGACCTATTCCTTTTAATAATAACTAATGGTTGATGCTTTCCGCAGTTAGCGGATGCTTGATCATAAGCCTTCCAGATGTTTAAAGACTCCTGGCACTTACATTCAATAGAATAAGGAAAGGCATCTCTTGCCTCTTTACTCATAATAACATCCTCGCCACCAGCACCCATTGATGTTGATTTAACATTCTCTGGATGTATGTCTAGAAGTTCAATAAGTTTGTCTCTCACCCATTGTTGGAGTTTGCGACCTTTTTGTTTTGCTGATTGTGGTTTCATAATATAGTGCTAGGTTGGGTTTTGAGAGGTATTTACGGAGTTATACTATACCCTATAGACCCCTAGCGGAGCCTGTTATTTTATAAAGAAGGTTTAGCTGGCTTGCCAGTCTCCGCTGCAGCCATACTAGGTGGAACTTCCGCTCTTGTTGGCGGAGTAAAACCATCTCCTTTCGGAGTTCTAAACGCAACTATCTCATTTTGTGTATCTGGATAGCTAGGATTATCACTTTCTCTTTCAGAGAATGTACAAAGTAAAGTTTTACCTTGTAGATCTTCTGCATTAGTAGGTGGTGTATTAAGACCAACAGCATCAAGCAACCTTTTAAAATCAGAAGCCGCGTAGCCTCTAATTAGTTCTTGCTTCTCTGCATCATCATTCTTATACCAAAGACTAAAGTATTTTCTAACAATCCATCCGTTATACTTTGGCTCGTTATGTACCTTAACCTCTAGTTTGATACTTTCATTACCAGCAGCAGATACATGTTTAGTGCATTCGCTAATAACACAATTATAATCACCTTTCGGTATATAAGAGGATGACTCCTCTTCCCTGGATTCTACGTTTGTAAAATCAATTCCATCAAAGTCAGACATTATGCTTCTCCTTTAAATCCTAACTTGTTAATAATATGTGATAGGTTAGGTTCCTCTAGGGCTTCTAACTTACCACTCCTGTCCTTAGCAATATAATTAGCGCCAAGAGTTGTTTGCAACCAACGTTCGGTTGTCTTGTTTCCCTTATCATCTTCAGTATCAAATGTTCTTAAACATAATACTTCATCAAAGAAGTAAGGAATTTGTGTAGGCAGTTTGGTACCAACCATCATTGGTTGATAATGCAACATACCAGTAGCTTCATCTCGTACCTCTTGCTGTTTAGCAATAAATACAACATGTATAGGAAGGTCCCTAAATCTACGCATCGTCTTAGTCATTATCTGGATGACCTCTCCATACGCTTTTCTTGGATCCTTGCTTTTCTTTAACTCGTTGCCCAGAACAATCTCTGACATTTCTGTCACGCTGTCTAAACAAACAGTATCGTAGTCTAACTTACCGCTTTCTAGTAGCTGTGCAATTTCTTCTATTTCAGCTGCTTCTTTGACTTCAATAGCAGTCACGTTCTTAGCGTCTTTAATAGATAGAAGTCCAGCTTCCATACTGACAACAAGGGTCTTTCCAGGTACGGTCTGACAAAGAGTTGTTTTACCAGCTCCAGAAATTCCGTAAACCAAAAGTTTAGCACCTTGCATTTCGACCAACTCGCTCGGGCTTTTTATACGACTTATAATATCGCTCATATCATTTCTCCTAAAGATAAAATAATAGTATACAGATAAAAATATTGACTGTATACTTTTAGTTCAAAATAAATTTATACAAAAAGCAACTATGAGCGAAGTCAATAAAAATCAATGGAAAGTGAATTATTTATACAGGCTTAGGCAAATAGCTGATAAAGGATTAGAACCTTTATATGCTAACAGGCTGGAGCCAGAATACAAGGAGAGAGAAGTGGAAAGGATTAGTTTAAAAAGATATATAGAATTTATAGGAAATTCTGGAGCAGCAAAATTATTTGAATGCTCGGAAGCAACCGTCAAATCTTGGAGGTATGATCGAAGACAGCCTTCAATTAAACAAGCAAAAAAAATAATTAAAGCTGCTAATGGTAAGTTAGATTTTGAATCTATCTACGGCTCTTTAGAAACTACATTTGAAGAATAGTTTAAGTGTTCAACGTCAAGGCAACAGCAGAAGACTCTGCGTTGGATCTAGCGCTTGCTTATGCGGAATCTGGTTTTAGTGTAGTACCTTTATTACGCCATAACAAAGTTCCTCCCAGAGAACTTGGAAGCTGGGAAAGATTTAAAAGCGAACAACCAACGACTTTAGAGATAACTAAATGGTTTCAAGGCCGCGATGATTTAGTCGTAGCTTTAGTGACTGGAAAGTTTTTAGTTATAGATGCAGATACTCCAGAGGCAGTCACGTGGGCTGCTAATAATTTACCTGTTACACCTTTAAAGGTAGCTACTGGTAAGGGTATGCACTATTACTATAACAACCCAGAAAATTTTACAACTTATGTCGCTCGAAGAGTTGCTGGTTATGACCCAGAAAAACTCATTGATATAAGGGGCGTTGGTGGTTTGATTATTGCTCCCTACAATATTCATGCTACTGGCGCCATCTATGAGCCACAAGTAATACCAGGTTGGGAATTGCATGATACAGGTGACTTGCCAGACTTCTCTCGTGAAGATTGGGTAAAGGTAACTGGCGCAGACAAGATTAACGGTAAACCTATAGCGACACCTCTCTCCCTTGAAGCCGCTGCTGAAGGAAGCCGTAATGATACTGCAGCTAGACTGGCAGGTTATCTGATTGCCAAAGGATTGAATACAGACTTTACTCAATTCTTTTTGCAGTCTTGGAATAGAGGTAACAAACCACCTTTAGAAGATTCAGAGATAGCTACAACTGTAAGTTCTATTATGAGAACCCATGAGCGTAAGAACCAAGCTGCTCCTAGTTATATATCTAAGAACAGGGTTATTAAAGAACCAGCAGAACTTTATAACCCTCCAGGAATTATTAAAGACATCTATGAATATTCAGAGCAGATAGCTCAAATATCGCAACCAGCTTTAAGTTTGCAGTCAGCGTTAGGTGTTGGATCTGTGGCTGCTGGTCGTATGTATAAATCAGATATGAATAACTTTTCATCTTTGTATTTCATGTGTATTGCTAAGTCTGGGCAAGGTAAAGAGAATACCAAGACAGTTATTGAGTCTGTATTAGATAACTCTGGACATGTAGATTTAATGGCTGGAGATGGTTATACATCAAGTGGAGCTGTCTATAGTTTGCTTCGCCATAAACCAACTCACATTACTGTAATGGACGAGTTTGGTAAAAGATTAGAAAGTATAGCTAAGTCATCGAACTCTAATAAAGAAGACGCCCTGCAAGCTCTTATGGAAGCCTGGGGCCGTTGTCACGGTACTATCAGACCAGATAACTACTCTTTGATGAATATGTCTAGCAAGCAACAGCAAGAAGCTATGGATAGATCAACAATTAAACCAGCTATAACACTTATGGGTATGAGTGTTCCAAAGAATTTTTACGGTGCTTTATCTACAGGTAGGATTGTAGATGGATTTTTAAATAGGTTTATTGTTGTTGAGTCTAAGCTTCCTAGAGTTGTGGGCAAAATGGTGCCGTTTAGAGAACCTTCTCACGCTATATGTGAATGGGTTAGAAAGATGCGAGAAACTAAAAATGAAATGGAAGAGCTTGCTAAGAACAACTCAGAAATGGACTTTAGACAGCGTGTTCTTACTTTTGATAGTGAGAGTAAAGACCTATTAACCAAACTTGCATACAAACTAATAGATGAACAAGACGCTTTAGAAAAAGATGGTTTAGAAGTATTGCTGTCTAGGACTAGAGAAAAGGCTATGCGATTAGCTTTGATATGTGCTTTAGCTGACGATCATAATACCAATATTATTAGAAGCGATATAACTAAATGGGCGATTGATTATGTGTATTACTACGATCAATTACTTGTAGATAACTGTGAAGACAAGGTTGCAGGCTCAGAGACAGAGAGCAAGATCAAGCAAGTCTTAAGCTTTATTAGATCTCAAGGAGATATAGGTATCAGTAAGCGTGATATAGATAGGCGTGAAATATTTAGAAGTATGAAGTCATACGAGGTAAAAGAAATTATAGAAAGACTGAAGAACTCTGGAGAAATCCAAGAGAAAGATGTTAAGACCAAAACAACAGGTAGGCCAACAAAACGTATTGTTGCTATTGATCCTGAGTTCTTTGATGATTAAAGGAGTGGAGTATGAATCCAAAACCAAAGATGGAAACAATAAGCGACCAGAAACGCGAGGAGCGTGTAGCTGGTTTTATAGAAGGATTGTGGGATGTTAGGTGCAACAAGCTACCAGTATCTTACGGACTAGATTACTGGTGTGAGAGTAGCGATACCTGTTTCTGGTTAGAAGTTAAATGTCGTAGCTTCGGTATAGATAGGTATGACACTTTACTACTTAGCACCTCTAAATTAAGAATGGGCGCAGCTTTATCTTTAGCTACTGGCCATCCTTTTGTCCTGGTGTTTGCTATGACTGATAGCGTTTACTCACATACCTGGAAAGCAGGTAAAGAGTATGATGTTAGATTCGGTACAATAGCAGAGCCTATCTATGAAGAAGACTCAGAGCCTTATGTGCATTTAAGTAAAGATGAAATGACTTGCTTATCAGAACATCCGCTAGGATTTGATAGAGAAGAAATGGGTCTAACTTATAATAAAAAGAGTTAGGCTAATCCTTGTAATCCTTGATCTATTTCGTTAAGTCTTCTTTCAGCTATTTCTAGATTAGCTGGAGAGTTTCCTAAAAGACTTCTACTAATTGGTGCTTGTCCTTGCGGAGATAGAGAGGCAGTTGATTGAACTTCTGGCAATTCTAAAGGTGTTACAGCTATAGGTGCTTTAGGATCAACTCCTTCATCTTCAACTCTTTGCCTAGTGTATTCAACACCTCCTCTAATAGCATCTGTAGGGATTTGTGTTCCAACAGCTCTTCTTATAGGTTGTCCAACTCCAAGAGCTTGATATAAGTTAGGCAATTCGTTTTGCATAAATACTTTATTTGGTATTCCACCAGATAACCATTTAACAAAACTCGGTCTTCCTAAAAACCAAGCCATTC
>Ga0209535_1001142_pt1 | contig 18200 bp, 20 predicted proteins | sample LinPmetageLP28_FD_184041 | JGI IMG/M metagenome (GOLD analysis project Ga0209535, IMG submission 184041) | Marine viral communities from the Pacific Ocean - LP-28 (SPAdes) (version 2) | ecosystem: Environmental > Aquatic > Marine > Oceanic | place: Pacific Ocean | collected 2009-08-22
TTCCTTCTCAAATTCAATTAAATCTTCCCCAACTTAAAAAGCCTAAATCATCCTCTCCACAATTACAATTTCCAAATTTAAAATAAGATGTCTAAAGATAATTTAACTGTATGTCCTCGTTGTGGTAGTGATGCTTGTTATGAAACTAATTTAGGGGCTAACTATCAAGTTAATATGTGTTATGGGTGCGGCTTCACTACTAATACCCTTATGACTACTGATAGTGAGTTTTTAGAAGAACAGGTTGAAGTTCTTCCTGAACTATATAAAGATTTATTATTTGAGGATTTAAAAGGCCAACACTGGATGCCCTCAACTATAAATAACCCTAATCAAGGAATGATTTTTATTGATGGGACTTCTATAGATGATTGGAAATGGGCTGCTTGCAAAGCTGCTCAACTCACCCCAGAAGAAATAGACCGTTTTCCAGAAGGTACTACCCATAAAATGGATATGAGTACTGTAAAACGTTTTGATGAGCGTGATTTTATGGAAGCTCTTGATTATATTGGGGTTTTTAAACAGTAAAAATAATGAAAATAAGTTATGCTATACCCGTTTGTAATGAATGGAAGGAGATTAAATATCTTATGGACTATCTCTTCAAACACAAACGTGAACAGGATGAGATTGTAGTACAGTGTGATAAGGGCAATACCACTCAAGAAGTATATGGGGTATTAAAACACTATTCTGAGTTTGATATGCCCTATAAACTTATTGAATTTCCACTAAATGGTAATTTTGCAGCATTTAAAAATAACTTAAAAGATAATTGTTCTGGGGATTATATTTTTCAAATTGACGCCGATGAATATCCTGAGGAATATCTTATGAAACATGTAGATTGGGTTATTGAAAATAACCCTAAAACAGACATATTTTGGGTTCCTCGAATTAACACTGTTAGGGGACTAACAGATGAACATATTAAAAAGTGGAAATGGAACGTTGACAACTCAGGCAGGATAAACTTCCCAGATTACCAATGTAGAATCCTCAAAAATGTTAAACGTATTAAATGGAAAAATAAGGTACACGAAGTTCTTACGGGGTACAAAACTGAATCCCAACTTCCTACTAATGAAGAATTTTGCATTTACCATCCTAAATCTATAGAAAGACAAGAAAAACAAAACGAATTATATCAAACATTATGAATAGAAAATATTTACCCACATTAGCAGAATTAGTAGATAGATTATCTATTGTTCAATTGAAAGAAGTATTCATTACTGATCATAAAGATGAGTATGCTAAAGAAATACAAGAAATAGTTCACGATATTGAACTTATTTTAGATAATAAAAATATTAGATTAACTGGTGAAGACGTTAGAGCTATTGTAGTTTTATCTCAAATGAATCTTCATATTTGGCATAATGAAACTAAATATAGAGCAGGTACTGGAGATGGTAATTTAGGACTTACTCATGGACTTAATGGAATCCGAAACATAGCTAAAAATAAAATTCAAGAACAATCTGGAGGTAGAAAAGATTACAAAATTGATTGTATTGCTGCTGAATTTAAAGATTGGGAGGTTAGTTGGAACTAATGGCTGAGCATAATAAACATTATTAAAATAATAAAGCTATGAAAAAAATATGGTATGCCCCTAATAAGTTTGAAGCATATGGGGAAGAAGAAATTAAAGCTGTAGAAGAATGTCTTAAAGATGGATGGTTAGCAGGGTTTGGTCCTCTCACAGTAGAATTTGAAGAAAAAATAGCCAAACAATTTGGAAAAAAATATGGAGTTTTTGTAAACTCAGGTTCAGCAGCATGTTTATTAGCATTAGCTAGCCTTCAATTACCCAAAGGTACAAAAATTATTACTCCGGCATGTACTTTTTCTACAACATTAGCACCTATTATTCAATTAGGGCTAGTCCCAGTATTTGTTGATGTAGATTTAACAACGTACTGCGCTAATATAAAAGAAGTATTAGATGCTATTGATAGTGATGTTAAAGCACTTATGATTCCCAATCTTATTGGCAATAAACCTAATTGGCAAGCCCTTAAAGAAGGATTAGTAAATATAGGAAGAGAAGACATTGTTTTAATTGAAGATTCAGCCGATACTGTAACTCATACACTCGAAACTGATATTTCTACAACTAGTTTCTATGCATCTCACGTTATTACAGCTGGGGGAGCAGGAGGAATGGTGATGTTTAATGATGAAAAACTTCGAAACGTATGTCTTCAATTTAGAGATTGGGGAAGAATGGGTGATAATTCCGAAGACATGTCTGATAGATTTAATCATAAAGTTGATGGGATTCCTTATGATTATAAATTTTTATATGGAGTTTTAGGTTATAATATGAAATCTACTGAAATGCAAGCAGCATTTGGTTTAGTCCAGCTTAAAAGATTCCAAAAATTCTCTAAACTTAGAAGAAATAATATTAAACGTTATATAGAAAATCTTCAAGGAGTTGGAGACATCATCCTTCCAGATGATAGTATCAAACCCAATTGGTTAGCTATTCCTCTTCAATCTAAAAAACGATTTGAATTACTTCATTTTTTAGAAGAAAATAACATACAAACTAGAGTTACGTTTGCAGGTAATGTTACTCGACATCCTGTTTATAGAGAATATCTCCAAGAATTTACTAATTCGGATCTTATTATGAAAAATGGATTTTTATTAGGGGCTCATCATGGAATGACTATCAAAGATGTAGATTATGTTTGTGACAAAATTAAAGAATTTTTTAACAAATGAAAGTAGTATATATAACAGGTTGTTTAGGGTTTATAGGTTCCTATATAACTAAAACTTGTTTAGAATTAGGATGGTATGTTAAGGGAGTAGATAAAATGACATATGCTTCTAATAAACATTTACTTCCACAATTTAAAAAATATCCAAATTTTTCTTTTGTTAAGTGTGATATAAATGATTTAACATTTTTATATGATTGTGATTATATCATTAATACTGCTGCTGAAACCCATGTAGGTAATAGTATCTTTAGTAGTGATGTTTTTATGGATTCTAATATTAAGGGAGTTCATAATCTTTTAGAATTAATAAGAAACCATAGAGGAGAAAATTCTGAAAAACCTATTTTAATCCATTTTAGTACAGATGAAGTATATGGAGATATTGAAGAGGGAGCTCACAAAGAAACTGATATTTTAAATCCTAGTAATCCTTACTCTGCTACTAAGGCAGCTGCAGATCAGTTAATAATGGCTTGGAATAGAACCCATAATTTACCTTATGTAATAGTTAGACCTACTAATAATTATGGAATAGGTCAATATGTAGAAAAACTCATTCCAAAAGCTTGTAAATATTTAGGTTTAAAAAAACTTATACCTCTTCATAATAATGGTACCCCTGTTAGAAATTGGCTACATGCTCAAGATACAGCAGACGCTATTATTACTATAATTAAAAATATGGATGCCCATACTGTAAATCACATATACAATATTGCAGGGGGTTTTGAACAAGAAAATATCATTACAGTTAAAAAAATAATTAAAGAATATTTTGGAAGAGAAAATTATTCTTCTTATATTGATACCTCCTTTAATAGAAAAGGACAAGATGTTAGATATGCTTTGAATGATAGTAAATTAAGATTGTTAGGGTGGGAACCTAAACGTTCATTTGATAATGAATTGCCCAAAATAATAGAATATTATAAAAATAGATTTATATGGTAAGAGCGAGTGATGTGATAGTATCTTTTTTTAAAGAAAAAAACATAACTACTGTATTTGGAATTATAGGTTCTGCTAATTCCTATATATTTGATTCTTTAAGTAAAGAACCCCAAATTAAAGTAATTTATACCCACCACGAACAGGCTGCTGTAATGGCTGCTGGGGCTTACTACCGAACTACAGGAAAATTATCGGCAGCTATAGTCACAGCAGGGGCAGGAGCAGGAAATGCTATTACAGGAGTAGTAAGCAATTGGGCGGATTCAATCCCTTGCCTAATAATTTCAGGCCAGGAATCTACAAAATATATAGACCAACATAATTCTCTCAGAATGCTTGGAACTCAGGGTTTTGATGCGGCAAAAATGGTAAAAAATATAGTAAAATTTTCAGATACAGTTTTAGATAAAGAACAAATATTATCTTCTCTCCAAGAAGCACACTATCATGCATTAGAAGGAAGGCTAGGACCTTCTTGGCTAGATATTCCTTTTGATATTCAAGGAAGTAAAGTATTAAAATCCAAACTACCTCAATTTACATCTCCTAACTTTGAATATCCTGAGTATGATATAGATTCTATTTATTCTTTAATTAAACACTCAAAACGTCCTGTAATATTAGGGGGACATGGGGTTAAATTATCTAATTCTAAGAAAGAATTTGAATCTTTGATTAACAATTTTCAAATTCCTACTTTATTATCCTGGTCGGGAATAGATTTATTACCTAATGTTCACCCCTATAATTTTGGAACTTCGGGATTATATGGGCAAAGATGTGCTAATTTTGTAATCCAAAATTGTGATTTATTAATAGTAATAGGAAGTAGATTAGCATTACCCCAAACTGGTTATAACATAGAAGCGTTTGCCCCCAATGCTAAAATAGTAATGGTGAATAATGATAAAGAAGAGTTAATTAAACATTCTTCTAGATATGATGTTCCGATACATGATGACTGTAAGTCTTTTATTAATAGGCTTTTATCATTCCCTCCTCCCCCACCAAAAAAGGGTTGGCATAAAAAATGTTTAAGTTATCAAAAAAGTTTCCCTTTAATAGAAGAAACTCATAAAAAAGATAATTTAAGCTATGATAATTCCTATATTTTAATAAATGATTTATCTTCTTTAATGCAGGAAAAAGATATCTTAGTTATAGGACAAGGTACTCCCTTACCTAGTGCTCATCAAGCATTTCAAACTAAAAAAGACCAAATTGTTTTTGCATCTAATGGGTTGGGGGAAATGGGAAATGGTTTACCCTCAGCAATAGGAGCATCACTAGGAGCACCTAATAAAAATATTGTTTTATTAGATGGTGACGGGAGCATGATGATGAATCTTCAGGAACTTCAAACTGTTGTAGGGTATAAACTTCCCATTAAAATTATTGTTTTCAATAATGAGGGGTATTTATTTATTAAGCATACCCAAAAAATGCTTTTTAAGGGAAATTACACAGGGGTAAATGAGGACACTGGGGTTTCACTTCCAAACTTCCAAAAAATTGCTACAGCATTTAATATTCCTTATTTAAATACTAAAACCCACTCTCTTAAAGATTTTGCTAACCATCAGGGGTGTTGTATTTTTGAATGTTTTATGAACCCAGAACAAGATTTAATTCCTAAGGTAAAAGGTGTTGCTGTTGTGGATGGGATTTTAGCTCCTCCTATTGAAGAAATGTCACCTTTATTACCTATAAAACAAATAAAAAATAATATGATATCTTCTATAAATCCCCTTTCATATAAAATACGAGAATGAATTTAACATTACAAACTATACCATCTACTTTAGTATCTGAAGTTTTAGTTAATTCTAAATTTGATGGAGTTGTTTTAGATACTGAACATGGTTTATTTAATAATGAAACATTATATGCTTGTATACAAGTTATAAAACTAAAACAAAAGGTATGCTATGTAAGATTTTCTCACTTAAATAAATCTTTAGTTAGATTAGCTTTAGATGCGGGAGTTGATGGGGTTATCTTCTCCACAGTAGAAACAAAATCCCAAGGATTAGATATAACCCAATATTGTACTTATCCTAAATATGGAGGAAAACGAGGGCAAGGCTTAGTAAGAGAAAATAAATGGGGTTTAGATAGTTTTTATCTTAAACGTCCCACTATAATAGCTCAATTAGAAACTAAAACTGCTGTTGACAATCTCCCTTATATTTTAGAATGTGGGTTTGATAAATATGTTATAGGCCCCTATGACTTATCTTCAAGTATTGGTCACCCGGGTGACTGGGATAATTTGGAGTTTCAAAATCTCGTTCGTATTTTATACGAAAGTATACCTCCATCTCAATTGGGGAGGTTTATTATAACTAAAAAAGATATTACAAAATATAGACAATCTAATTTATCTATCCCTTCATTTGTAATTTGGGGTATGGATGTAGATTTTTTAATTCAAGGAACCCAAAACCCCGAAATATGGAACACCTAATAACAGACCTTAAACAATTAGCTAAAGACTATCACATAATTGGAATGAAACAATCTTTTGAAGATGAAGGAGTTCTTTTAAAAGATGTTATTACTATTAAAAGAATTACTGAATTATGTGGCCTTCAATCTTTTGTTAAGATTGGGGGGTGTGAAGCTAAAACTGATTTACATAATTGTGTTAATTTGGGAGTTAATGGAGTAATAGCCCCCATGGTTGAAACTCCTTTTGCTTTATCAAAATTTATCAACATAGTAAGAGACTACCCAGATAAAACTAATTCATATGTTGTAATTGAAAGTCAAACAGCATATGAAAATATAGACCAAATTTTAGAAGCATCTACTCCTCTTACAGGAATTATAGTAGGCAGATCTGATTTTTCTAAATCTTATGGTTTGGATAAAACTCAAGTAGATAGTAACTTTATATTACAAAAAGTAAAAGATATTTTAGTAAAAGCTAAAAAGTATAATCTAGTTACTACTATGGGGGGTAATATTTCTGTTAAAAGTTCTAAATTTATTAAGGAAATGTTTACTAAAGGATTACTGGATAGAATAGAAACTAGAAACATAGTAATAGAATTAACTTCTGATAATATAGATAGTATTAATAATATTATCCAAAAATCTTTAGATTTTGAAATTAAATGGATTGAATATAAACTAAATTTATTTTCTTCTTTAACTGAAGCTTATTCTTCTAGGATAAAGTTACTAAATAATCGTAAATGAGTGAATCCCGCTTTCATATCCTTCAAAATTTACTAAACGAAGAAAAGTGCTTTAAAATGATATGTGGGGCGGGTAATGAAGATGCTCCATATGTTAAAAAACTAGCTTTAGTTTATACTTTAGCTGGAGCTAAGATATTAGATGTATCTTGCAATGTTAAAGTAATTGAATACGCTATGGAGGGTATAGATTTAGCTTATGATTTAGCCCCATCTTTAGGAGTCAAAATAGGAATCAGACCATACATCATGGCCAGTGTAGGAATGCCAGGTGATCATCATGTACGTAAATCATATATTGATCCTAATAAATGCATCGGATGTGACCTCTGTATCCCTGTTTGTCCTACAGAAGCTATCCCTAAAGGATTTACTGAAAAATTGGATTTATTTAAAGGATTAAAAGGATCTTTTGAAACCGAAGATCAATCTAAAGAAATAGTTGTTAAAGATCTTTGCATTGGATGTGGAAAGTGTAGTAATATTTGTCCTAAGGATGATATAATTTCTTATAGACATAATGCTCGTGAGTTAAGAAAACTATTACCTAAATGTATGGAAGCAGGAGCTGAAACTTTTGAATTACATGCTGCTGTAGGAGAAAATAAAGTTACAATAGAAGAATGGGAATTAATTACTGAAATTAACCCTAATAATTATAATTCTATGTGTTTAGATAGATTAAATTTAGGAAATCTTAATTTAGAACATAGAATAGAAGAAGCTAAAAAAATATCTAAAGGAAAAATAATAGTTCAAGCCGATGGGTACCCTATGAGTGGGGGTGAAAATGATTTTAACACTACTTTACAAGCTGTAGCATGTGCTGATGTTATTAATAAAAAATTTAACATGAAAATTGATAAAAAAACAATTAAAACTAAACCAGGCAAAGCTAAATTAACATCGAAAAGGGTGTATAGAAGAATGGGTTCCCAAACAGGGATTTATATTGTTCTTTCTGGAGGTACTAATGCTTTATCCAAACAACTAGCTGACCAGGTGGGGGTGAGATGTAATGGTATAGCTATTGGAACTTATGCCCGAGATATAGTAGAAAATTTCGTTTCGGATAGTAATTTTTATACTGATTTAAATATAATTAAACAAGCTTATAAAGTAGCTAATGAATTAGTAAAAGTAAATACAAAATGAATAAAAAATTAGTAATAGCAGTTGATTTTGATGGGACTTTATGTGAATTTGGTTATCCTAAAATTGGTAAACAAACCCCACATCAAAAAGAACTTATAGAAACTCTAATTCAAATGAGAAAAGAAGGCCATAAATTAATATTATGGACTAATAGAGGAGATAATGAACAATATCCTTCTTTAACTGAAGCTATTAATTGGTGTTATGATAGGGGTCTTGAATTTGATGCCATTAACAGAAACCTCCCAGGCCAGAAAAAACTTTCGGGGTATAGTCCTAAAATAATGGCTGATGTTTATATTGATGATAAGGCTATTAATATAAAGGATTGGAAACAAATTTTAGATTAATATTATGTTAGATCCTATAACTACATTAAGTCAATTTCCTTTCGTATCTAAAAAAATTCTCATTACAGGAGGGAAGGGATTCCTTGGATCTAATATAACAAAAAAAGCTAAAAAATTAGGCTACCAGGTTGATATTATTTCGAGACATTCTCGTACTCCTTATCAACAAATGCTCAATTTTAACCCTGATGTAGTTATACACTGTGCTTGGGATGGGGGTAATAATTATAAATCTGTTAATTCTTCAATCCAATATGAAAATGTTACTAAAGGAATTCAATTAATAAAGGATATTAATAAATTGCCTACTCCCACTAAATTTATAGGGTTTGGAAGTTTTGCAGAGTATGGAAAACTTACATCTAAAGCTATAGAAAGTAATCAAGAAAATCCTTTAAATTTATATGGACTATCTAAATATATGTTTAAAGAATATAGTAAAATGTTATGCTCTAAATATGATATAGAATGGGGATGGGTCAGACCTTGTTATGTGTATGGCCCTGGCGATGTTAGTACTAGATTAATTCCAACAGTAATAAATAAACTACTAAACAACCAGCAAATTGAGTTAGATAAATGTGATAAGTTAATAGATTATATTTATATAGATGATTTTGTTAATTTAGTTTTAAGTTTAGTAGAACCCCCCATTAAAGGAGTATATAATATATGCTCTGGTGAGCAATATGAATTAAAAAACATCATACAAACTATTAGTAACATATTAAAAGTTCCTCATAAAGTAACATTTTCATCTTTAAGTACAAAAGAATTAACTTCTGCTTTAATATGTGGGGACAATTCTAAAATATTAGCTCACAATAAATTTCCTTCATTAGTTCCTTTAGATTTAGGGTTAAAAAATACTATTAATTATTATAAAAATAAATGAATTATAAAATAACTTGCCACCTTATGCCCTGGGAGTTAGATTATGCCCTATTATCTTTTACTCAACTAAAAAAATCTAAGTATCATTTAAATAGTAATGATAAAATTTATATAGATGTAACTTTAAATTTATCTAATTATCTGATTAATTGGGATAAATCATCTATTCCAAAAGACTTTTTTATAAGTAAATTTAAAAATTTACAACCCTTATTAAAAGATTATAAATGTAAATTTAAAATATATGATGGGGATAAATTATATGGGGGTTTAAATACTGTATATGAATCTACAGAAAATCATATAGATTATTATATGATATTAAATCCTGATATGTATTTTAGTGAAAAACTTCTTTCATATTTAATTGAAGGTTCTAAACATATAACTAATGAATATTTTGTAATTACTCCCCAAATACCTAAACTTTGGGATAATACATGGGATAGCATTTCTCATCCTAATTATAAAATTTTACCCCACCAAGAATGGAATAGTTTAGATACATATGATGTAAGAAATTTTTTATCTTCTATAGAGGATAGTGTAGAATTAAATCCTTTAGACACACATAAATGGGCAGGATGGTTTGATTTATATAATAAGAAAATGTGGGATAATTTTTATGCTGTAGATTGGGAAGGTTATGGGGGGCATGATTTTTATGCCATGCAATTGTCCCAATATGCTAAAGATCGGGGAGTAGACTTCCAACAATATATTTTATCTAATCAGATAGTATGTGAATATGAAATAGGTCCCCTTAAAAATAATAATTTATCTGATCATTATAAAAAACAAATTGTAATGAATGATATCCCAAATCAAAGAGAACAGTTTGATACAAAAATGAATGATTATTTACTTAATGGAGTACAAATGTTAAAAGAAAAAAATATAATATAATGAATATAGTAGTAACAGGAGGAACAGGTTTAATAGGCACCTATTTAAGCCAATACTTAGATGGTGTTTATCTATCATCAAAAGACTTTGATTTAACTAAAGAATCGGAGGTAATTAAAATGTTTGAAACACATAAACCCGAAATTGTTATCCATTTAGCTGCAAAAGTAGGGGGAATATTAGAAAATATTAATAAACCTTTTGAATATTTTGAGGATAATGTGTTAATGAATACATACATGTTAAAGTACTCTAGAAAATATAATGTAAAAAAATTTATCGGAACTCTTTCTTCATGTATATACCCCGATGTGTCAGATCATTATCCCTTATTAGAAGAAGATCTTCACAAAAATTTACCTAATGAAAATAATTATGGGTATGGTTATGCTAAAAGATTAATGGGAGTTCAGATAGATATATTTAAAAAATTAGGTTATAACTATTCTTATATTATACCTAACAATTTATATGGAGAATATGAAAAGGGTGACATAAGTTCAAAACATTTTGTTGGAGCTTTGTTAGAAAAAATTAAAAATTCTAATACAAATGGAGACGATAAAATATCTTTATTTGGTAATGGTAGTTCTTTAAGGCAATTTACATTTGCTGATGATATAGCTAAAGTCCTAAAATTAATAGTAGATAAGGATATAAAAGAGAATTTCAATGTTGGTGTAAAAGATAATTTATCAATAGATGAAATAGCTAATATAGCTCTTCAAGCCACCAATTCACAACATTTACAGATAGAATATGATTCAACTAAACCCAATGGTCAATATAGAAAAGATCTTAGTATGGATAAATTTGATAAATTATTTCCTAATTTTAAATTCACTTCTACTTTAAAAGGTATTTCTAAAACTTATAAAAATTTAACACATAAATAATATGAAGTTAAAAGTTAATTTTTTCGATGAAGATGTAATTAGAAAAGAATTAAATCACTTAAGCCATATTGATTTTTCTTTGTTTTTTGAAACAATACCTGAATCTCCTAGCGAGTTATCGGATATTAATATTTTAGCATTATATGAACCTAATGAATATTTTGGGTTACATGATTGGGCTATACAAAACAGTAAGTTATTTGATTGTATTTTAACTTGGGATTATAAAATTTTAAATAACTGTGATAATGCTGTTCTTTTACCTTTTGGACATACTTGGTTAAAACCGGATCAATATAACAAAGTAAATTCTAAAACCTTTGAGCTATCCCATTTGTGTGGAAATTTAAATAAATCCTATGGCCATGGATTAAGACACGAAGTAATGGCTAGACAAAACGAATTTCATCTCCCAATAAATTTTCATCAAACTATTGGAGATAGACATAATATAGAAAGTGCTCGTTTAGGTAAAGAAACTGTATTATGTAATTCTCAATTTGGAATAGCTATAGAAAATTTTACTCATAGAAATTGGTTTAGTGAAAAAATATTAGATTGCTTTTTATTAAAAACTATCCCAATATATTGGGGATGTTCAAATATTGGTGATTACTTTAATACTGATGGTATTATATCTTTTAATGATGTAGATGATTTAATTTATCAAATGAATAATATTGATAAAAATTTTTATAAATCTAAAGAAAAAGCAATTCAAGAAAATTGGGAGTTAGCTTTAAATTACGTATATTACGAAAAGAATATGGCATTTAAAATTGAAGAAATCTTTAGGTCTAATAACCTAGTATAAAATAGAATAATATGGATTACACTTGGCCCCTAATTAATGATAATATCATAAAACAAGATAAAGAAGTTTTAGCTAACTTTATATTAAATAGTAATAGATTTACAAATGGGCCTAAAGTTAAAGAATTTGAACAACAATGGTCTAAATGGGTGGGGTGTGAATATTCTATAATGGTTAATTCTGGGGCTTCTGCTAATTATTTACAAATCGCAATAGCAAAACATACTAAAGGAATAGGTGAAGTGATTGTCCCCGCTATGTCTTGGGTATCCGACTGTTCCTCAGTTATTAACTTAGGAATGGATTTAGTATTAGTTGACGTTAATAAAAATAATTTTTCTATGTCTATAGAAGGTTTAAAACGTGCTATTACCCCTAAAACTAAAGCTATTATGTTGGTTCATGGATTAGGATTTAATGGGATTAATAATGAAATCATACAGATTGCAAAAGATAATAATATTATGTTATTAGAAGATGTTTGTGAATCACATGGGGCTCAATACCAAAATAAACGAGTAGGCACTTTTGGTGATTTATCATCTTTTTCTTTTTACTTTGGACATCATATGACTACTATAGAAGGAGGAATGTTATGTACAGATGATCCTTACATATATGAACTAGCTAAAATGTTTAGATCTCACGGATTTACTAGAGAAGCTTCTATAGGAATTCAAGAAGAATATAAAAAAAATTACCCTAATCTTAATCCCCTATTTACATTTGCAGTTCCTGGGTTTAATGTACGTAGTAGTGAATTAAATGCCGTCTTAGGATTAGAACAACTTAAAAGAATTGATTTTAATATTACAAAAAGACAAGAAAATCTTAAAATTTGGCTAGATAATCTAAACCCAGAATTATATTTTACAGATTTTGATATAGAAGGTAATAGTAGTTTTGCTCTTCCTTTAATTACACAACAACCTATAGATTTAGTAGATATATGCAATTTGTTGGAAAATGAAAAAGTAGAATATAGGTTGGGAACCATTGGAGGAGGAAATCAAGCAAATCAACCTTATATTCAAAAATGTTCTCATAAATTAATAGGAGACTTATCAACTTCAAACTACATTCAGTCTAATGCTTTGTATGTAGGTAATCACCCCGAATTAGATAAGAATATTATCGTAAATTTATGTAATAAGTTAAATAGTTTATAAAAAATAAAAAAATATTATGAAAAAAGTTTTAATTACCGGAGGTGCCGGATATTTGGGATCAGTTCTTGCAGAAGTTTTATTGAACAAAGGTTATCAGGTCACCGCTTTAGATAATTTACTTTATAAGCAAACATCAGTTGCTCCTTTTACTTACAATAAAAATTTCAAGTTTATATTAGGAGATGTTAGAGATAAATCTACTTTAAAACCCTTAGTAGAAACTCATGATGTTATTATTCCTCTAGCGGCTATTGTAGGAATGCCCGCTTGTAAATCAAACCCACAAGCTGCAATAGACATTAATTATCAACAAGTAAAAAATATTACTGAATGGGTTAGTAAAAACCAAATGGTAATGGTTCCTAATACTAACAGTCAATATGGTTCTTCAACAGAAGTTATAACTGAAGATTCTTTATTTAAACCCCTTTCTCTTTATGCTGAAACTAAATGTGATGCTGAAAAAGCAGTATTAGATTCGGGTAATGGTATAGCTATGAGATTAGCAACGGTATTTGGAATGTCGTATAGAATGAGAATGGATTTACTTGTGAATGATTTTGTTTATAAAGCATTAACTGACGGAACACTAGTATTGTTTGAATCCCATTTTGTCCGTAATTATATCCATGTAAGAGACATTGCTAATACCTTTTTATTTATGATAGAAAACTATAGTAAATGTAATAACAATGCTTTTAATGTTGGTTTAACTGAGGCTAATTGTACTAAACTTGAATTAGCCCAAAACATCCAAAAACACATTCCAGATTTAGTCATTGTAGAAAATGAATTTAAAAAAGATTTTGATCAAAGAAATTATATAGTATCTAACAGTAAGTTGGAATCCCAAGGGTGGGTACCTACATTTAGTTTGGATAAAGGCATTCAAGAATTAATTGAAGGATATCAGTTAATCACTAAATTTAAAAACAAAGATTTTACAAACCTATGATAGATGTATTATTCATAGCACCTGGAAACCCCTCAGGAATTTATCAAGATTTAGCTAAAGATTATTCTGCAATTGAACCCCCTACATGGGCTTTATTACTTGCAGAATCTTGTAGATCTGTAGGCCATACCGTAGGTATTGTAGATGTTATTGCCGAACAACTATCTCATAATGAAGTAGTTAATAGAATTAACGAATTAAATCCTCGTCTTATATGTTTTGTTGTATATGGACAAAATGTTAATGCCGGGACTGTAAGTATGAGTGGGGCCACATCATTATCAACCTATATTAAAGAACAAAACATAACTATACCTATTGGTTTTATAGGATCATATATCCAAGCATTACCTATTAAAGCTTTAAATGATGAACCTTCAATTGATTTTGGTTTTACTAATGAAGGGGTATATGCTTTAAGAAATTTACTTTTCCAAGATGTAATTAATCCTTCTCAAATGAAGGATCTTAAAGGAATAGTATGGAGGGAAGGTGGAATACCAACCATTAACCCTCCTGAAAGAGTAGTTCCTACAACTAAAATGGATGAAGACCTCCCAGGATATGCTTGGGATTTATTACCCTATGATAAACGTCCTTTGGATTTATATAGAGCTCCTATGTGGCACGCTGAATATGATCAAAATAAACGTTCTCCATATGCTGCTCTCCAAACTTCATTAGGATGTCAATTTGCATGTGATTTTTGTATGATTAATATTCTTAATAGGGATGATGATGAAGAAATTGGAGTTGCGGGTCATTATAGTTTAATGCGATTTTGGTCCCCAGAATTTATTATTAAAGAATTTGATAAATTAGTTGAGATGGGCGTTGAAACTATTAAGATTACAGATGAAATGTTCTTGCTTAATAAAAAATATTATGTACCTTTATGTAATCTCCTAAAAGAAAGGGGATATGGTGATAAGTTAAGAATGTGGGCTTATTCTCGTATTGATACTGTAAGACGTCCTGAAATGCTTACTTTACTTAAGGAAGCAGGAATTAAATGGCTAGCATTAGGTATTGAAAGTGCTGATAGAAAAGTAAGATTAGAAGTATCTAAAGGAAGATTTCAAGATGTTGATATTAAAAAAGTAATTGATCACGTTCATGAAGCCGGGATTGAAGTAATGGCAAATTATATATTTGGCCTTCCGGGAGACACTAAAGAAAGTATGCAATCTACACTAGATTTTAGTAAAGAATTATGTACCTTTGGTTGGAACGCTTACGCAGCTATGGCACTTCCAGGTAGTAAGTTATATAAAGATGCAATAGAACAAGGAATACCTTTACCTAATACTTATGAAGGATATTCTTTCTTCAGTTACAATACTTTACCTTTACCTACTGAAACCCTTACAGCTGCTGAAGTATTAGAATTTAGAGACAATGCTTTTCATGAATATCATTCTGACCCTAAGTTCCAAGAAAAAGTAAAAAATAAATTTGGAAAAATAGCTACAGATAACATTAATGAAATGTTAAAAGTAAAATTAAAAAGAAAAATAGTAGAAGAACAATAAAAATCTATTATATTTTATTAAATTATGAAACAATATACTCCCCAACAATTAATTGATTTTGAAACAGATATAGCAGAATGTTTTAATAATGCCCAAATTAAAGCACCTATTCATTTATATGATGGAAATGAACAACATCTTATAGATATTTTTACTAAAATAAAAAATAAAGATTGGGTTTTTTGTACTTGGAGATCCCATTATCAATGTTTACTTAAAGGAGTTCCTCAAAACCAATTAAAAGAAGATATATTACAAGGTAAATCTATTACATTATGTTATCCTGAATATAATATTTACTCTTCTGCAATAGTAACAGGAAATATCCCCATTGCTACAGGTACTGCTTTAGATATTAAACGAAAAGGAGAGACAAATCATGTATGGTGCTTTGTAGGGGATATGACCTCAGAAACAGGCACTTTTTATGAGAATCATAAGTATGCTATAAATCATAACTTACCTATAACTTACATAGTAGAAAATAATCAAAAATCAGTTTGTACTCCTACTTTAGATGTTTGGAATATAAAAGACTTAACTTACTCTAGGAAAAACATTCCTAAAGTTATATATTACGAATATGAATCTAAGTACCCACATGCGGGTGCTGGAAAAAGAATTCAATTTTAATTATGAAATATTTTGATGAATTAAAAAGATCGATGACTTGGTTAGGTCAACAATCTGATACAATGTTTTTAGGTCAAGCAGTTGAGTACCCTGGAACTGCTATGACTAATACTCTTACTGAAGTTGATAGAAATAAACTTTTAGAAATGCCCGTAAACGAAGATATGCAAATGGGTATGACTATAGGTTTAGCACTTAATAATACAGTTCCTGTTTCTATCTATCCTAGATGGAATTTTCTTTTGTTAGCTGCTAATCAAATTGTAAATCATTTAGATAAAATTAAAATTATGTCAGGGGGAGGATATACTCCTAAAGTAATAATTAGAACTGGAATTGGTTCTCAACGTCCACTTCACCCCCAACACCAACATATTAGTGATTTTACCGCTGGGTTTAGGGCATTATGTGATGATGTAGATATTATTAGGTTAGAAGAACCACATCAAATTTTTGAGTCATATCAATACGCCTACAATAGAGCCGATGGTAGATCTACAATTTTAGTTGAATGGGGTGATTTTTATAGCGAAAAATAATGAATAAATTTAAGTTACCCTTAATGAGTGATAATATCTCTAGGGAAGATATAAATTCGGTTATAGACTTTCTTAGCCAAGATGAAATCCCTAAACTTACTAACGGACCTAAAGTAGTAGAATTTGAGCAAAAATGGTCTGAATGGTTAGGAGTTAAACATAGTCTTATGGTTAATTCTGGAACAGCTGCTAATGAGCTAACTATGCTAGCCTTAAAATATCTTTATGGAGAAGGTGAAATAATTGTACCTCCTCTTACTTGGGTATCTGATGTTAATTCTACTATATTTGCGGGTTTTGATCCTGTATTTGTAGACATTAATATGACTAATCTATCATTTGATATTGATAAACTTAAAGAAGCAATTAATGAAAATACTAGGGCTATATTTTTAACCCATGTGTTAGGTTTAAATGGATTAACAGATGAATTGATTCAACTTTGTGAAGATAATAATATTCTTTTAATAGAAGATGTATGTGAATCACACGGAGCTACCTTTAAAGATAAAAAGTGTGGATCTGTAGGATTTGCAAGTAATTTTAGTTTTTATTTTGCCCACCATATGTCCACTATTGAGGGGGGAATGGTTTGTACTAATGATGACAAATTTTACCAAGTATGTAGAGCATTACGCTCACACGGAATGGTAAGAGAATGTACTGATGATAACTTTAAACAGGAAATTGCCCAATCCAACCCTGATGTGCACCCCAATTTTACGTTTTTAGCCCCCGCCCATAATTTTAGAAGCACTGAAATTAATGCCGTTATAGGATTATCTCAATTACCTAAATTAGACATTAATAATTCTAAAAGAGTAGATAATTTTAATTATTTTATGAATCGTTTAGATTCGAGTAAATACATTACAGATCTGAATTTAGAGGGACAGTGTAATTATGCTTTCATTATTATAATGAAGGAAGGCTTATATGATTTTTCTCTTGACAAAATAGAACAAAGAGATTTAATAGAACAAACTTTAACTTCTAATGGTATTGAGTTTAGAAGAGGATTATCTGGAGGAGGAAACCAAACCCTTCAACCTTTTATTAAATCCAATTTTAATATTGATCAAAATAATTTTTCTAATGTAAATCATATTCATAATTATAGTTGGTATGTGGGTAATTTTCCTACATTAGAAAAAGAAAAAATAGATTTTCTTATTAAGACCCTAAATAATATTTAAAAAGTAATGACTTATATTGATCAAATAAAGTCTTACATTAAAGACATCCCAGATTTTCCTAAAGCAGGGATTACTTTTAAGGATATACAACCCTTATTATCAAATCCAATTTTATTTAATCATACTATTACTTCATTAGGAAGATTAACTAAACCCTGTGACTATTGGGTAGGAATAGAATCTAGAGGATTTATTTTTGCCTCAGCCCTATCTATGAAACATAGAGCAGGATTAAAATTAATAAGAAAACCTGGGAAATTACC
>Ga0209535_1001143_pt1 | contig 18196 bp, 24 predicted proteins | sample LinPmetageLP28_FD_184041 | JGI IMG/M metagenome (GOLD analysis project Ga0209535, IMG submission 184041) | Marine viral communities from the Pacific Ocean - LP-28 (SPAdes) (version 2) | ecosystem: Environmental > Aquatic > Marine > Oceanic | place: Pacific Ocean | collected 2009-08-22
TATTTGGATTTTCTCTAACTTCTTTAAGGTATTTATATTGTTGCTCTCTTTTTTTTAATATTTCTGCATTTGTACCCTGACCCTCATAACACTCTCCTGTTTCGGGATTTTTTATACAAAGGCTTTCATCTACATATACAGCTTCTGAAACATCAACGTTACTTGATTTCTTTTTCATCATAAGTTTAATAACAAAGTACCCACCTGCTAAAAAACTAATACCTAATAACACTTTTTTCATAATTTTTATAAATTATTTTCTTTAATATGTTTTTCCAATAAATAATCATCGAAATCTTTTTGATTAATTTTTGGAAATTTTGATGTGTCGATATTACTAAAATCAAAATCTCTTGGGTCTATGTATTTACCATAAACACCCTGTGGGCTATCTGAAACTTGCTTTAATTTATCATACATGATTTGAAAGTTATATAGTCTATCTTTTCTTGACAGCCTACAATCCATACCGCTTCTTTCGTTTATAGGTATTCCTTCAAAATCCCAACAGTTATCTTTTACGACAAATTTTAGTTGTGGTTCTTCTATTTTGCTTTCAGACTTTTTAGTCATAAATTTAATTAGCAAATATCCTCCAAAAAGTACACCTACTCCTAATAGTGCTTTTTTCATATTATTCTTTTTTCCACATTTTTGTATTATTGCTATAAACCCAACAAACTTCTGTGCCACACTCTCTACTGTAATTTTTATTTGGGTCAAAAGTACCCATTTTTTTTGCCATCAATTTTCTGCCTGTTGGATTCATCATTGGCTTTATAAGTCCTTTTTCGCCCATAAAATTAAGATTACTTATAGTTGTTTTTATATTGTTTAAGAACTGTTCTTGTTCCTCTTTACTACAATCTTCTGTCATACTAAATGAAGGACTGTTATATGCAAATTCATGTTCTGCAAAAGTTTTACCCATTGAATAAGGATTTCTATAAAAACCAAAGCTAAGACCTGCTAACGGATTTGCTTTATTATAGGCTTTTTTTCTTTCTTCATATTTTTCATAATAATCAGGGTCATTTGTTTTATTTAAAGGACATTCAAAATCACTTTCTTCTAACACTAATTCCGTATTTGAAGTGGATTGTTTTTTTAAAAAACTTTTCATAAGGAAATATCCTAAAACTAAAACAGAACTACCTAAAATTATTTTCTTTTTTTTCATTTACTATTTTTTTTTAGACTTCTCTTTTTTTACTCTTTGTATAGCATCCTTCCATGATTCCCCTTCTTTTTGCTCTCTTTTAACTACTGCAAAAAAACTGTTAGGTTTTTTAGTTTTGGTTTTACCACCTTTAGCGTAGGATTTCTTTGATAGTTGTTCTACCATATAAAAACTATCTCTAAGTATCTCTTTGCTCTCTTTTCCACCTAAAAGCCTAATGTTTGTTTTTAGTAACTTTTCTAAATCTTCTTTTTCTAATTCCGAATAGTTATTTGTTTTTTTTCTACCCTTATACTTGGCTAATATTGGCTTAACTTCTTTTAGTATAATGGCATCATCTTTTCCTCCTAATTGCTTAATATTAGCTTTAAGAAGCCTTATCTCATTTTCTTCTATCTCCCCACCTTTAGCCATAGATACATTAGAAACAATTTCTATATTAGATATTGCCATATCGCCCATAGCAAAAAACCATCGACCTCCACCTCTTTCATAAGCATAAAACTTTACTCCTTTAGGGTTTTTTATATTTTCAAAAGTAATTTTATCAATAGTTCCTTTTCTAATTTTATTTCTACTTCTTACTTTTAAATTTACAGAATTGTCTTTGCTTACAGAACTACCAAATTTAATTGTAAGTTCATCCCCCTTTTTTAAAGCATCTATTGTTTGTTTAACTTCCCCACCTTTTTCATAGCTTTCAGTATTTAAGTCATATATTAAGTAAGCCTCGTTTGAATTGTTATCAACCATTATTGGCATAATTAAAACAAATGTAGAATCTGGTTTCCCTATATCCCAATCCTCTATATTAGAAAATACAACAGCTTTTTGTTTAGCATTTTCGATATAATGTAAATAGACATTATCTCCAAACTTCATTAAAGTACCTAAACTTTCAATCAATAATCTTGCATTAAAACCGATACTTGTTTCTTCATTAATTTTAATAATAATTCCGTATGAATAACCGCTTGTAGCTTTATATTTTATTGCTTTTAAAAGAAAATTGTATAAAAGTTGAGCATTAATTTTTTTTGTTTTTAAAACATATTTATTAGGAATAACTTGTCTCCATTTTGGATATTTTGCATATTCACCTAATTTCCAAAGTTCATCTTTACCGCCAAAAAATTCTTCTTTGCCTAAAAGTGATTTGTCATAAATTGCTAGTAACTTATGAGCATCAGTAGATACTGCATATCCATCATCTATATAAGTGAACTTCATGTTAGGTCTTAAATCATCATTACCTGCAAAATCTTTTGATAATTTTTGTTCTATAAGATTTGATGTAAAGTTTCCTGTTTTAATTTTTATAACCTTTTTAGAAACATCAGGGAAATTTTTAAATTCTTTTTTATAGGCTTCAATCAATCCCAAACCATAGATGTCTTGTTCATTTAAAATTGAAAAACCATAACTCATTGGCATATTAAAATTTAACCAAAGAACTGTATATGCTAAAGGTTCATGCGAATCTTCAGAATATTTTTCAGATTGAAGTATTTTGAATAAAGAATCTTGTAGTTTCATTATTTCAGACTTTTTAACTTTAGCCTTTTTCATTTCTACCATATTTTCAGCATCTTCAAAAGCCTTGACAGGCATATTTTTTTTGCCTTTAAATTTTTCAGATGGAGTTAATAAAGTACCAATTTTAGCTTTAGAAACTGACTTTTTATTAGTAGTTGTTTTTTTAATCTCTTTTTTGGGAGTTGATTTTTTAATCGCTTTTTTTGGAGTTTCTTTTAAAACTTTAGATAATACCCAAATACCGTTAGAATGAGTTTTGATTATTTTACCTTCTGTAACAAACTCTTTAACATCATTTTTAGATATATAAGTGTAATCTTTTAATTTACCCCCTTTTTCATATTCATATATTCCCGTAAGAACATTTGAACTTTCAACATCATATTGTTTACCTTTATGAGTAAATTTTACGCTTTTTATTTTATATTTTGGTGTATATTTCATTATATAATTTATTAAAGTTTCATTTCAATTTGTCCACCATCTTTTAAAACAGCATCGGCATTTGCTATACCTAAAGACATAACATCTCCACCTCTTTGATATTTGTCCAAATACATTTCACTTCCCCATTTATCTTTAAATGAAGATTTTGTCATTTTTCCTTTTTTAACTTTTAAAGCATCTGACTTTCGTGATGTTTTAGATAGACTGCCTTTAGACAGATTTTTTGAAGAATAAGAATATCCTTCTTTAGTTCTTAAAGAAATTTTATATGTTTTATTATCTCCTTCTCCACTTATATAAGTTATTCCATATAGTTTATCGGGATTTTCATAGCTATAATACTTATCTCCAACTTTAATATCCCCACCTTTAGCCATTTTATCCCAATTTCTATACTTGCGAACTAATTTGTCATATTCTATTTCTTCACTATCTGTCAATGTTAAACCTACATTCCTTTCTTTTCTATCTAATTCATCTAACCTTGCATTTTCTTTAGCAGATAATCTTCCCCTTCTATTTTTTAGTGTCTTTTCTGCATCTTCTCTACTTCCACCATATTCATATACATAATCATCAATAATTTCTTTTGAAACCTCCCCACCCTTATCTAAACTTCTTTTTTTATAAGTAGGTCTTTTTCTGCCTTTAGAATCAGTTGGTTTTTCCCAAGATTCACTACTATTGTAATATTTCCTATCTCTGTTTGTAGCTAATGCAGTTCTGCCTCCTTTTGCAAAGGTTACACCCTCATCTCTTAATAGTTGCTTAAACGCTTTTAAAATGATTCCTAAGTCTTGTTTAAGCCCCTTTAAACCATTTGCATCATATTCATCCTTATTATTTACATTATATCTTTTTTCAAAAGGATAATTATTAGATTGATAAGTAGAAGTTTTTGGAGTATGTATGTAAACATAATTATTTTTTATTTCTATTGGCTTTGTTAATTGAACGTATGAATACATTGTACCTCCAAAATAACCACCTGCAATATCACTTGCATCTTCAACTTTTGGCAATAAATTATTTATTTCATCAATTCTTCTTTTGACTGCAATAGGAAATTTTTTAGTAACACCACCTTTTGCATAAGGCAAGTTATTGTTATTTTCATTTATCCTATATTGTTGATACATACTCTCTATTTGTTCTTCTGAATATGTTTCGCCTTGTTTATCTGCTTGTATTCTTAATCTTTCCTTGAATTTCGCTTTTGCTTCTTCTGAAGTGTCAATATAGTTTTTAACTTTTGTTTTACCACCTTTTGCGTAACCATAGTCTATAAAGTCTTTTATAATATAAAACGCTTCTCCATTATAAACTAATGAAAAATCTCCTAATTTTTTAAATTCTTTTTCCGACAAACTTTGTATGTATTTATCGGCTTCTTTAGTGCTTTTAAATGATAATAAACCACCTTTAGCCATAGATATATTTGATACACTTGATTTTTTTTGTCGTTTCAACCAATTTAATCGAGTTTGAGGGCTTTCTTCTACTAATGTTGATATTAACGCAAGATTTACACTATCTCCTAACTGTATTAAAGTATTAAATTTTTCTGTTTCTTTTTCATTTAAAGTTAATAATAATTTATGCTTTTCAAGTTCTGTAAGACTGTTTGCAAGAGCATGAATCTTATCTCCGTTCCACATTTTAATCTCCCCTCCTTTAGCGTAAATTTCATTTTTGTCTAAATATTTTGCCAACGTATTTGGATTGTCAAACATAGTAGATTCTTTTCCTTCAATCATCACATTTGCACCACCATTATCTCTACCAATTATTGCTTTAACAGGTAGTCTATTGTGTGTAAATTCGTTTTCAGGAGTACCTTTATATCTTCCGAATTGACTATCCTTTAAAACTCTTTCTAATTGTTCTTTTTTTGTTAATTTATTTTTCATTTTTTTTTATCTAACGTTAAACACAAATAATCCTTTATCATTTTCAATAAACAAATAATCTTGCTCTAAAGCATTTGCTAATTCTCCATAATCAATTTGAATAAAATTAGCTTTAAAAAAATCTTCATCAGAATATAAACCTTGTTCATTTACTAAAAATTCATAAGGGTCATCTAAACCATCGTACCATGTTTCATAATATTCATCTCGAACAATCTCTTTAGCTTCTTCAAGAATTTCATCTCTCTTATCATCATCTTCGCCATCTAATTCTCTATATTCATCAACATCTAAACCTGCTTCTTCAACAACTCTTTCTCCATCATCTTCATACGCAATATCATCTGTATATGAATCAGCCATTTCTTGTGCCATAATTCTTCTATCCATATCGGAAATATCAACAAAATATTGTGGGTCATTGAAACTTTCTAATCCAATATCATCTATCAGTTGAGATGCAAAATCTTCTCCATCTTCATATTGTCCTTGATATTCCTCGACTGCACTCTCATCATATTGACTAACAACTTCCATTACAACATCTAATGGTAAATCATTATTTTTAGCTAATTCTATCATATCATAAATTTCATCAAAATCAGATGTACCCATATACTCTGAATACATACCATCAGGAAAATTCTCTACATCGTGAATAGCATATTCTTCAACTCCCCAACCATCTAGTAAATCCTGAACAGCATCGTTAAATTCTTCTGAATCATTATAGTCTGCTAAATCAAGCCATTCTCCTTTAAGTTCTCCGTTATTATATGCTTCGAGGTCAGCTATATACACTCTTGGATATTCTCCAATAGTACCTCCATCAGCGTATTTTCTTCCTTTGTCATCTGTTTTACCACCTTTAGCGTATCTAGGAGTTCCTTGATTATAACTTGAAATATCATCAGCACCCCTACCCGATAAGTTTCTTCTATCAAATAACCCAATAGCACCTAAGAAATACTCTCCAACGTAATTACCTCCAAATTCCATAATATCCTTTGCTTCATAGTTTTTTAATGGAACTGCATACAAATCATTTGACCTTTCATTTTTTTGAAGAACTAAAACGGGTACGGGTGGAATATCTTTATTAGGATATTGCCAAAAACCATCAGAATAATTATCTGTTGATTTTATTTCATCTAACCTATTTTCAGAAACTAAAAGAAATTTATCATATTTTGTACTTACACCACTTGTAGAATCTTTCCTACCATCGTTATAGTATAATTCTACACTATTCTTATAGTTAGCAACTCTACCACCATCAGCGAACTTACCACCTTTTGCATATTTCTTATTTTTTCCAAACCATTCTTCTGATTTGTATTCGCCTTTTTTATATTGCTCTTGCATTTTTTTCTTATCTCTTTCATATTGAGCCAATTTCTCTTTTAAAGAACCACCTTTAGCAAATCTTAACCCTTGTTTATCTAAAACCTTTTCTTCATATCTATCTAAAATTTCTTGTCTTACATCGTAAGTGTATTCATCATCTTCCTCATAACCTCTGTCTTGTAAAATAGCGTTGATACTATCCATTACATTGACAAAATCATTTGGTAACGCTTCGTTTTCTTCCTTTACTTGATTTACAACTTCAACAAATTCTCTTTTTGTTTCAATTTCTCCACCTTTAGCATAGCCCCTAGAGTTTAATGTACTATTGTAATATGAAGAATTTTTGTCATATATTTTTTGTAAATGATTAAAAAAGGAACGACCTAGACTTCCACTTGAAGATTTTGATTTTCTATAACCTGTTTCTTTGGCTAATTCAGAGAGTTCATTTCCAAAACTTTGAGAATGAAAATCCTTATTAAAATCAACACCTAATTTAAGTGCTTTAGTTATTGCATCATCTTTACTTAATTTACCACCTTTAGCGTAATCTTTTTTATCAAGTTCTAATGCTTCTAACAAATCTTCTTTAGTGTTTATTGGAGTTGGTGTTTCCATAGAGTTTCCTAACCATATTTCATAAAGTTCTTGTCTTGATGGATTGTTTTCAAGAACTTCCTCAATGTGCGAAACATTAACACCCTCATTATTCATATCATCTATATACATACGAACTATCTCCTCACTATTTACATTATCCCAATATCCCTCATCTTTATCTCGCAAGTAATCATAAAGTTCGCCAAAAGTCATATTATCTATTTCCCCACCTTTATTATATACTGCATCGGCATTAGCTATACCCAAAGACATAACATCTCCACCCTTTTGTAAACGTGTATTTGATTTTTTTGTATTTTTTTTAGAATAATTATACTCTTTTAGAATTTCATCTTCTTTGATTAATTCTTTAAGTTTTCCTAATTCTGAATCAATATTGGAGGATTTTTTAGAACTTGTTTTGTTCATTTCTATTTTAGCCCTTTTTAAAGCATCTTGCCAACTTTCGTCTTTTTTACGGATTTCTTTAGCTAATGTCATTATATTTTTACCTTTTCGTTTGGGTTTTATTAAATTATTTTTTTTCATATTATTATTATTTATTGTAATTCCTCCGTTTTTATATTCATTAGTATTATCTGTTCCGCATTTATGACAAACATACACATCATCTCCACCATCTTTTTCATCCCAAGACCAATCACAAGAACCACATTCAATAGTTCCTCCTTCATCATAACTCCTTAAAGGTGTTTCGTATTCGGTATAACTAATCATATCGGGATTGAATCTTTCAAACTCACTTCTTGCCCATTTTTCTGCATCTTGATAAGTTTTAAAATACTTTCTTTCAACTTTAAAGCCCTTGTCCTTGTTCATAAAATCCACATAGGCTTCATTAACTTCCCCACCTTTAGCAAATTTTTCATTGTTTATTTGACTAACAAACTCTTTTGCATCTTTTAAAGTAGATAGATACATTGGTTCTGATGAGCCACGATACCCGATTGACTTATTTTTATATTCAACAGTCCAAAGCCCTCTCCTTTCATAGTTATCTCCCCAATCTCTTTTATAAAAATCTCCGAGTCTATAAATCTTCCAATTACCATCTTCTGAAATATACCCACCCTCATTTTCATAAGCATTGTTTGATTCCATAGTTGAACTCCAACCTTCATCTCCTATATTTTTTTTCCACACTATACCACCTTTAGCATAAACATCTCCAAAGCCATAAGTAGATTGTAAATCAGCCATTGCTTCATTTGGGTCTGTAACTATTGCAGTTGTAACTCCACCTAAAGCATAAGCTAAATCTTTACCACACATTGTTTTACCGCCATACTCATACTCGGCATTGCAATCAAATTTAACATCATTTGGAACTTTACCTCCATCTGCAAAAGAAACTCCACCACCGCTTTCATTAATTTCTGAAAGTATTTGTCGATTGGTAAGCATTTTTCCGTTAAAACTACGCTTCTTATTGTCGCTTACTGCATTTCTAGTAATAACAACTTCGCCACCCTCCATTTCTAAAGGCTGTCCTGTTGATTTATTTAATGCTTTAATACCTCCGTTTGAATGTCTTTTACCAACAAGCATACCTCCTGCATCTCCTGATGCGTGAACTATTTTATCTTTAATTTTACCATCGGGGTTAAAATCTGTGCTACCGCCTTTTTCCATATTTAATTCTTTTTTATCTATTTTACTTGCCTTACCACCCATAACCGAAGAATAAACACGAGCCATAGCCCATTGTTCTTTTGATGTTACATTTGGTCTTACGGATTGAGGATTGGTTTTATAAGCCCCAATTCCTTTATTATATATTTTTTGTAACCCACTCCTGCTTACCCCTGTATCTTTAGATATATCTGACAGGTTATGAGACTTGTTTTTTTTATACTGATATTTTTTGTTATATTTTTCTTTCCAAGTAGCCATAGATGTATTTTACAAAGTAAAAGATATTTTTTATTTTAAAAAATAAAATATTGTATTTTATATAGAAACCAAATATCGTGAATATATATATATAAATAAACAATAAAATCAATATTATTACATATTCGCAATTAAATTATGTTTTATAATATAAAATTTGTAAAACTATATGTAGATTTGATTTTTAATCATTAAAATATTTTAAAATGACAGGATTATTTGACATTAAGTCGCCAAATTGGTTAGGTGGAAACAACGTACATAATACATTAGCATTAGCAGGTATTGGGTTCTTAGTATTCAAAGCACTTAAAAAGTAATAAAAACTATTAGCCGATTTGTTTTCTAATTAATTTTTTAAACATTTCGGCAGTTTTTTTCCATTTGAATTTAGAAGCGAATTTTTTTGCTTCTAAAATTTTTTGTGCCTTATCTGAACTGTTCATATTAAAAGCTAACTTCATAGCATCTATTACAGAATCAGTATCTGACTTATATCTAATCTTCTCTAAATCATCTTTATAAACAGTTGTGCTTGTTTTTTTAATTGGCAAAACAACTTTACCGTTATTGGTAACTTCTGTTAAAGAAGTGTGCAATGGGCATATTACGAGAGTTTCACACATCATAGCCTCGTGTACTGTTAATCCCCAACCCTCTGCTGTTGTAGTTGTAATAAAACAATCAAAAGAGTTATAGATGTTATTTAATTCCGATTCTGAAATACCTTTGTTTTCATTAAAATCTTCGGGAAATATAATATCCTTATCAACTTCAAGTCCAAGTCTTTGAGATAATCTATAAAGGTTAATTCCAAATGGGTCTAGTGGGTTGCAATGTAAGTATAACTGACAATTTTTATAATCATCTTGTTTCTTTAATTCACTAAAAGCAATTAATAAAGTACCGTAATCCTTTCTAACACTATTTCTGTTTATAGAACCAAATAAAAAAGAATCTTTATTGTTATTTAATTTACTTTTAAAGTCTTTAATTTTATGGTAATTTTCACTTACAGCATGAGGTATTACTTTTAACTTCTTATATGAAGCGGAAGTGCCGATTAATCTCTTAACCTCTGACTTACCGTAATCTGTGTAAGTAACAGCTTCATCTAAAAATGACAATACCTTTAAATCTTGTTTTCTTACCTCACTATCTATCGGAAAATACAGTAATGATTTAAAACTTTTTTTATTTTCTTTTTTCCTTAAATTTTTAACATATCTTAAATGCTCATCTAATTGATTAATAACTTCAATGTCATTTAAACAGAAAACAATACTGTAAGAACCATTATAAAGCAGTTTTAATAGCGATTTTCTTGAATATAGGTCTGTATCTCCTTTTTCCCTAGTTGATAGAGCAGGGATTACATATATGTTTTCTGCTGTGTTATATGGTTCTTTAGCGTGATTATTTGTTGCAAACACAGTTATAAAAAAATCTTTTTCTTTACTAAATTCATTTACAAGTTCTTTTGATACATTACCAAATCCTGTTGTGCAGTCGTAATCTCCGTAAAATAAAATATTTTTCATGTTTAATTAGTTTTTGGTTATGTAAGCATATAATAATGATATAATAAGAAGTATTATTATTTGTATTAAAAATTTAAGAGTGTCTCTATTTTTGCTCATTTTTGGGATATTTTTATTTTAAAAGTATATACTGTGTCTTTTCGGCTTGTTTTGTTACAGAATTAGATAATATTTTTTCTATAAATTCATGTCCATTTAATTCAGACATAAGATGCAAAGTGGTAGCCATGTAAATCAACTTCATTTTATTTTGATATTAAAATAGTTGCTGTTCCACCCAAAACAAACCAAAACCATTCTTTTTTATAAAAGGGCTTTTTATATATAACTTGAATGTTTTTAAGAGAAACTGTATTAGTGTATGGATTCATATTTGTTAAAACCACTTTAGGTATTGAACTTCTAAATAATCCCATTTTTTCATCAGCTATAAGTAAGCTAAATTCATTTCTTATTTTAACATCATACATTGAAACGCCCTTACTGTCAACTATACCTGAAAATTTAAACCAATTATCTTTTTCAGTATAATCAAAAAATTTGAAATTATAATTCAATTTATTAAATATTGAATCATTCTTAGGTATTTCCTTAAACGGTATATAAAGTGTATCAATAACTGTATTAGTAACAATACTAACCTTAGATTTAATTTTTTTAAACTTCTTTAGTTCCTCTATTTTTAATAAGTTATTTGCAAGTGCTTCATCTTTATTTAAAATAAGTTGATTTTGTTTTGAAATCTCAATACCATTTTTGGTAATTTCTTTTTTAAATTTCTGATTATTTAAGTCAGATATTTCAAGTGCATTGGCAAGTCTAGTGTAATCATTTTGTGATTCACACGATTTAAACAATAATATACAAACTATTACTGCTAAAATTATAATTAAAATTTTGTCGCTTATGTTTTTCATTCAAAATATGTATAAGGTTTATTTATAAAGGCATTATGAAGTAATACCCAAAATGCAAATATTATTAACCAAAATATTTCAAATAAAATAGCCTCAACCCAAATAACCATACCTCCTGAAAAAATAACAAGCATCAGGAATATGTATTTCATGTTTTTAAATTTTTTACTTACTCTAGTCATCGAATGGTGTTTTAAATTTTTCTTCATTTGGTAGCCCTCCCCACTTAGCAATATAAAGCTGTTCATTAGTGGCAAAGTTATTATTTAATTCTATATCTTTCTTAATAGTCATACTATTTCTATAAATTAAAGGGTCTAATGATTCATCTTCAATACAATAACCTCCTTCAATTTTTAATCTATACATATAATCTTTATCCTCAAAATATGCAGGGTAAAAGTTTTCATCAAAACCATCATACATTTGAAATGCAAAGGTTGAAATTATAAAAGAACAAAAGTTTTTAGTTGAGTGAATAACGTCTCCATGATAAAATTTTTCAATTATAGATTCTACTTCTTTTCTATTCTTCCCTAAATAAACATCGTCATTAAGTATTAATACTCTTTGATACCCCAATTCTAATGCTTTTTGTATTATAATGTTCCAACTTTTAGCTACTCCAAGATTTTTATTTGGTCTATAAATCTCAAATTTTTCATCTCTTTCAATAATACTTTGATTTCCGTTATCTACTATAAATATGTCGTTTTTATGAAAATCATTAAAATATTTAGGTAGCACTTCATTTAGCAAGTCTGCTCTGTTAATTGTAGGGATTCCTACTAAAAATTCATGTTTTTTCTTTTTCTCCATAATTATTCAAATATTTCTCCTGTTTCAAAGTCCACCTCAATTTGATTGGTTCGCCTCTCTTTTAACTCTATTTTTTCAATTATAGCATCAGTTGAATAGCGTTCATTCCACTTCTTACTTTTTATATAATATTCAATTCTAACTTTATCTTTTTGGTCAATATCTAATTCATCTATGCTATCCTTTATAAACCCAAAAGCCACAAAACATATATAATTATATCTTTCATTATGCTTTTTGCGTATTACAATTTGCGTAACTTTTTCAGATACTTTTATTTTATCAAAAACATACGCTTCAATTACCATTAGTTATAATTTAAGTTTTTAGTGAAATCACTAACCCCTTTACTATCCATAGACCTTAACCAAGAATCAACAACAAACTCTCTTGCTTTTTTTCTTCTTAAAGTTTCGGAATCCATTTTAACAAATGGCGAATTATTTATCGCTGAACTAATAGACATATCTCGTTGTTCTTTTTGTATTACTTTTTTAGCATAACTCATTGAATCTTGAACTAATTTGTCATTAACTGATATTAGTTTGTTTTTCTTTATAAAATTATATATACAATCTCCAAAGTCCTGATATACCTCTTTTTGACTATGTACTGTCTCCCAAGCACCGCTAATAATTAATTTCATGTTATCTATACTTTCCTGTTTGGTTGGTACTTTAACATCTAACTTTCTTTGTGCTTCGCCTATTTTTTGATTAGTGTTTACAATTATAGCACCTCTTTTACCTTTGTAGGCATTAAGTATTTTACTTATAAATGATGGAGATAAATTACCGTAGTGTTCAACTTCAACTCCTAATTTATCGGTTGCAGACATTTTAACAGCCTCTTGAATATCTGTTAAATTAAAAGTACCGTAATTTTCTTTAATAAATTGAGCAAGTAATATAATCTCTTTGTCAGATGTTTTTTGAGATAGTCCTAAGTAAAAAGCCCATTGACCTATTGTTTCAACAAGTTGATTCATTTCTTTATTAGATGAAAAATCTTGAATACGTTTCATGCTTTTGTAGGCATCGTATATTTTAACTGTTGTTTTGTTAAGATTTGGAATCAAATTCCCAATCGAACTGCTTTGCTTTATTAATTGTTTCATTTGCTTTATCTACTGTATCTTTTTTATTATTATTTACACTAACTAAACTTTCATTTATATATCCTTCAAATTTATTACTAAATAACGTTTGCGGTCTAATATAATCCTCCATTGAAGTATTTAACCATTTAGTACATTTTATATCAATTACTTTTTTAAAGTCATCTAATATATATTTCTCCTTTAATCTTGAATCAATGAACTTAATTGTTGCATTTGATTTATATGAGAATTTTTTACCACTCTGCATATTTAGATGTTCTATTATTTGTTTATATATATTGTCCTGCTTTAAAGGTTCTTTTTCTTTTCTTTTTACTTGTTTAGTTCCCTTCTTATTTATATTACATTTTATATATGTTTTATCTATATATATATTTAATGTTTCGTTATTATTATTTATATCAGTATTATATATATTAAATATTCTATATAAACTTGATTTAGATATATTAAATATTGATTGTAACTGCAATGTGTTAACACCATTATTTATATTACACAATATATAAAACCATATATCGCCATGCTTCTTAGGTTTGTCTGAAAATTGTGTTATAAATTTTAGTATATCCATTAATCAACAATATCATCTAATTTAACCGAAAGAACGTTTGCTAAAGTTTTTGCAGTTTCAACAGTATAATTTTTTTGCTTACCTAATACTAATTTATTTATTCTATCCTGACCTATATCTTTAAATTGAGAATCTTTAATAATATGATATAGGTCTGTTTGGGTAAGACCCCTCCCCCTTAAAAGTCTTTGCAGTTTTGTAATCTTCATAAGTTTCTTGTTTTATATATTTTAATATATATTGTGTCAAAAATATAATTATTTTTTAAAATAAAAAAATTATTTTATAAAATAAATCAATTAAGGTCTTTAGAGATAGAAATACCGTATAACATTCCTGCTTTAAATTGTTCAGAGTTCATATTTATATGATGTATTGTTTCGCCAATTTTAATCTCTGCTTTATTACTGTTTTTATTTAGTGCTTCATTTATTGAATCACTTACAATAGTAAGAGTTTCTTGAATTTCCTCTACACTTTCAAATTCTATATTTATCATAATGTTTTTTTTTAATAATTGTAAATATAATTATTCTTTAAAATATAAAGCAAAAATTCTATAAAATATTTATCTTAGCAAATTAATCATTAAATTTTTAATTATGAGAAATTTTAGAGCATGGAAAACAACCTTGTTAGGTCTTGCAACATTTGTAGTAGCTTTTTACTACTTATTAAGAGTGGAACACGCACAAAGTTGGATTTTCGCAATTCTATTAGTATTTGGAACAATGATGTGTTTTAGTGCTGACAGTCTAATTAATTCATTAACATCTTTTGTTAAAAGTAATAAAGACAAAAAGATTTAATTTTTGATTAAAGGATATATATATAGGGTTTCAAGAAACTTTTTACTTTTTTAAAAATATATATTATGGTTTTAAAATTAGGTTCAAAAGGAGATAGAGTAAGACACATTCAGCTTCTTTTAAATATAAAACAAGATGGTTTATTTGGAAAACAAACTCAAACATCAGTCAAAGAATTTCAAATATCAAATAACTTAGTTCCTGATGGTATTGTAGGTATTAAAACTTTAGATGCTTTAGAATCTTTGGATTCACAATCAAATCAAATTATAAATAATATACCCTATATAAAAAATCATCTGCCTTATGGGGAGTATTCTAAATATACTACAAATAAAGATTATTTATTCCTGCATCACACAGCAGGTTGGAATGACCCATATAGGACAATAAAACATTGGGGTAGAGATAGCAGGGGAATGGTTGGAACTGAATTTGTAATTGGAGGTATGAAGGTAAACTCTCGAAATTCTTATGATGAAACTGATGGATTAATATTACAGGCGTTTCCCACAGGTCATTTTGCATGGCATTTGGGTAAAAATGGATGCAGAGATATGCACACTAACAGCGTGGGAATCGAACTAAATAGTTTTGGGTATTTAAAAGATGGTTTAACATATACAGGTGCAAGGGCTGTTTCTTCACAAATTTGTGAATTAAATGAACCATTTAAAGGATATAAGAATTGGCACAGGTATTCTGATAAACAAATAAAATCATTAAAGAAGTTGTGTTTATTTATAGCTGAAAGGGATAATATAGACATTAGAGAGGGTTTGCCAAATTTAATAAGGAATAACGGGGTAAAAGCATTTGAGTTTAATAGGGATGCTTATAATGGAAAAATAAAAGGTATTTTAACGCATACAAATACAAATAAAGGTAAGTTTGATTGTTTTCCCCAACAAGAACTTATTGATATGTTATTGAGTTTATAAATTAAATATATACAAAATACATTTAAACAATATATGAACCCAACAATATATAAAGTAAACTATTAATATAAAAAGAATAAAGTCTAGCAACTTAGCTATATCACTTTGATTTTTTTGCATATACTATTTAGTTATTTTTAAAAAGTATTCCAAATCTTCTTCGGGTTTAAAACTTCCATTATCTCCATAGGCAACTAAGTTTCCTTTTTCAATTTCAAATTCAGAAAATTTATGACCATGTATTATTTCGTATATATCTCCTATTGAATAGGTATTTACAAAATCTGTATCTTTATAATAAGAAAAGAATTTATCTGTTTTTATAGGGAACTGAATATATATAACCCCATTAGGTTTTAATACTCTCATAAGTTCACTAAAGATGGCTTTATGGTATTCCATTGGTATATGTTGAAAAACCATTATAGAATATATAAAATCTACTGTTTCATTTTTTATCTCAATAGATTGTTGTTTAGTTTGTAAAGGTATTATTTCATCATCTTCTATTCTATCTAAGTAAGATTTAGATATGTCAACACCATATTTTTTTTTACACTTTATATTAGTTAGTATTCTACCAACACCACAACCATATTCTAAAACAGTAAATTCAGGTTTTATAAATTTCTCTAAAACTATGGCTTGTTCAACCCCTTCTTCCCAAAACTTATTATAATCTCTGTTTGGTAGTATATATTCTAAAGAATTTTCTCTTGTAGATATTTCAGCCCAATTTCTTTGTTCTTTTTTCATATTCTGTCTTATTTCTGTCCTATGGTTGTCTTATGTAATTTGCTAACTTGCTGATTTAAAGAATTGTTTTGTCCTATGATTGTCCTATTAATTTCTTATTGTAAAAATTGTAAAGTTTATTTAATCTGTGATAGTAAGGCATCATTAATTTATTTCCTTTATTAGCCTTTAAAACTTTTAAATGAGATTCATAAAACTTCTTTATATTAAATATCTCTGTACATTGGTCAAGTTTTATTATATCATCTGTAAAAGACACGCCACTAAAGTATTTCTCTATTACATCTAAAGATACTGTTTTCATTTAGAACCCTTTATTAAAATAGATTTTATATTAAACTTTGATGGCTTTAATTCAGAAAACACATTATCAAAATCTTCTCTAGTAAAGTCTTTACTAATCTTTAACCAACCCTTGCCATCAAAACACTCAAATTCTTCGTGAAACTCTATAATATCATTTTCAGTTTCTTTGTCCTTCTCTATTGTTTTGTAGTTTAAATATAAGAACCACATCTTCTCTTTTGGATGATAGTAAATTCCAAACTTATGAATAGAGACCTCCTTCATCCTACTTACTTGCGAATACATCTCTATTCTTTCTTTAACTTTTTTCTTTGACATCTTAAAAATATTTATTACTAATTATATTATAAATTAAAATTGCAAATAAAATTATAACAAAAATATCCCACCAAGTAAATTTTGGTGGGTCATTTCTTTTATTATTATCCTGCATAAAACTCCATTCTTGAACACTCATTAGTAGCTGTCGTAAACATCTTCGGTTTGTTCATCAGCGTTAGTAGAGCCTATTTTCCACGCTTGTAGTGATGTGTAATACTTACCTTTATACTCATTAGTCTTTACATTGAATTGAACCGTTACAGGGCTTCCTATTGCGTTTTCTTGATTAAAGTTAAACACCTTCTCTGCACCAAATATTTCAAAACAATAAATGTTATTGTATTTTTCATCTGTTTCTAAAACAAAGTTTTGTTTTTCCCAAGTACCCGAAGCATCTTTTTTATGCCCCGTTACTTTGTCTAAAATTTTAGTAATTTTTCCTGATACTTCCATTATAATTAGTTTTGGTTAATACTTTTGTTTAAATAATATTTAGCAAATGTAACTTTATTATTGCTTCTATCCAAAGCAGTTACATTAGCTATACATCATTTTTTATTTCTAATAATTTATTTCTCATGTAGTCAACAACAAATTCTAATTGAATTGGTGTAACTCCTTGAATTTTAAATTGTCTAACTAAAGATGATAGCTTAAAACCTGTATGTTTAAGTTCATCATGTAATTCATTGTCTGTCATTTTTTTTTATATTTATTTATTGTAAATTAAAACGGTAGGTTTTCTTGAACATCTTTTAATCTTTTCTCTAATTCTTTTTCAAGTTCTAATTCTATTGATTCAAAGTCAATAACCCTGCTGTTTAAAGAGGCAAAATAATTTTCTGCCATATAGGTAATAATTTCGTTTTGTGAATTTGGGATGTTATATAAAATATCATTAACAACCAAATCGACTGCTTGTTTGTCTGAATCAGCATAAATATCAAACTGCACTTGAAACCTGTATCTTTTTTCTTCGCTCATAACCTAAATTTTTTTAATTAAATCAGCAAGTTTAACCCAATCTTCATCAAAAGATTTTGTATTTACTTTTTTATATAAATCTCTTAAACAATTTAAAGAACTTTCCTTTCTATCTTGTTTTGAATTTTTTGATAGCTTTATATTTTTAGGCAGATTATCTGTTAAATCCCA
>Ga0209535_1001144_pt1 | contig 18182 bp, 25 predicted proteins | sample LinPmetageLP28_FD_184041 | JGI IMG/M metagenome (GOLD analysis project Ga0209535, IMG submission 184041) | Marine viral communities from the Pacific Ocean - LP-28 (SPAdes) (version 2) | ecosystem: Environmental > Aquatic > Marine > Oceanic | place: Pacific Ocean | collected 2009-08-22
AGTAGCTAACCTTAAACAAATCCCATTACCCCAATCCATTATATATTCTTCAGCATTACATTTAGTAATAGCATAATGAGATAAAGGATTAAATGGTGAATCTTCGGTAATTATATTTTCAGAACTACCATATTGGCTATTTGTATTAGGCATTAATAACTTTTGATTTTTTCTTAAGTTATCTACAATAAATTGTATTTGACCATAATTAATAGCTGTTGCTAGTTCTTTATTTGCGTCACAAGCTGGTGCTCCTACTATAGCTGCTAAAGGGATAATTATATCATGATTAACAATTTGTGGTAGAAATTTTTTATGATCTGTAACATCACCCTTAACAAAACTAAAGTTTTTATCGTCACATAAATGTAATAACGATGTTTGTTTATACATTAAATTGTCAAATACAGTTACATGATAACCATTATCTAATAATACTTCAGCTAATACTGATCCTAAATAACCAGCTCCTCCTGTTATTAATACGTTTTTTTTCATAGTAGTTTTGCATTTTTATCACGTGAAGATAATATAGGGTTATCAATAGGCCAAGGAATTTTTAACTTAGGATCATTCCATTTAACTGTAAATTGGGTTGACGCCCCTGTGTATAGTGTTGATTGTTTATAACTAAATACTCCAAAATCACTCATTACTAAATGACCATTAGCAAAACCCGGTGGTACTAGTATTTGATTTCTATTCTTATCATTAATACTAAACATATCATATTCTAAGTAAGTATCACTTGACTTTCTCATATCAACTACTACTTGTAACAATGAACCATAAATACATGAAACTAACTTCCATGTTTTATCATCACCATGTAATCCTCTTAATGTATTTTTTACTGATGTACTAATGTCATCTTGTTTGAATATTATAGGTTTATTATTATTAACTAAATGGTCAAATATTTTATAATTTTCTATATTCCAGGTTTCAATATACTCACCTCTATAATCATGGTGTATATCAGGTTGAATAATTGCTACGTCTTTTAATTTTTTACTAAACTTATACTTCATATCTTAATTGTTTTAAATTAACTTTTGCTGTTCCTTTCTTTTGTACCACTTGTGTAGAACATTTATTAGCAAATTTAATAGATGTGTGTATTTGCTCATCAAAACTGCCATATATATGTGTTATATATGCGTATACTAAACCAGCCATAAATGTATCACCAGCTCCGCTAGTATCTCTAACATCTACTTTATCTACGGGAAACAATTCACCTTTATAACGCGCTCCTTTACTTCCCAATGTTGAAATTACTTTGTCATAAAATGAATCATTATTTTCTAGAAATGTTTTATTTTGATTTGATTCAACTTCATTTATTTTAATAAAATTAATATTTGAAGCCCAATTACCAATGGATTTTTTTGTATCTAAAAAAGTAATTATATGTTGATTTGAAATATAAGCTATTTCATCTTCTGTTAAAAATCCTTTACAATAATCACTTATAATAACAGCATCATATTGATTCCAATTTATACTATCTAATGTTTTTTTAGCTACAGGAAATATATCATCTTCCCCTTCATCAATTCTTATAAACATATGATTTGTTCTTTCATCAACATACCTTGTTTTTTTAATTTGATTGGCATTAGAGATTAGTTCAACTTCAACCCCTAGTGCCCTTAAATTATCTGCTACATTACCAGCCATTCCTTCAGTACAAACATATGATTCTGGTTTTAAAACTGGAACAGGAGCATCTGGACAAAATCTATTGGTTGTACAATAAATGTACTCATCTACACAACTATCCCCTATTATTAATACTTTACTCATTTATTATCTTTTTTATATGTTTTTGACATGCTTCTGTTGTCTTAGATGTAAATTCTTTTTTAGATAGAATATTTTTATTTGTTATAATATAATCATTATATTGGTTCATATTATATTTATAATTCTCAGTAACAACTAAGTTTTTAATAATATACTGATTGATATTTTTCTTTTTATTAAATTTATAATAATCTAATATGTTCATTATAAATGTATCATCAGGTCCATAATGACCCAAACTAGAATTAAAATCAATATAATCTTTAAATAAATCAGATGTTAATAGGTTACACCAACCTGAAGCAAATTTAAATTTTTGTTCATTTTTAATAACTGATAAATCTTTCCCATTATGTTTAAATAATTGGTAACCATCAAATCCAAAATAATTATCATGGGATGCTGGAATATTTTTATAATCTTCATTAACTAAAATATCCCATGTTTCGTCCCACAATCTATGTATTTGGGGTGTTATAATACAATATTTATCTTCAACTGATTTATGGGCTACAATTAGGGAAGCTATTGCATTATCAGGGAATATCATGTCACTATCAAACCATATAAACGCATCTACTTTATCCTTATATTGTTCTAAAAACATTGTTTTATAACTAAAAGCACCTAATATTAACTCTTCAAAATTTACATGCTCTTCTAATTGACAATATTCTTTTACAATATTATTTAATTCATTAAATCTATTAACAAAATAGGAGGCATCAAATGTACTATCTTCCCAATTATAAAAATATTTAGATAAATTTAAAAATGGGGAAAATATAATTTCATCATCAATGTAATTAAGATTTCTCCTTAATTGATGAATAAATGTTTGATAATTATCTATTTCATAGGGTGATATGTGAATACTTATGTGATATTTCATAAATTATTAATTTTAATTAATCTATCAATCCACCCTTCAATTCGTTTAAAGAAATCACTATTTTCTAGTGCTCTTTGATAATTAACTTCAATATAAGGTTTCATATCATAGTAATCTTGGGGTGTTAGTTTATTTATAATATCTACTAACTCATTTTCATCTTCAAAATGTATAATACCTCTATCATCATAAAAATCACCTATATAAGGAGCACCCCAATAAATTGGAATGGTTTTAGTGCAAAAACAATCTATAATCTTATCTGTAAAATAATTATTATGTCTTGAATTTTCTACGGCTACATGAAACATAGCATTTCTATTCCATAATTCTTTTTTACCTTCACCTTCAATTGGGTTACCATTTGGTAAATCATTACCATCTGGCCTATTGTTTTTTTCATGGTTGAAATCACTTAAATATGGATACCATTTATGGGGTATTTTTATTTCTGGTTCTTTATCAAATATTCTATATCTTAAATGATGACCTTCAATTTTATTTAGTATACCTCTTAAAAAGTTAACTTCAAATACTCTTTCTCTATCTCTCTGAAATTCCATACAATACTCTAAATCAATATTTCTTTCACCATGGGGGAATATTTCAGAGTTAGGTAAATTAATTAATGAATTCCAACTTAATACAGCTGAATATAAATGTCCCCACTTTTGGGCATAATCATGTAAACCAAAAAACTCATTTGGTTCATTAATTAACAATATGTTAATTGGATTAATTGCTAATTCTTCAGGTGTACCAGGCCTATCATTAAAAATTGTTATAGGTTTATCTTTAAATCTTTCAATACTACCTAATCTTTTTTCATACCTTTCTTGGGGAATAAAATTACTAAATATTACCATGATATCTCCCAATCTTTAAATTCAGCAGCTATACAATCAACTTTATAATCTTTTCTCCCACCTTCATTTTCTTGGATTTTATTTTTGGCAGTATTTCTTATACCATTTAACCCATGTGTCAATCCTAAATTACCATCCCCAGTTCCAGCTCTATATTTAGTTTCATTATGCCAAATATGAAGATTCATCTGAGATAGAACTACAATTGCTCTAACATCTTCCCCAGTTAACTTAATATTATCATCTTTAAGTATTTCTCCAATATCATGGGTTATTTCTGCTATTTCTTTAGCATACTCTTCTTTATGGTCTGTAATGAATACTTCTTTTAACTGAACAATAGATAATCTATCTACTAATTCAGACAATGTTGGTAGGTATTTTCTCATATTATATATTTCTAAATCGTCTTTTATCAGACCATTGTACTTTTTTGCTATTACCTAGCATTTTATATTTACTGATTTTGTTATTTAAATCATTTCGGGTTTCATTGGTATGTGGGTTACCATTTGTTTGTTGATCTTTCATTTTAAAGGGTGCTATAATAATTATTTTGTTTAACTTGTCTTTCTATATCTTTAGGATGATACAATGCAAAACATTCCTCTTCATGAAGATTAGAATATGTGCTATAACCTTCTAGTACTTCATGTACTCTATTTACCCATTTAATTTTAGGATGATTTTTATAAATTCTCCATTGAAAATCAGGCCAATTAACCCAACCTTTATCATTTACTCTCCACCCCCACTTTTTTTCATATTCTTCAGTTAAACCATGTACTTTATTAACTCTAGGTACTCTGATTACTTCATTATCTGGATTACTTATAATAATTTCTGGTAGATATTCAATCAAATCCATATGTGGTATTTCATCTGCATCTATTTGGAAAATCCAATCCCCACTACACATTGAAGTTAGTTTATTTTTCCAATCAGCAAAATGTCCTTTAAATTCACCAGGCATCCAAGCAAATTCACCATTAATTGATTTTGCTCTTAAAAATTGTTCTATACCTTCATCACCGTTATTGATGTCATAAAGTACAACAATTTCATCTTCAAATCTTTTATGTTTTAGGAGAAAAGGTATTAGTCTTTGAATTTCTTCAAATTCATTACAGACGGTTATTGCGTAACTTATTTTCATATGTTTAATTTTGTTCGATTAAATATACGAAAGGAGATTGGTTAATCCAACTTTAAATAATCTTTTAAACTTAATTTAGGGGTCCAACCTAATATTTTTTTAGCTTTTGAATTATTTGCTCTAGTATGTTTACTTTCTCCTATTCTTTCAGGAATATGCTTATAGCTACCTCCTATCATTTTTATTAAATCTAGTATAGCATAAGATTTTCCAGTTCCTATATTAAAAATTTCTCCAAATCCTTCTTTTACATTCATAGCTAACATATTAGCTTCTACAACATCTTTTATATTTGTAAAATCTCTAGTTTGTAAACCATCCCCAACAATCGTCATTTTCTTCCCTTGTTCTTTTTGTTTTAAAAATAATCCTATTACAGGAGCATATTGACCTTTTAAAGGCTGTCTATCACCATAAACATTAAAATATCTGAGTGTGATTGTTTTAAACCCAAATAATTTAGTATACATTTTACATAACTCCTCACCTGCTACTTTAGTAACTGAGTATGGATTTAAACAATCATTAGGCATTGTTTCTTTTAAAGAAATAGAGTCATTCTTACCATAAGCTGATGAAGTTGAAGAATAAATAACTCTATCACATCCTGCTTCTCTTGCTGCCTGTAAAACATTGCATGTTCCTGTTGTATTTGTTTTAGCTGCTAGGGTAGGGTTATTTGTTGCTATTTGAATTCTTGATTCTGCCGCTAGATGGAAAACAACATCAATATCTTTAAAAAGATCTTTAATTAAATTATAATCCCCTATGTCAAATACCCAGTTCATTACTTTTGAACTTCTATTAAAGTAAAATTCGTCATGGGATTCAGCAGATTGGTTATCTATTACTCTAATTTCATCAAATTCTTCATTATTAACTAGAGCATCTACTATATGAGATCCTATAAAACCATTTCCACCCGTAACAAGAGCTTTTTTATATTTTTTTGTAATTTTCTTCCCCATAATATTTTTTATACTATTAATTATCCCCATCTGCTGAAAATACATTTATATAATCTAATGCCTCCATAAAATCATTGTGAGGGAATCTTTTTTCTGTAGTCATATCCATTCTCCACTCATAAAACTCTCCTTTTTTGCTAGGAATAGGATATTTTTCTTTTTCTTCTTCTTTAATTTCTACGGCTTTTACAGCAGCCCATTCATAATTATCTTGTGAGGGGGTTTCATTTTCTACACCATAATCTCTAGCTACTGCTGCAAACACCATACCTTGTTGTGGTAAATTAACTGTTTGAGGCATCCAAACCATTCCTTCATCATCTTCACCTAATAAAGCTTTATATAATTCTGGTAGTATTTCTATTTGTTCTTCAAAAAACTTTTCCCCCTGTTTCATTATGGATGAAGTTTGAAAACCACAACCATAACAAGAATATAATTCTACACCATTTGCTTCATGCTTATAACAAGCATCTCCCCCACATCTATTACATTTTATTAATTTATCTTCTACCATTTTATACTTTTTTTAATTTTGATTTTTTAGGCATTTTAATTTTATCCATTCCTGGGAGTTTTAATTCCATTTTTTTAGGTAAAATTGGAAGGGATATATCAAAAATTTCATTAATTTGATTACTCATTGATTTATAACTAAATTTTGTTTTTGAAATTTTAGTTTGTCGTTTTGCTTTTGTAACCCAATCTTTATAATTTTTAAAGGTATCCTCAAATAAATATTTTACATCACCTAAATTAGGTTTAAACCATTGTGCTTCTTTTAATAACATATTAGGAACTAATGATGAATTATGGAGTTGTTCTAATTCACCTCCAACATATCCAACATCTCCCTCATTTAAGAAATCTGTATGGCCAGACCAAGCTGTTGTAATAATAGGTTTATTAACTAAACTAAATTCTAGTAAAGGTCGACCAAATCCTTCACCTCTAGTTAAACAAACCATTGTTTTTACTTTTGGGTGGTTATATATTTCATTTACTTCAATGTTAGATAACTCACCATGTAGTAAATAAATAGCAGGTAAATCATTAGATGGAATTGAATCTTTTATCATATCAATTCTTCTCATAATTTCAGATCTATCCATATGACTCCCACTTACAACTGCTGTTTTTAGAATTAATGCTGGTTTAATCTTTTTATCTTTAAAAATTTCATAAAATGTTTTTACTAATAAACCTACATTTTTTCTATCATGACCTAACTCTCCATGCATCCAGTGTCCTACAAATAAATAAGCATAATCTTCAGGAATGTCATTTATATTATTATATAAATCTTTATTTGAATATTCTTTAATAGGTTTATAAACATCTAAATTAGCTCCTTCAATTAATACTTTAACTGGTTTTTCTAATTTAATTACTTTTTCACCTTCATTATCTTTTGTAAATTCACAACTTTCAAATACTCTTTTAGAATGGTTAGATGAAGTTAATATTAAATCCATACGATTACATCCTTCAATCCAACTCCCATCACATATAGTGGTTTCAATTCCTGCTGTTAGTCCAATATTATACTTACCTACAGCTTGAAATTCATTGGGAACTGTTATCTGACACCAATAATCAGGCTTTTCAGTTAATTGAGGGATAATATGTTTAGTTAAAAATCCCCACTTTTTTTCGTTATCTTTAATAAAATTACGTTGAGTATTACCCCACCTTTGAGATAAGATTTTTACTTCATATCTATCTGATTCAATTATAGCCTTGACATAATCCCTAGCTCTGGCTCCATAACCACTATATGTGTCTATAGGACAACTTACAATAAATGTATTTTTCATATTAGTATACTAATTTATGATTTAAAACTTTGTTATTTTCATTTTTATCACTAGTAAATGTAAATTTTGGTCTTGGGGTAAATGTTTTAAATAATTCATCCATTCCCTCTACTACTCTACTAGACATTTTTTCAGATGTAAATCCTGCTTCTTTACCTAAAGCCCATTCCATCCCTTTTTTACCTATTCTTTTTCTTTCCTCATCTCCCATATCGTACATAGCTCTTATTTGTAAAGCAGCTTCTTCTGATGAACACCTATCATCATAAATGTATGGTGTTTTTGGAGAACCTACTAATGATAAATTTGATGGGAAAACTGGTAAAGCCCACTCACCACATTTTGTGTATGTTTTCTTATGATTAGAAGGAATATCTGGATTTGGTGTATACCATTTTCCTTTACTATCAACAAATCTCATTTGATCCTGCATACCACCTGTTACATTAGCAATAATAGGAGTACCTGTAAGTAAAGATTCTGTTAATGATAATCCCCAACCTTCAGCTGATGATAATAAAATAGTAGCATCTGCAACATTATATAAAAGAGACATTTGCTCAGTTGTTAATTTATTTGCTGAGATTCTAATATTATGATCTTTATTAGGAAATAAAAATTTAATTACTGCTGGTAAATCAGTACCATGATCATCTATAGGATTTGTATGTAATACAAACTGACATTTACTTCTTTCTTCTTTAGGTAAACCATCTAAAAAGTATTTCCAAGCTAAAATTGTATCTGGGATTGATTTTCTTCTAATATTTCTAGAATTAAAAAATAAAGTAAATTTATCTTTACTCATACCCTGTGAAACATAATCATCAATTTTTTGTAAATCTTTATTATCCTTGTCTATAGGTTTAAAAATATTATGATTTAAACCATGAGGGATATATTTAATAACCTTAGATTTTCCATCTTTACCTAAAACCATCTCATTTATATTTTTGGTTTGTTTAGATATCCCAAATAAAGCATCACATGAGTTGTAAAAATCTTTATTATACATTGGAGCTGGTAAATCATCCCAAATATTTAAATATGCAATTGGAATTTCCTTTCGAATCTCATTTTCAATATTAAATAACCATTCAAAATATCTAGGATCTGTAATTAAAAATAAAGCATCAATTTTTTCCCTTTTAATTACCTCTCTTAATAGATCAGGATCACCATAACCATCACAAGGATATAATGTTACTTTAGAGTCATTAATCCCTATTATTTTATTAGTTGCTTCACTTAAATCTTGAATATTACCCTTATCTGGGTGTTTAATTGCTCCTGCTAATTGAGTCCAATTATATCTGTGAGAAGTATTAGTTACTATTTCTCTACCTATTTGAGCAACTCCTGAGTGTACTCTAATATCATCTGTTAACAGTAAGATATTTTTTCTATCTTTTTGTTTAATATAACCTTCTTTCATTTAAATAACTTTTTTTTAATTATTATTACTTTTCTAAATTAACTTGGGAATTTATTTTTTTTCTAAAATCCTCATCTGTTAGATATAAAAATAGAGATCTATCTGCTAATTTTTGAAAACTAAATTTTCTTTTTACACATTCAATTTTAAAATCATCAAATAAATCACTTTTTACTTTTACACTAGTTAGTGTCATTTCTTTTGCGTTTGCCATAATTTTTATTTTAATTTATATTTGTCTATACATATATGTAGATTAAAAATTCTTGCCAACTGCACTGCATAATTCCATTTTTTCTTTATAGGGACAAAATGAACAATTCCACTTACTTGGGTTTGCATTAAATATAGTATCTTTATATGTACCATCCAAGTTAAAAGCTTTATTTATAAAATCATCTAAATTTTTAGTAGCTTTATTTACTTTATTTCTACCAGATGCTGGAGTGAAAGTTTGTATTCTTTTTTGAGGATATTCACCATCTAAGTATACTTTGCGTCTAACGATAAAAAATTCAATGTCTATATTTTCAATGGGTATATTATATTGCTTGCTAAAGAAGTATTTATAAAGTATTAATTGAAATTGCTTAGACTCATCTTTTTTAGCATGAGAGCCCCACCCCCTTGTTGACGTTTTTATGTCGATTATTTTAAATGTCTTTGTGGGTTCATGGTACATTACGATATCTAAGTAGCCCATGTATTTAACGCGGTTAAGACGCAGATTAGGCGCAATAACTATAGGTATTTCACAACCAACTAAATACCATCCTTTTTTACTAAAATGTCCACCTTTTTTCTTTTTGAAATTCTGAAGAATTGCTATACCATCCTCATAAAATTCTCTTAATTCTTCAGGTGTGCTAAAATGTTTACCTTTATTCTTTTTATAATCATTAGCATAACATTCTCTTAATGTTTCTTCAAATAATTCTTCTATATTAATTCTGTCAGCTTCAGCACCACTAGTTTCATACATTATATCTAAATAATGTTGTAAAACTTCATGTAAGGCTGTTCCAAAAGTCATATGAATACTTTGTTCACTAATTTTATGACCATCCCTATACTGGAGAGACCATTTTTTAGGACATTGAGTAAACATAGATAATTGAGAATAAGATATATTCTTTTCAACTGCAAAATTAAGAGGAGTTGGAGGGTTTTCCCTAATATCTCTTACTATTATAGGTAATTTCTTTTTAGCCAAAATTTATTTTTTCCACTTATCACGACCTACTAATAAGCCAATAATGCCATAATTAGCAACATCTAAAAATGTATCTTCCATACCTTCACCTTTAACAAAATTCTTACCATTTACTAATAGATTTTTTAGTCTGGATATTTTGTCAGTTAGTCTAATTGCTAAACCTGTTAATGAAAATGTTTTATCTGCTTTACTATTAAGGATATCTCCACCTAATGATATATTATTCAACCCATAATCCATATGTTTAGCTGCAAACATTTTATACATTTCTTTTTGGATTTGTTTAAATTCTTCCGATAATTCTGGGTATTCATGTTCAAATACTTCTACTGCGGTTGAATTAATAGTTGGTATCTGTCTTTCTAGTACTTTATTTTGTACAGGATTTCCATCATTAATAAATGTTGGTGTTTCTTTTTTAGTAAATTTAGCATTCATTATTTCTCTATCACTCATATCATTTTGTTCCTCAAACTTTTTAATTATATCACTCATTAATAACTTCTTTAGTGGGTTTATTAAAATATTTTTCTAATGCCTCTAATCTGTCATCAGCATCTACTAACATTATTAATGCTTCTTCTGCATTTTTATAAAAGTCTCCTGTAGAATGATCACCAATACCCACTGCATGGTTTGATAATAATTCTAAACTAAGTAATGCTTTTGATTTATCAGCTAATGCTGAGTCTTTTAACATATTATACACTTGTGCTATCATATTGTTTTCAATAGTTTTTTAATTTCTTTATCTTCTAAACCTACACCCTGTAGGATATTTTTTACTTCTGATTTTCCTAATATTGGAATATACGAACAAGCTTCATCAAATCCAATTTTTAAATAATTGGCTATTATTTTAGATAAATCTTTTGTATCTTTTTTATTTTGATTTTTAATGTATTTATTCCAAATTTTCTTCTTAGGAAGTATTTCTTTATAAAAATTATAAAGACCTTCTTTATCAGTTGGGTGGAATTTTTGGGCTAAATTAACTATGTCAATATACCCCTTATTCATAGATAAAAATCTATGAACCATGTAAGAATTCCACCCATCCCAATCTTCTTTTTCAAATTGGGTGGATGGAGTTTTCTTAACAGTTATTTCATTTAACCAATTAAATACAGTCATTAAATAATGTCTTCTTTATATTCTTCTCTTAAATCTGGAGGTAAAGTTAAACCTACAATTTTCTGTGTTTCAGCATCATAAAATACGGGAATTGGCATTACTGCATCTTCATCTGTACCTGCTACAAATTTAGATACTTTTCTTAAAAGAACTCCTTGTTGGAAAATCTTTTTTCCTTCTGGGGTTTCGAATGAAGTAGTACTTTTTAAGTCTACTTGAGGTGGCATTTGTTGATTACTCATTTTTAATTATTTATTTGTTATTAATTTAATTTAATTAGTTGGTTAATTAAGGCCATACAATTGATTTCTTTATCAATCCTAAAATTAGATTGGTATGAATATTCATTTATGTGGAAGGCAACCATTCCTTCTTTTCCGGGTGCATATTCTGAAGATTTTTCATATAGTGTTCTATATAATTCCTCAAAATCTTTTACATTAGCATTTGCTATAATTTGTCTAATATTAGTCCAAGATTTACCATTTGATAATTCTTTAAGGACATCTTTAATATAATTAGATGATACTAATGCTGTTGTATCTAAATTTAATTTATTATCTGTTGTAGATACTTGTATAGTATTAAGCATCTTACGAACATCAGGATAATTATTATTAACTATAATTGCTAAATCATCTACGTGTACTTTAATTTCTTCTTTATCAGTAACTTTCTTTAAATGTTTAACAATGTCTAATTTACTAGGAGGTATAACTTTTAATGTTTGGCATCTTGATTGTAAAGGATCAATAATACGTTCTATAAAATTGCAAGTTAAAATAAACCTTGTAGTACGTGAAAATGTTTCAATAACATTACGAAGAGAAGCTTGAGCTTGAATAGTAAGAAAATCCGCTTCATCTAAAATAACAACCTTAAGAGGTTTAAATGACATTGTACTAGCAAATCCTGATACTTTATCTCTAATTGTTTCAATACCTCTTTCATCTGATGCATTAATATATAAATGATCGCAATCAATATTTTTAACAATTAACTTTGCTAACGTTGTTTTACCAGTTCCTGCTGGTCCATAAAATATTAAATTTTGGATGTCATTCTGACCAATATAACTTGATATTGATTTTTTAATACTCTCATTACCTACATAATTGTTTAAATTTGTAGGACGATATTTTTCTACTAATAGTCCGTGATCTTTCATAACTTAAATATACAAAATATTTTTTAAAATTCCAAGCTTAAACACCTTGTCTAAACTCTCCATATATGGAAAACATTTTTTCTTCTTTTGGCTTAACTTGTTCTTCAGTTGAATGAATAGCATATAATTTACTCCCCATAGGATCTAATCTATATTCTCCTTGAAATTGAGATTTAGTTGAGTATGCTTCTAAAGCTTCTGTTAAAGTAGGCCATACTTGTTTTTTATTATCACCAACAAGTTCCCACCTGTCTCCAGGTGGTACTCTTGTTGCAATAAGTTCATTATGTTCATTAATTACTGTTTCCATATTACATTCCCATTTGCATCATTTGTGATGGATCCATTTGTGGTTGTTGTTTTTCTTCTGTAGGTTCATTTACTACTATACATTCTGTAAGTAATACTGTTCCTGCTACAGCTGCTGCATTTTCAAGTGCTACTCTTGTTACTTTAGTAGGATCAATAATTCCTGCTTCTTTCATATTAACAATTTCACCTTTTTTAAGATCATATCCAGCCCATGTATCATTACCTGAATCCACTAATTGGTATTTACCTAACATCTGAGCTCCAACTGAATCATGTCCAGCATTTATAAGAATTTGTTCAAATGGTTTGCCACATGATTTATAAACAATTTCTGATCCAACATCACATTGATCAATAGATTCTCTAGCATATAAAAGTGCTGCTCCACCTCCAGGTACAATACCTTCTTCAATTGCTGCTTTTGTAGCATGCAAAGCATCATCTACTCTATCTTTCTTTTCATTCATTTCAATTTCAGTAAACCCACCTACATGAATGATAGAAACACCACCTGCAATTCTTGCTAATCTGGTCTGTAGTTGTTCTTTTTCAAAATCACTATCAGCTGCTTCAATTTGAGATTGAAGTTCTTCAATTCTTTGATTAATAGCATCTTCATTACCCTTACCATCAATAATAGTTGTTTTTTCTTTTGTGATAGTAGCTGTTCGTGCTTCACCAAACCAATCAAATTGGAATTTATCCCATTTATGGCCTTTTTCTTTTGAAAAAACCGTTCCACCAGTCATAATAGCAATATCTTCTAAAATAAGCTTTCTTCTATCTCCAAAATCTGGGGCTTTAACTGCACATGCTTTAATAGTTCCTCTACCTTTATTTACAATAAGAGTAGCTAAAGCTTCATTATCAATATCCTCAGCAATAATAAGTAATGATTTATTATTTGAAGCACAATTTTCTAATAAAGGAAGTAAATCTTTTACTGCTGTTAATTTTTGATCAACAATAAGAATTTGAACATCTTCTAAAGTACTAGTCATTGTGTTGTTATTAGTAACAAAGAAATGAGATTTATATCCTCTCTCAAATTGAATACCTTCAACTGTTTCAAGATAAGTATCTCCTGATTTGCTTTCTTCAATATGTACTATACCTTCATGTCCTACTTTTTGCATTGCTGTTGCAATTAATTTTCCTACTTCAGGATCATTATTCGCTGAGATAGTAGCTACTTGCTCTAATTGTTCTTCAGATGAAATATCTTCTGCTATATTTTCTCTTAAACTTTTAGTAACAGTTTTTACAGCATTATCAATACTTCTTTTAATTTCAACCGCATTAGCTCCATTAGCTAAATGTTTAAGACCATCTTTAATCATTTCTCTAGCTAATAAAGTAGATGTGGTAGTACCATCACCAGCTTTATCAGCTGTTTTTACAGATGCTTCTCGTACTAAATTTACACCTAAATTTTCAATAGGATCTTTAACAGAAATATGTTTAGCTACTGTTACACCATCTTTAGTTGATTGTGCTTGATTATGTTCTTTCTCAATAACAACATTTCTACCATTAGGTCCTAACGTTGACACTACAGCATCTGCTAATGTATCAATTCCCTTTACTAATTTATCTCTTCCTTCTGGGCCAAACTCTATAATTTTACTCATTGTCTTCTAATTTTATATCATTAATATATGCTTCTTCTTCTTTAGTAACTTCAGTTTCTGATAAAATATCTTCAACATCAACTACTTTTCTAACTTTAGCTAGAATTTGATTTTCAGGTCCTACATAAAATTCTTCTCCATTATGTTCTAACTTAGTAAAACCTTGTGTAGGTAATACAACAACATCTCCTATTTTACTTATAGTAGGAATGAATGTTCCTGATATTGTATGTTGACCTGGTCCTACTGCTATAACTTCTCCATGTTCATTTTTGTCTTTACCAATATCAGGTACGACAATTGATCCATATGTTTCCTCTTCTACTTCCAGAGGTTTTACGATAACTGCATTAAATAGTGCTTCTAAATTCATAGGTTTTTGTAATTTTGTAGTTTTTTTAATTCGATTAATAACTCATCCCACCTTTCAACATATTCTTTAATACTGTTGTAGTGTTCTTTTTCATTGTTTAGTTTTTCTTTTGCTACTTTTTGTAAAGCTGCTCCAAAAGAAGAATAGTGTCCTTGGGGTTTTTCATAATCTTTACCTAGGCTACCTTTTTCTAAATACTTTGCTTGAGGAGTAACAACTTCATACACAGTATAACAGTGTGTATCTTTACCTATAAAATAGGGTTCTAACAGAGGGTCTGTGATTCTTGCCATATAACTTTTTATTTTTTATTTACGTTAATATACGAACTTTTATTCAATAATCCAACCTAAAGGGCGAACTTAGGTTAAAAATAATTAATTGATTTTTATAACTTTTGGTGTAGCTGATTTTGCAAATGGAACTGCTACAATTAGTAGACCATCATTAAAATTAGCTGTTGCTTTTGTTGGGTTAAATTTTGTTCCTAATTTATAAGCTAAATTAAAAGAACGTTTAGCAATCCCTCTATGAATATATTTTCTTTCAGGATCGGGGGTTTTTGCTTTATCATAACTAAAGTTAATTGTATCTCCTTCTAACTTAACTTCAATGGCTTCTTTAGGAATGCCAGTACAAGCTAACTCAAAAGTTAGACCTAAATCATCTTCAAATATGTTAATTGGGTATTGTTGTTTGGCTTGTTCAGCCGGAATGAAAGCTGCTTCACTTTCAAATAAATTACGAAATAATAGATCAAATGGATTAAATGATCTCTCTAAAATGTGTGTGTTCATATCACTTTGTTTTTGTGCTGTCTTTAGATCAGCGGTTAATAATAAAATAAATAACTTACGCCCTTAGGTCAGTTTATTCTCTGATACATATATTAAAAATCAGTTTCTGCTTTTCTTACCATAAAATATTCTGAAGAAATTGAATCTGTTTTAAATTTCATTTCAATTAATCCCATTGTACTAATATTTAATGTACCTTCTTCCATGTCTTTATTAGCATGGAGGATTGTTTTAAAAGTATCTGAATTGAATGGAATTTTTAAATTTTGTTCTGTAATATCCCCCATTATTTGGTAGGTAATTTTATTGTTATGTCCTGATTCATCACCAAAAATAAATTCACAAACGTTTTCTCCATCTAAATTAGTTGTAGTTGTTACTAACATATTATCTACTTGAGATAATGCACTTTTGGCTTTAATTAAATTTTCAATATCTTCAGTTGTTAAGTTTAATTTAACTACAAATTCAGGCATATTAACAGTACCTACCTTACCAATAAGTAGAGCATCTGATAAAGCATAAGTTAAATTAAAATTTAAATCTGATATTTTTAACTTAGTAAATATTTTGTTTGTTTTTTCTAGTTCTAAAAGTAAATCTCCATTACAAATACTAACTAAACTATTAAGTTTTTTAGTATCATAAATTGCCAATGTACTATCTTCTAATTCAAATTCATTACAAGTAAGTTTACCTATAATATCTTTAGTAGGAGACATAAAGTCAATACTTAATGTGTTATCTTCTATAACCCATTTTACGGCTTCATTAACATTTAAATAATATTTGTTAATTACTGATTGTAGTTTTTGTTTATTTATCATATGTTGAAAAACATTTGTTGGTAAGGATTTAGGTTTAATGTCCAGCCTAGGTCATTATAAAATCCCTCTAATTTATTTAATAATATTGATTCAAAAATTTTCTTTCTATCTGCATATTGCTCAATGAATATACGAATTTTTTCAGGCAAATCCCACTCTAAAAAAGCAATTGCGTCAATTTGGTAAGGATTAGGTTTAAGATAAATCCATTTAACTTTACTACCTTGTGTAATATAATTGTGGGTTTTATTTAATCCCCAAAATTTAAGTAAATCATTATAAATAATTGTTGCTTTAACAGCTGCAGGTGCTCCTTTACCTATAATTGAAAACATTTCTCCTGCTCTAGCTTTACGTTCTGTGTATTTATTTAATTTTTTAACGGATGTAGGATTTCCTAATTCTGTAAGAGAAATGGTTCCATCTAAAATTTGTGTTTTAAATAATTTTAATCTACTATCTATTTCACTTTGTTCTGCTCCTTTTAAAACATCAACTAGGGTTTTATGAAAAAACTTACCTAATACCGGTGGAAAATTAGCTTTTTTAAACTCAAGACCTTTAACATCAAGAGATTCTTTTACAATACCTTCTTGCTTCGTAATCCATTGAGCATAACGTCTTGTAGCCCTAAAATAAGCTGAACGAATAACACACTCAGTTTTCATTTCTAATCTATGTTTACCTTTAGCATTAAAGCAATCTGTGGCTAATGAGTCATAAGAGTCAGTAATAATATCCTGATATTTTAAAGCAATATTTTCTAATTTATCATCTTTTTCTTCACTAGGCATAGTTTCAAATTCGGGGTATAAATGCCTTAATAAAGGTTCAGCATGTATATAAATTGAATCTGTATCTGAATATGCTACATAATTTGTATCATCTGAATCACAAATCCACCATGGAGTATCTTCTAAATGTTTCATAATTCTAATCCTTCTTTTATAACTTTATTCATATGTCTATTGGCTGCTAATGCAGATTCTTGTATAATTCGCTGTCCACTAAGCGTTATAGACTCAGATAATATAACATTCCCATAACGGAATGATCCTAAAGCAGTAGCACCATATAACGAATTAAGTAAAATCTTCATAGTATATTGTTTCATGTGAAAAGCAGCACCTAATTCTTTATTCCCATCTTTATATGCTTTTTTCATTTCGTTTTTATACTTAACTCTTTCATCAAACCATTTTTTTAAAATAGTAGATAATACTGACTCACGATCTGTATTAAACATAACACCATTTGCTGAAATTGATAAATCGTTTTGTTCTACCATTGCAACAATTCTGCCTATATTAACTTTTGTTCTATTTCTTTTTAAATTTTCAACAATTAACTCTTCAGCATAATCTCTACATTTTAAATCATTTAAACCCAAACGGTTATTCCTATCATCAGCATCTATAATTCTTCCAACCATAGTTTCCTTACCAATATTAATAGTCATAATAATTGAAGGGTATAGTGATGTTAAATCTTCATCAAATACATAATTATAAATTCCTGCTTTAGGGCAAAATAAATATCCACCAGCATAGTTCTTTTTAGAAATTGGATTACGTTCCTTTGCAGGAGGGATAATACCTTTACTTAATAAATAAGCTGAAATAGCTCCATCTTGTGTTTTAGTATTAGCATAAACTTCACTATAATTATGTTTACCTTTATGTGCTAGATTTTTAGTTAATGCTAGGTAATCTAATTTCTCATCTAATTTTTTTAATATCTCAACATCAACAAAGTTATATTTAATAAATTTATGAATATCA
>Ga0209535_1001145_pt1 | contig 18181 bp, 11 predicted proteins | sample LinPmetageLP28_FD_184041 | JGI IMG/M metagenome (GOLD analysis project Ga0209535, IMG submission 184041) | Marine viral communities from the Pacific Ocean - LP-28 (SPAdes) (version 2) | ecosystem: Environmental > Aquatic > Marine > Oceanic | place: Pacific Ocean | collected 2009-08-22
GGTTCCGGTGGAATAGGATCAATAGGTAATCCCGATAAAGCAACTTCCGAGTTGGATCCCGTATCTTTTTCTGTCTCCACAGTTGGATCCGCACTTGTAGAGACATTTGTCTTTGCTGGTTTAACAGTGTTTATATCTTTATTAATTTCTTTAGATATTTCAGTTTCAACTTTTAAGTCTATTGGTTTTTCCTCTTTAACATCTAAAGGTTTGTTTGATATTTTCCACTCTTTAATTCTCTTTATTCTTTCGTCTTTAGATAAACCTAAGTCTTTAAGAGAAGCAGTGAATAATTCTAATTCGTTCATTTAATTTAATTTAAGTCGTTATCAGCTAAAAATTTCTGAGCTTCTTGTTTTTTTGATTCTTCAAGATCAAACACAGCAGCGTCTGCTTTTACAGAAGGCAATTGATTTGTTGTAAATTGTTTTAAATAATTTTTCATAAAATACTCTTTATATTTTTTTCTAAATAAAACTTTATTACTTTGAGACAAGGGTAAGTCTTTTTCATAAGACCAACTTTTATGACCAGCGTTTGCGTTTTGAACCATTTGATCATCTTCTTCTTGACTAGTTCCTTGAGCTATATATACGTTCCAAGCAGCAACAGCATCTTGTTCAGAGCTTAACAAACCAGATATCTCTGCATTTATAAATGGATCTGTTTTTTTACTAATTTTATCCATGTCGTATTGAAGTATGTTTCTACCTTTATTGTCACCTAAATCTATAATTTTATATATAGGGTTACCTTCTGCATCAACTAATATAAACTCTTCAGTTATTTTAGCTTCTGGTTTTAAGTTTCCTTCTTCGTCAACCATGTCTTCACTAAATACACCTACGTCTTTTAACAGACTTAGCATGTCTTTATTTATATCAGGAGTGGAAACAACCAAAGAAGTTCCTGACTCAAGTAATGAAGATAACGCACTGTTATTTATTATGAACTCTCCCTCTATACCTGGTCCGCTAAAAACTAATTGCTGAGTACCATCGTGTAAAAGGTTTAGTTTTGCGTCATAACCATCGTTTATGCTAAACCCTGGTTTTGAACTTAATAAAGAATATACAACAGTATAAACAAAATTATTATTAGGATCAAAATTTGGCTCATCAACAGTAGAAACTTGAGATATAACATCTGATAAAAAATCTAAAGATTTTTGAGGAGCACTTTCTAGTTCAAGTAATTTTTTAGTTTCTAACTCACAGTTTTCACTAATACAAGAGTTGTTTTGTATAGATAACTTTAGTTTAGCATATATTTTACCAGTGTATTGATAAGCTTTATTTAACAAATTAAACTCAGCATTAGTTGGGCTAGCTAGATAATCTAAATTATAAGCTATCGCATCACTTTCGTTTATTTGTTTTATTATAAGATTATTTATGATATTTTTGTTTTCCATCTTTGTTTTTTATTAAGCTTCCATACTTAGTCTTTCGCCGGCTATACCAGCAAGAGATCCAAACATACCTGTAACAGCTGAGGTTTCATCTCTAAACGCTTCGTTTTCTCTATTTTGAGCTCCAGATAATAAATCAGAAGTTCTATCAAGCTCTTGCATCTGTCTTGATTCTCTAGTGTTAAATTGAAACTGCGCACCTGCCACATCAGCTTGTTGTAATCTTCTTTGCTCTCCTGTAAGTTGCTGGTTTAAGGTAGCTTCACCTTGAGCTCTTTGCATTTCGTTTCTAACCTCCTGTTGCTCTATACTCGCCGCAACTCCTTTTTTAGATCTTAAAGCTGCTTGAGCTAATGCAGTAGCTCCACCAGCGCTCTGTCCTGTTGATCTCATTAGGTCTAACGTATTAGCTAAAGATATATCTGCTTCTTCTATTTTCATTTCAGCTGCTCCAGTAGCTACGCCTAAGCTAGAAAAAGGATTATTCATCATAGCGCTAAGATCTTGAATCCCTTCATAAGGGTTTATTATTTGTTGTCTATTATTTTCTAGATCTTTTAGTTTAGCTTGAAGTTTTAATCTTTCTGCTTTAGCTGCTTGCGCCTTTTTTTTAGCTGAAGCTGCTCCAAAAATTCCGCTAACTACTCCTAATGAAGCTCCTATTATTGATGGTAACATATTTTTTTATTTTAATATCTATTATTTATTAAAAGCCATTGTTTTGAGTGTAAGTTGTACTAACTTGAAACAATTGCTTTTCACCTCCTGGGTCTGTAGTTGTATCTGTCGACATTCTAACTGTTGCGTAAAAACCTTTTATACCTGCTATTTGTTGGGCAAAATTAACTTCTCCTGCACTAACTCTTGAATTATTTATCAAACTAGCAACGTACTTGTTTTCTTTTCTATTAAAACCCTCGTAATATTTATTTATAAAAGAAGGAGTGGCTGTTCCAAAAACAGCATTGTAGCTTCCTCTATTAACAAATCTGCTAAAGGAAAGTTGAGCATGTTTTAATATATTTAAATTCTGGTTAACAACTAACGCGCCTGTTGTTGCGTTGTAACTAACAACTTTTGTACTTAAAGAAACACCTGGTCCAGTTACAGTTGAATCTACAGGTATTATAACTTGGTTATTAGAACCAAAAGTACCTACTAGGTTTTGTATAATTACAGTTGCGTTTGTAGATGCTGCGCTAGCAATAGCGTTTGATTGAACAACTGTATATTCTCCTTCGTAATAACTAGGAACTATGCTACTAGAATCAAAAGTTTCTATCCAGCTTTGCGAAGAAGTAGAAAACTGAGTACCTGTTGGGTCTGAAACAGCTCCAGCTTTTTCTACTCTCCAACCATTACTTCCTTCATAAGCTACAGTTAAAAAAGATTTAGACTTTACTGGATTGTCATTTACTATAAGGTCAACAGTGCTAGGATAACTTGTTCCATAAAAACTACCTCTTGGTGCTGTTGTGCTATAATGTTGCCAAAGCTTACCGCTAGAAACACTATAAAACTTATCTTTTAAGCTAAATAATTGTTCTGGTTTATAATCAAAAAAGCTTACCCAACCATTATACTTACTATCATAAGACAAAGTATAATAGTTAGAATTTGAATTAAGAACGGGATTTCCTTTTATAGAAGTCACATATTGTTTGTTATAAACATCAAAACCAGCGGTAACAAAACCTTCACTTATTGAATTATTTGTGTTTTCTAATTCCGTCCTAAAGAAGTTTTTCATACCGTTTGACGATATTTCATTAAGACCACTTCTGTTTAACTCTATTATTACATTATTATTTTTATCAGCAAAATATTGATTATAACCATACTGCGCAAAGCTTTCTGGGTTTTTACTTATACCGTATTCTCCAGTATAAGGTTGTAATACACCTATTACTAAATTGCTAGACGTCACGGATCCTCCACCTTCTGCAGAATATATAGCGTCTTTATCTATTAATGCTCTACTTACTTTTAATTCTTGAAAAACGTTTAGATTTGAATCAGAAGCGTATAGTTTTTGTATAGAACCATTAGCTGGATCTGCCGACTTAGTTATGTCTTCTCCAACAGAAAAAACATTTGTTTTATTTATACCAGTTCTAGAGTTGAACGGTCCAGAATATATTAATGAGTTGCCTAAAAATGAAGCATCTTTGTCTTCTTCTACTATATATGCTTTAGCTCCAAAATCTACAGATGTATTGTTGTAACCTCCTCTTATTCTAGATTCTTCAATAACCCAGTTGTTAGCGTCTACTGTTCCAGAGATCACATCGTAACCTCCTAAGTCTTTAGGTATACCTCTTGAGCCATTCCATATTGGCATTTCTGAACCATTGTTAGTTTTGTTCAGAATAAATGTATTAAAATATTTTACTTCAATTACCGCACCCATATGTTTATTATTACCTATTTTTTAATTAAGTTACTACAGCAAAAGTATATTGATCTAAACCAAATAGAGCCGCGTTTGCGGTTATATCTAAAGCTTTTCCTGTCCATGTTCCGTTTTCCATACCGGGAACACAATAAAGTGGAACAGTATTTCCAGGTTCACCACAGCCAGCAGGGACAGCATCTGCAAAATAAGTATACCCACTCGCGTATGGCCAGTTTTGTGAATACCTACAGCTACTAGATCCACCGCTACCATTGAACCACTCGTTAAAAACAGCTGTTTCCGTTCCTCCTCTTTTTAATTCGTATATTGTTGTGTTTGATTCAGGAAAGTTAACTTGTATAACATTGTTTTCATCAGCCAGAGCATTGACCATTGTTCCGTTTGGCGACCAAGTAGTTTGTGGACCAACTGGAGAATCATCAACCCCACCAAAGAAAGAAACGAAATAATTATAACTTGAATTACTAAATGGTCCATTAAATATATACCAACCCTGAGATGAAGTAGGTCCGGTAGCTACATAAAAATAAGTTTGAAACTGCATACACCATTTACCCCAAGCTTGGTTATGCCAATTGGAATTATAACCAGGAGCTCCGTTTGGTGGATACTCATCTTCGTTTGGCAAGCCAACATCGCTATAAGTAATAGTTACTTTTTGATAAACCTTAGTTACTGTTACACCCATGTTTATTATTATATCTACAGTGTCAGCAAAACTTCCACCACCAGCATCTTGAACTTGTATTGTAAGATAGTAAGTTTCTACGGGTAGTTCATCAACAAAAAGATTTTTTAATTGCCATGTAGCGCTAGTAGCTCCTGATGTAATTAAAGGTTGTATACCAAAGTATTCGACGCTTGGTCCTGTTGCAGATCCAGATGTTTGAGATATTATAGTACAATCTCCATCGTTAAAAATACCAGACAAAGAGTTTGAACCTGAGTTATTAGCGCTACCGTTTTTAGCGTTTATTGTTGTTATTATTGAAGTCGATGGAGTAGCTGAGAAAGTTTGACCTTGAGTTGGCGCTGATATAACCGGTGAAACGTTTTGCAAGACCACTTCTTCTTCAAAAAACGTTATTAATCCATTTATTGTTGCTTTAAAATTAAAAATAAAAGTTCTTGAAGGTTCAGAATAGTTATAAAACATAGCGTTAAAGTACGCCGCTGTAGTAACTATGTTAAACAAGTTGTTACCTGAAACTTGAACTAGTTCAAAGTAAGGTGGACTAAATTCTTGTGGTATTGCGTTTGAAACACTTACTATTTCTAAAGTTTCATCTATTTGATTAAAAGGAATTACTTGCCCAAAATTATCTAAAATACTAAACGGAGCTGCAAATATTTCCCCACCGCTTGCTAAACCTTCTGTAAAAGGACTAGGATTTAAACTACTAAAGCTAGCTGCTCCAGAAGAACCATTTATTATAGAATTATTTAAATCAGATATTAAACCAGTTGTTGATGATTCCCAAAATATATCTAACAAACTTTCTACAGGTTCTGTTTCGTAAACAGCTAAGTATTGTATACCAGGTACCTCATCGTTAACTATAGTTATAGTTTGATCAGCTGCAACGCTTACTGGTTTATTTACTTTTATTCTAGCTGGGTTTGATATTGTTATATTAACACCGCCAGCTATTTGCACAACGTTACTTAAAGTAAGTTTAGCAAACGCAGCAGGACTTGTTGTGGCTGCTTGTATAGATGTTATAACTGTTCCTGCTGGTATAGTGTTTGAGTTGGCTGGATCTGTAACTAAATCACCAACAGTTATGGCTATAGCAGGATTACCTGTTGTGTTAACTTCTATAATATTACTTATTGAAGAAGCAGCGGTTGCAAAAGCAGGTGTATTTGAAATAGGTTGCTCTGCGGTAAATCCAGGTGTCTCAACTACTAAGTCATCTGGAAAACCAGACCCTAAAACTTTGTCGCCTGCGTTAATTGTAGATGTATCACCAGCTATGCTTGCTAATCTTATTATGTCTGTTGTTGTTGCTACAGCTGATTGAGCGCTAACCGTTTCGTAATTTGTTACGGATGTTTGTCCTATTTTCTTATGAGTACTTATTCTAGCTATCAAAGGGTTTGATTCTAAAGAATAAAATTGAGGAAAATAATCTGGTCTAGGAGCTTCATCTGAAAAAGGAAGATATTCAAATAAATCTCTAACAGTTGATATTGTAGAAACTATATCTGTAAATCTTTCAGGATAGTATTGTTTGTTACTGCTACCAATATCAGTGCTAGGTATAATTGGGTTGTTTGTATTTTCAACTCTACCAAAAAGTCTAACAGAACTTCTAAATTGCCTTTGCTCAGGACCAACCTCTGTTAAGTCTCTTGGTATTTTATTTATATTATCGTTTATCAACACTATATGTGAAGTTTTACCTAATTCTAAAGTGGCGTCAGATGGATAAGAAGCCATTATACCAGGTAAATAAACATTGTAGTACTCTTGCTCCGTTTGTTTTACAACAACTTTGTAAGAATACCAACCTAAAGGATTATAAGCTAAGCTAGCTGAATCCCCGTTGTACAATCCAGGTGTTCCAGTTTGTTTGTTTAATGTTGAAAATATAGCTTGATTAAATAAAAGCTTTATAGAATTACCAGGCCATTGAGAAGGTATTATAGAAGGGTCTATATATGCAGAGTATATGGTAGAACCAGAGTAACCTATACCGTTTACTACTATAGTATCTTTGTTATTAGATAAAATAACAGTAGAGGTTCTACCATATCTATCAGACAAAACAATGCCAACTTGGTAGTTTCTATTAGATTTAACACTATGGTTAGGATATTCTATTATGCTAGATGTTTGTGAAGTATCTGAGCCAGGTTCAAATAAAACTATATTAGCTGCAACTAGGTTTGTAACCGAGTTAGTTAAAACTACATCATAATCACCAGATCCTGCTGGGTTTTCAGTAACCGAAACAACTTCTGTTTCTTCCGGTATACTACCAGTACCTACCACTAAAGATATAAAATCTCCAACACTAGGCGGTACAGAGCCTTTTCTTATTTTTATTGTAGTTCCATTATAAGGACCTCCAAGTATAGATCCTTCTTCTATTTTTAAATCAAAATTGGCTTTAGTTGAAACCGATACATTGTAATTTAAGGATTTAGGCGGAGTATGCTTATTTTGAAAATTAGCATATATAACCCTGTTTCCTGAAACTTCTTGAGATAGAGCCTTTACAGGTATTTTATCATACACCCTTATAAGATCCGCTTCAGGAAGTGTTTTAAATGGTTTTTTTGATTGATAGTTAAAAACAAAATAATCAGGGTCATTAACTTTTAAAACCACGTTGTCAACTAAGGTTTGAGGTAGATCTAAAGTTACCTGACCTCCAGCTGAAGGGTTATTAGGATTAGTAGGTTCAAAAACAGTTATCTTAGGTTTACCAACTATACCAAAACCAGTTACTAAACCACCAACAACAACACCTCCTTTTATGTTGTCTATGTTAAAAGGTCCTACTGAGTTTGTAACAGCGCCATTAACAGTAAAAATACCAGCAGATTGCTGTATCTCGTCTATAGTTAAGGTGTCTATAACTTTTACAGCTGTAGAATCTGACTCTTTGTAAAGTACATCTATTTCTTTTAATTTTAAACTATTCTGTATGTCATAGTTTTTAAAAGGTAGAGGTATTCTTAACTTTATATCGTTAACTTTATTTTGCATAAAAGAAACAGTAGTACTTCTATACGTGTCGCTTTCGTCTTCTATCTCTGATAAGTTTGGTTTTTTTACGTATAAAAAATAACCATCTTGTTCTGGTATAAAAGCCGCTTGTGTAAATGGAGCAAATATAGAATACTCGTTGTCTTCGTATTTAAATCTATAACTAAATCTAGAAAACTTATCTTCTAAAAAATCTGGATCACCAGCAAACTTAGAGTCGTAATAAGGGTTTGGATTTAAAACAATATCACTTAAAACTGTTAGCTGAGGAAAAACACCATTAGCTATAGTTAAAGTCCATGTAGAACTACTACTGGTATAAACAGCTGAGCTTAAGGTAGCGTTATTTATAGGTATTATTTGACCAGTTATAGGGTCAGTGTAACCTATACTAGCGGCTACGCCATATTCTCCATTAACTAAGCTTATATCTCCAACAAAGCTATTAACAACAACAGTGGTTAATCCAGCTGATTGAGCAGCGTTTACTCTTCCGTAACCACCGTTAGTTAGTTCTTTAGAAACCACATCTTTAAGAGTTGACTCGTAAGCGTTATCTGTAGAAGATAAATAACTTTCTTGAAAAAGATCTATACAATTGTATGGGTTATATTTAGCCACCGATATTTGGTCTTCAGTAGTATAATAAAAAGGATTTTCTTCAGCTTGCTCAATGTTTATAACTCTAGGTTGGTTTCTATTGTCTGTCCAAAAAAGTAAACTTTCTAAAACATTAACACCATATATAGGATTTTCTTTTGAAAAATTTAGAAAAGCACCACTAATTAAAATTCTAGAGGTTTGAGTTTGAGAATTATATTGTATTATAAAGTTTTTAGCTGCTGGATAATAAGGTATTGGTTTTTGACCACCAACTAAACCGTCCCAGTTTGTAAAAAATAGATAAACATTACTAGACTCATTATGAACCCTGTGACCTATGCAATATAGACCACTGACACCTGTTAAAGTTTGTGTGTTTAAAACACTAGAGTTACCCAGTATGTTTTCAAGTGAACCAGCATTTTCTGTTTCTGAAGCACTTACTTGAACATTTTTTGCAGATCTGTATTCACCCTTAGGCATTATACGAGCATCCAAGTCTTGATTCATCTTGGATTTCAAAAAAGTGTTTGTAGACTTAGCCATTAAATTTTAGTGTTTTATCCATTTAGATTTACCTCTCATTACTTGAGTTATTTCATCTAACTTAATATTTGATAATCTTATCTTAGCGTTTCTTAAAGCAGCTGATCTTTCTTTTTTAAACCTTTGAACCACGTATTCTTGTTGACCAGCTCTATTAGCTATTAAACCATAAGATATGCTTTTGTACATAGCGTCTTCTGCTAATTTAGGTACTTTAGTATCTATATCATAAGCTAAACCATCTGACACATATTCTAAAACAATTAACCTACCTGTTAAGTTACTAGAAAAAGTGAATTTACCTTCTCTTTCATCTATACCAAACCATCCGTTAGATTGTGCGTTTTGAGGATCAAGACCATATTGTCTACCCCAATTAAAAGATCCATTTAAATTTCCAAAGTAAGAATAAGCATCACCATAGTCGTTGTTAAAAAACTGAGAATTTATTAAATTATCATTAGCTTTACTCCATCTTTCTTCTGTTATAGAGTCGCCTTCTACGTTTTCTGCTAAAGAATCTTGCAAAGGAGATCCTGCTTTGTCCTGAAGAAAAGTATTGTAAGGATTTATAGTTAAGTTGTTAGCTGGATATATTATTCTTTTAACTCCAAGCTGATCAATATAAGACATTCTAACGTAGTTTACGTAATCTTGTGGTATAGCTAAAGACAAAGATTCAGGTATAGTTAATTCGCTAGAGTGTATACTTTTTAATGTATCATAACTAAATTCTTGTAAAGATCTTTTTGCAAAAAATAATACGTCAGATTTTTTAGCTGTTTGAATTATTTTACCATCACCAACGTAACCAATCATGTAATTATCTATTATGTCACCTAGCTTAACATAAGCGTATTCACCATAATTATCTTCAACAGCTTGGCCATATGCTTTTTGCGTGTCCGTGTTACCATATTTACCTCCACTAAGTGACTTTAATTGAACTACAATATAAGCATTAGCCCCAGGTAAACCTACTAGCTCTATGATATTATTTTCAACTTTTAGTTCTGTTATCCACTCTGACCAAGTACCGGGTAAACCAGTTGGACTTGTGTATAATTTAAAATTGTTTGCTGAGTAATTTATGTCGGTTGGATTCCAACTAGTTGTAGAGCCTAGTTTTATATCAGTGTCAAAAGTTGTTGCAAATTTTTGATTAGCTGAGTCGCCTGGATTACCTCTAAAGCTTTGAGAGCCCGAGTAATATTGTTGGTTAGTTTCTGTTATTAATCCCATTTTTTAAGCTTTTTCGTTTTGTTCAACTTTAGCCGCTTCTTGTGTAGCGGTTTGTATAATAGTAGGATCGTTAATTACAATTCCGAAGTACTTTAATATATTTGTAACTAAATTAGTTTGCTCAGAAATATCTAAACTAAAGTCATTAGAATTGCTTGAGCTATATATGTACTGCCCGTAAGAACCTCCTGTAAAATTCCATATTGGAGGATTTGGCCACATTACAACACTAGCAGTTACAGAATCAGGAACCGGAGAGGTTATAATAGAGTAACCAGAATTAACGCTTCCAGAAGGATTATATACACCGTAATTGTAATATATAGGATGACTACTTGTTGGTTTAGTTAATTTAGATTTTTCTATTCTAGTGTACTCTTTTTTACTAGTTCTTTGAGCAACAGATTCGTATTTTGGACTACCATTGTATGTAAATGTAACTTGTCCAAACAAATATATTTCAGGATTTGCATTTCCAGTTGTAGGATCTACTGCTGGGTAGAAAAAACTAATACCATCACCATATACAGCAGTACCACCATTTGGAGTGGTTTGTAATTGTAATGTTACTTCTTGTATAAATGGGGTTATTCTATATGAAAGGTTATCAAATGTGTTAAAATACTCAGTGTCGTTTTGAGTGTTTCTTTGGTTTTGACGGTTAATTTGACTTCCGTCTGGAAAATAAGAGTTAAATATCTCAAGTTGTACTTGGTTAGCTATACTATTAAACTCGTCTGGAGGTGCGTAACCTCTTTGCTCTTTATTTAATATATATAGAACTGTTTGATATACTGTGTTTACACTTATTGCCATTTATTTTATTTTTATATACTAAAAAGGCGGCCTAAACCGCCTATATATAGTATCACTTGTTTTTATAGTTTTTTATCTATAGATCTATAAACTTCTACTCCTTCATCAGTTTTTAACCAAGCGGCAAATGCTGAATAAGGGTTTTCATCAAAAGGAACAGACATTAATTTTCTGCCATTTGTACCCCATAAGAATGATCTCTGATCTGAAGACATTTTTATTATACCTAATTCATTAGCTCTAATAGCAAAGTTTCTAAGTTGAACATTTTCATCATTAGCTAACGATATAAACAACGAAGGGTTTTGTCTAGCAAACAATAAAACATCTCTTTTTATTTCTTTAGAACTCATTTCGTTTACCTTAGATCCTACTTCAACTCTTAATATAGCTTCTGCAAAATCCACGTCCATTGTTAAAGCTGAATTCATAGCCTCTACTTGACTGTTAAGTATGTCTAGTTCATCTTCAGCTACTGCAACTGCGCTAAATTCATTATACACTTTATCTTTTAATGGGTGGTATAGAGATAATAACTTTTGTAAATTTTGTTTAGATTTATCTACTATCATTTTACCATCTTTAAATATAATATGCCCCATCGTACACTCTCCATTTTGTTCATCTACAAGCGGTGAGTCTTGGTTTGTTGCATATCTTAATTCTCTTTGCTTACCTATTTTTTCATCAAAATAAAGCAACGCGTGCTTTTTTGTATGCCTACCAGGTATAGTATAAGTTAATGGTGTTTTATTCCCTTTAAGATAATAGATTCTGTCTTTTATTTCCCAACTAGGTTTTGTTGGTTTTTTAGGTGCAGTTTTTACCGCTACCTCTTGAGGTGCAACCTCAACAGCTTCTGCTTTAGCTTGTTTAGCCATAATATAATATAATATAAATGTTAATAAGAGTAATAATTACCCCCGTCAGTTCAACGAGGGTAAGAATTACATTAATGTTGAATCAATTAGATTCCTTTGAATAATACAAAGTTGTTAGCAGCTTGAGTTACTAAACATCTTTCTGATAGGAAGTTTACTTCCATAGCATCAAGAGTTGAAGTAAATGCACCACCAGCAGAACCAGTTAACCAAGACTTCATTCTTCTGTCGTCAGCTTGTGAAGCTCTATAACGTACGTGTAAGAAAGGTCTACGGATATTAGTTCCTAAGATTTGATCATATACTGTTGAAGTTCCAGCAGGAATTAATACGCCTTCAATTGAATTAATACCATTGATAGCACCACGTGTAGAAGCGTCATTTAAGTATTTCCAATCAGTTTTGTAAAAATCGTAAGAACCTCTTCTGAATCCTGAGAATCCAAGGTTAAGAGCCATTTCTTCTGAATTTTCAAATAAACCAAAAGCAGTTCCTCCAGCGTATCCACCAGAGATGCTAGCTAGCATATCATCAAAATCAAGAGCAGTTTGTCTCTGTAAGAAAAGCATGTTTTCTTCAATAGCACCTTGAGTGTCTAAGTTTTTAAGAATAGCATCGAACTCATCAAGACCAGCAGCAGCTGTAAATCCTGATTGTACGTTACCTCTAGCTTGGATAGCAGCAAATAAACCTTCAGATCCTGGGCTTGCAGCAACTCCTGCAGCACCACCAACTTGGTTAAATTCAGCTTCTACCATACTCATTTCTAGGTAATCTTCAAAACGTAGTCTTGTTTCAGACTCAGCTTTTAAGTACCATAAGTATCCAGATGTTCCGTCTTCAGTTGCAACTTCTACCCATCCAATTTGAGCCATATCAGATCCAGATACTACGTACTGGCTTCTTAATATGATTGGTGAGTTAGAGTATTGTGTAAGCTGAGGATCAACACTTATACGTCCTTGGTTTAAAGCAGTAACGCTACCTTGAACAGTATCAGTTCCTTTTCTGTAATCAGAACCGTATACAAATACTTTTTTATCTAAAGCAGCTGACCATCCGTTTGCAGGGATAAGAGCTACATTATCAAAAGTTTGTACAGTAAGAACTTGAGCACCAAGTCCAGAAGCTGTGTAAGCACCAGAATCTTGTACAATAGCTTTAGCTTCAGCTCCAGTTACAGGATCTAAAATAACAATTGTATCGTTAATAGAAACAACGTTAGCTTGTGCAGCTGGTAAAGTTATAGCTGTGTCATTTCCAGCACCTGGTCCAACAGCTACACCAACGCCTGTGTAAGCGATGTGTAATCTATTTTGCTCAGACCAAATTACTTGATCAGATGTCATTGGCATTTCAGCGCCAACCATTCTTAAGAATCCAGATAACGTTCTGTTTCCATAACGCTCTACTTCTTGTTCGTATACTTCAGGTAAGTATTGTTGTGCAAAGGTGTTTGTATCACCAGCACCACCACCACCGTTAAATTGTAGGTAGTTGCTGTTCAATACCTCCTGAACTTGTGAAGGGATTAACCCTCCGAATTGTGGAGATAAACTCATAATTTTAAGTTTTTAATTAGTTAAATTTTTTTGTTTTTATTTTAAGTTTTGTAGAATCTGCACCACTAATAGCTTTAACTTTAAAACCGTTAATAAACACATCACCTTGAGACTTTCTAGCTAGAGAATCACTTGGATTTTTTGATTTATTAACAACGTCTTTAATGGCATCAGCTTTTCCTTGTTCATAAAAATGAGCGGCGATTTTATCTACGTTATCAGCGGCGTACATAGCTTTGTGATAACCTTTCGTGTCTTTAACATTACCTTCAGAGTCTAGGAACTTCCCGACTAGGTTGTTAATACTTGATTGGTTTTCTGCAACTTTGTCTCGATTTTGAATATTATACTTATAACTTTTTTCTCCAACTTTTATATCGAAACCTTCGAATTCGTTGTTAAACAGTTGTTTAGTATCTTCTTTAAACCTTGCGTGTTGTTGCTCTGCTTTTTCTTGCTGCTTATTGTATCTATTGAAAAAGTCTGTAGCTTTTTTTTGGTCTTGAGTAACGCCGGGTCTCAACTTGATTTCGTCGTAATATTTTTTCTTCGTTTCCTCTAAAAAGTTTTTAGCTTTTGCAATTTCTTCTTTTTTTGCGAGTTTCTTTTTACGGACTTCTCGCTGTTCATCTATATCTTCATCAAATGAAAAATTATCTTCCATGATAAAGTTTATTTCCTCATCATCTAAATGAGGTTTAGATTTTTTATAATACTCTTTTAATAATATATTTTCATCTACTGAAGAATAATCAGCATTTAATCTTGTGTAATCTTCAATAGTTCCACCTGTTTCTTCCATAAAAGAAACTAGTTTTTCAATGTTTTCTGGTAAAGCTTTTCCAAGTATTTTTTCTTCTTGTATAGCTTTTTCTAATTCTTGTTCAACCTCTTTTACTTCGACTTCTTTGATTGGAGAAAACCCTTCAACATCCTCGTTGGACTCTTGTATAGGTTCTCCCACCTTTGTGCTATCTCCGGATGGTTCTTCCACAGATACTTCCTCTGTTTCTCCGACTTGAATGGCATCTTCTTCTTTTTTAGGTATTACTACTTTTTTAATCTCTGATTCTAATTCAACCAAAGGTTCTTTGACGTTTACTTTAACAGGTTCGTTACTTGTTTTTGCAAACTTTTTAGGTGTTTTCTTTTTTAATTTAAACTCACCTTCCTGTTTAACAGGTTCATTTGTTTTTACTTCTTCTGACATAATATAATATAATTAAATAATTAATAAACAGTTATAAAACTGTTGGAAACTGCTTAGCAGTGTTTGGGGCTTCAAAATCTATAGGAGCTGTTTTATTATTCCTTTGACTTATCATCTCACTTTGTTGTGTAGCCTGTATTTTAGTTCTTTGATCTTTACGGTTTTCTATTTTATCTTCTTTTTGTTGTATTTGCTGAATATCCATCTGCTTAAGCTCTAAGTCATACTGATGTTGTATTTTCATTTCTTGTTGCTTTATCTGAGCAGCAATTTGCATCCTTTGCATTTCAAATTGAGACTTAGCTTGCTCAAACTGAACGTTAGATCCAGATATGGCTTCTTGCTTTTGCACTTCAGCCATAGCTGTTTTTTCTGCTGTTTCTGCTTGAGCATCTGCCTGTGCTTTTATGTTTGCTTGTTGAGCTGCTTGGTCTTGTTTAGCTTTTTTCTTACGCTTAATTTTAAGCATTTGATTAGCTAATTTAAGGTTTTTTATTTGCCTTAAATCTATAGCATCCTCTAAATCAATGCCACCTTTCTGCAAAGCAACTTGTATATTTTCTTCTAATTTCGCTTGTTCTTCTTCATCAGGCTCTAGTTCTAAAAATATACCAAAGTCATGAAGATTTAACCTAGCAACTTCTTCTAAAGTTTTTATGTTATATGTTGATATAGAGTTTTGTAAAGCGTTTTTAGTTAATGGAAACTGCAGTGCGTCTGCTAGTTTTAAGGCTATGTTCTCTGCTATTCTAAGAGTTAAATATAAACTAGACTGCTTTATATGTCTAGTAGCTACATTGGATGCGTTAGCGGCCATTTTCTGCAAACCTACTAAAGTTCCTTTATCTGGCGTAGTGCCATCTCTTGCTTCGTTAAGTCCGGTTACATCGCGTATCATTTGTAAATAATACTGATACGTTTGTATAAGCGCCGCTATTTTAGCTTGACCACTTGAGCTATTAAGTTCTTGTATAGGTACTTTACCTTGGTTGAACTCACCTTCTTGAGTTAAAGATCTACCTACAATAGAACCAGTTTGAAAGTACATATTAAGTGCTTCTGCAGGGTTGTAGTTTGTGCCATTACCTAAATCAACTTCTGCAAGTCCGTCCATATCTAAATACACACCGTCTGGCACCATACGAGATAAAACTTGTTGCAGCTTTAAATGAGTCAATTGTATCATATCAGCAAAACCTACGCACTTGCTTACTAAAGATTCTATTCTACCTTTATATATTCTAGGTGCACATAAAGCGTAATTCATTTCTACTCTAGTTGTATCAGCGTGAGGTCTAGTCATGTTTTCTGACAACTTCCACTCTAACATAGTGTCTGTACCTAATATTTTTGCTCCACTATATAAGACCTCAATAGACCTAGATACTCTTTCAAAGTTATCATTTTCCGGTGGATTAAACGTGTCTGGTTTTTCTAAGGCTTTCATTAAACCTTGATCAGTTTGTTTTATTTTAAAAACTTGATTGTGATACGTTTTGTAGTCAAAATATAATACTTGAACAGTGTTTTCGTCGTAATCACCCCAACCAGTAACATAAGATCTGTTGCCTGGCATTTTTTGTATTCTTTCCAGTTCTTCACTGGATATGTTGGGAAACTCTTTTTTAAGCTCAGGTATTGTTATAGATTTTAATTCACCAGCGTAATATATATTTTCAAAGTTTGGATCTTCTGTGTAAGAATAAACCATATAAGCTGGATCTACATAGTCAACAGTAACACCTTCGGCTATATTAAAGCTAGTTTTACTAGCAGCAATACCTATTGTTGTAAGATCCATGTTTATTCTACGTCTTATTAAATCGTATTTGTTTTGAGCTAAAACAGTAGATATAGCTTCTTCTTCTGCTATTTCAACAGACTGCTTGTAAGAAAGTTGCATATGTAACTCTAATTCTTCTGGAGTTTCAGGTATTGTTTCTGGGTTTGGACTTTGATATAAATCTATACCTAGCGTAGACTTTAGTCCATCTAAAAATTCTTTAGCAACCATATCTTCTTGTAGCTTAGAAGCGTATTCTGTTCTTTTCTTTACAGAAGAAGGATCTTGAGCGTATGCCTTTATATCATATGTTTTTGAGGATATACCATTTACAACTATATCAACAAACTTAGATAATATTGGAACTGGCTTCCAGTCTAAATTTAAATAAGATAAATCACCATTTATAGATAATTCATCTTTGTATTTTTGTATACTTTGTTCTCCACGAGCATACAACCTTAAATCATGAAAATTATTCCAATTAGTTAAGTATCTATTACCAGCAGTTCTTCCTGAGCGAAACCACTCGTATTCAATAGCCATAGCTACTTGACTACCGTATTCAATACTTGCTTTTTCTGCATCACTCACTACTTGACTAGGGAAAGCACTATTGGTGTTAGTATATATATTCATTAACTTATAATTTTTGATGTAGTTCCTTTGTTATCGTATTTTTTTATACCAAGATCAATCGAGGGTAACTCTATCTTGTTTACTGGAGAATATCTATGTTTATTGCAAGCCATTAAAGCTAAGCCTGAACTAATAGAAGCATCATGTGTTGTTCTATTATTTATGTTAAATTGAGCCCAGTCTTCTAATGTTCTTTGGAAATAAACATCTCCATATCCACTTTCCTTTAATCCAACAAAGTGTTCTATATATGTTTCTATTGCAGAAGCGTGAGATTGTTTTATATCTTCGCTAGAGTTTGGTATTCCACCTATTTCTCTTTCTGTTATAGATAATTTATTTATTTTTTTATCAGGTCTGTTCATTGCAAAACCTCTGTAACCTCTTCTTTTAAAATGATATAATAATCTTGGTTTATTATTCTCTGCTAATATTGGCATACCATAAAATACGCAAGCCATTAATACATCTTCAAAAAATATTTCAGCAGTTTGAGGTCTAGCTATATATTCTAAAAAGAAATGATTGGGTGGAACCTCTTCTAAACTAAATTTTGTTAAACCATGCAAAGCTCCATTAGAACCTTTACCATCTACGGTACCTGATATATCATATGGATCACAACCAAATGCTCCACAGTGTTCATTTCCAGGATAATTAACTCCATTTTTTATATATCTTTTATTTTGCAAGTGAGATGGCGGAACCCATGTTATTAAGAACCTACCGTTTTTACTTGGCATAAAAACAACTCTAGTATCTTTTTGGCTATTTTCCCATTGAAAACTACCTTTTGTTACGTTTAATGAGTTTCTATTATCTTCATTATGATCTATTTGTTGATATATTTTTGTTAGATTAAACAAAGATTGTTTAGACTCGTCTCTAAATGCGTGCTTAGTTGTACGTGGAAACTGTCTATAAAATTCATTTAAACCATCTTGATCGTCTTTTAAACCTTCAACCTCATTGTTCCAATAATTTATTACACCTTGCGTTATTCTTGTTCCGTGTGGATCCTCGACTTTGTTTTTTGGTGTGTCGAATACAGGTAAGCCATAAGAATCAATGTATCCTTCGTAGTTCCATTCCATAGGTATGAACAAAGAATAGAGTCCTGAACGAGTCTGTCCATTGGCGTTTCTTTTTGTAACATCCGAATCATCGTAAAGCTTTTTAAAATTTCTACCTCCTTTATCTAAAGCATTTGATGTTGATCCCATCATACACTTACCAATTACTCTACTACCTAATCTAAGGGTGGTTTTCGTAACACGCCAGTTGTTGAGGATGTTGTTGGGTTTTTCCCATTTCCCGGATTCATCGTGGACGAGGAGTTTAAGCTTCTCCCCAT
>Ga0209535_1001146_pt1 | contig 18165 bp, 53 predicted proteins | sample LinPmetageLP28_FD_184041 | JGI IMG/M metagenome (GOLD analysis project Ga0209535, IMG submission 184041) | Marine viral communities from the Pacific Ocean - LP-28 (SPAdes) (version 2) | ecosystem: Environmental > Aquatic > Marine > Oceanic | place: Pacific Ocean | collected 2009-08-22
AGTTTATAATACCATACCTGACGGTTGATTTGCACGATTGTTTAAGTTTATTTAGCACCAAGTGTCACTATGGTTTTTAAGAAGCTTTTTGAAAGTAACCCTATGAGTCTTAGGAAGAAGCTTACCACATTGAGGGCCAATAAAGGTTCCCCACTCAACCGGATCATTCGGAAGTTCTTCTTCAGGGATTGGAGCGAAGATCGTTTCTCCTTGCTCATTTACTCCTATCCTCTTGGCGACGTGAGTGGTTACCCGGTTGGCAATCGGTCGTTCACAGAGACCACACTGTACATCGCAGTTATGCATACTTTTAGATGCCCAGTGGATTTTCGCCTTTTCGACTTTGATACTAAATTGGTCTTTCATGCTTTTTCCTTTGCTTCCTTATAGTAATATTATACACTGAAACGCTAAGGATTTGCACGATTATCTATTTTTGTGCTTTTTTATACGCTTAGCATCATGCGCTATCTCTTCACCGTTTGACCAGAGAACGTGGACCTTGTAGGGTGTTACTTCAATTACGCAACCGATACCACGCTCTGCAATATCTCTAGCAAACATGTCTGCCATGTAATCGTTAACATTCATTTCTACTTTATCTTTAGCTTGAAAAGTCATTTTTATACCCCTGCTTTAAAAGTCATTTTTACAACCTTCCCTTTCATAGCGACTGCTTTGGCCTCGTTCCAGAACCTCAAGAACAAGCCCCATTCGGCACTACCGCAATGGACTCCGGAGTCGACGACCTCTCGCCATGCACGTGGTCGGGTCATAAATGGGTTCGTACACTCTTTGACTGCTGTTCTTACTTTCTCAACAAGCTCTTCGTTTTTCATTAATAGCTTCCTTATTTCTTACTTACCAGAATCGAACGTTAGGGGTGTCACCTTTAGCTTTGATGAAAGCCTTAAGGGAACTAAGTTTATCACGAGTGTAAACAATACGCTCGCCGTCCTCCTTGACATGAACCGCGACGAACCACTTAGAGCGGCCAGCTTGTTTCATAGTGATATCGAAATTTCTTTTATTTGTTTTGTACATTCTGTACTCCTTATTCCTTATAGTAATACTATACCATGGAATCAAGGTAGTTTGCACGAATGTCTAAATTTTAAACACTAAAACTTTCTCCGCATCCGCAGGTTCTTTTCGCATTTGGATTAACAAACCTGAATCCTGCTTGGAGATTTTCTTCTGCGTAGTCTATCTCTGTGCCCATAAGGTAGAGGTAGCTCTTTTTATCTATATGGATTATTACGCCTTTTGACTCTACGACTTTATCTCCGGCTTCAATACCTTTTGAAAATTTAAGAGTGTATGAGAACCCAGAGCATCCACCGCCCTGAATGCCAGGTCGAAGGCCAATATTATCAGAGTCCTTGATCAACTCTTTTACTCTGCGTGCTGCGCTATCTGTTAATGTAATCATATAACTAAGTATGCTTTCTGGTCTTACTTGCTGTTATTATAATAGAGGCTAAACAGTTGTTTCTTACTTTAGTTAACCTGTGTATTTCATTCCTTATAATAATAATATACAATAGAAGCAATGTGATTTGCTTGACACCAAGCCTCAATAGCGGGGTTTAATGTTGTTAGCATTTCAATACTAAGGATAAAAAAATGGCTAAAGTGTTTATAGACTGTGGAACTCACATGGGATTAGGATTCTCTAGATTGGCCCCCATTGCAGGGGTTGATATGTCATGGGATGTTTACGGGTTTGAAGCAAACCCGACAGTACATGACGTGTATTTAGATAATATACGATCAGGAAGGTACCCTACCTTAAGAGGTAAAGACATTAAATTGCAAAACAAAGTAGTGTGGATTAATAACGATGGAGTTGATTTTTCTTTAAGAGGGATCTCTCAGGAACACTATGACAAACTTTACAGAGGGGGGAAGGACAAGACGAACCCAAATTATAGACATGATTGGGAGAGGGGTCTAGCAAATATGGTGGCAGATTCCCATAACTTGTCTGAAGAAGAAATAATCGCGATGCCTTGGGACGGAGGGTCAACTGTCAAGCAACTTAAGGGAAAGATCAGAGATACACCTGAAAGGGACGCATTATATGAATGGCACGAAGACGTACGTGTTGAATCTATTGATATATCACAATGGATCCTAGATAGCTTCTCTAAAGATGACCATATTGTTATGAAGATGGACATAGAAGGATCCGAATATGAGGTTTTGCCAAAGATGATTAATGATGGCAGCATCACGTATATCAACCATCTTTGGATCGAGTGGCATGACTGGGTTTTGCCAGAATACGAAGTCCTGACAAGGGACCTACGGCGCGCATGTGCGGAATTAGGTGTTAGAGTAGAAGGCTGGGGCTAATCACTCTTTTTTAGTAATTCTATAATCTCACCTTCAACTTCTTCAGCCTTTTTAGATATGTCAGCAAAGAGACGCAAATCACCGTTTCGTTGAGCTATCATTCCGTCTTGTAGAAGCTTTGATAGTTCTTTCTTTTTCTTATCAAGAGGTGTGCTTAACCCTAGCCAGTACTTAATCCATCTCATCTTATCATCTCCGTTGTTATAGCAATTATATTCTGCGCTTAAAGAGAGTTTAAGAGTTAACTCGGTGTAGATAACACTGGTGTTCGTCTGTTATAGTATCGTTAGCCCACAAAACTGTGCAGTTCTGCTGGTGCTTTCCGCTCCTAACTGTTAATACTACACCTGGGTTCTTTTTATTATCGTCTGCTTTGCGAAAGACCCATGCATTTGAATAGTATTCCACCACATCTCCTACTGTTAGCTTATTCAAAATGATTCCTCGGCTACGTAGTCCTTACCATCATCTGCTAATACTGTAGGCTGCTCTTCAATCTTTCTCCAGTACCTCTGTCGACGAGTTTTCATTTGATATTTCCGTGATATCTTTTCTAAAGTATCTTGCATGAATGAACATGACTATTCCAACGACCAAAAGATACTTCCAAAAATCGCTGCTTGGTGGAATTGTAAACTCTTGAAAGATCTGGTAAGCATTCATTTGATGGTTATCCACATTCATTTGATGGTTGCCCATATTCATTTGATGGTTACCCATTGCATCGTGTGAGGTTCCACCACAGACTCTGCACCGTCATATTCGTCGATGTAATAAACTTCCCCTCTTAGCTCATGCAGCTTAAGTCTAGCCATACTCCCGCTAGCTCTTTCAGATCCTAATTCTTTAACTGCTAGAACTAGCAAAGGGTTATGTCTAGGGAAATCAGAATGAAGTTGCCCAAGCCATATATCATCACCTAGCTTGCGATCAAAGAGCTCCTGGGACTCTTGGCAGCCTCTAGAAGCCATAAACTGAGCACACTCTCTTGAGATGCTAAATCCACCATAGTCATCATTAAAAACGACCCAATGCTTTATTTTCGACCGTTCCGGCGGTTTCATTCTACTAGCTCCAGTCTAGATTCTACGCTCCATGTTTGCTCATTGTCACCTGACCACATGATGAGACAGCTTGGTTCTTTTCTACCGATGCCGCCTGTTAGCATAGCTATAATCAATCCTGTTTTAAGCAAATCATCACCTGTACGATATGGCGCATCAGGTTTTATTTGTACTAGATCACCGACTTTCATTGTTATCCTTTTGTCTGTCATTTCTAAAACACACGAACGTTGGAAAGCGTAAAGAGCCATCAGGCGTTACCTCTTGATATCTTACTTCAATCATTCTGCCTAAAAAGTTACGCTGATCATTCCACACCCTTTCCCTGTCTTCATCTGAGAACCCGGATCCCACTTTAACAATGACTCCATTAAAGTTTATTTTGACAGCACCTAGCCTACCTTCATGTCTCCCAGTTCCTTCTTCTAGACCAATGATAGGTAGGTCTACATCATGAAACTCTTTAACCTTCATGACATCATAGCTGCGACCAAACCGGTACGGCGCGTCGATTGTTTTTACCATTGCTCCTTCGTAACCATCTTGAACGAACTTATGATGAAGCGTCATGATATCTTCAAGCTTTGCAGGTACCTCATGTCTGTCCACAACGTTAAGATACAAGGGTTCGGATGACTTGCTGACAAGTTCTCGAAGATTTAAGGATACGACCCGTCTTTTTAATCTTGCATAGCGATCCTTTGTCGATGTAATAACATCTCCAGACTTCCATTCCTCCAATGAAAGGTAGTCAAATAATGACAAATACGCGTCATTAATTTCAGCGTTGTCTTTACGATAAGCTTGCCTCATGAGCGCAACAAAATCTTCGCCCATTAACTCACCGTCGTAGCATCCATCTCCGAGCTCGCCAAGGGCAATCCCAATCGTACTATCAAAGTTCGATATTAGTTTACCTGATCTAGCGAATAGCTTTGCTTCACCATCTTCAACAATCGCAAAACACCGGATGCCGTCAAGCTTAGGCTCTACGTAAACAGAGTCCATATCTTTAATTCGCTTAAGCTCAAACTTCTGAGCAAGAGCTACCTCAAATGTTGGGACTAAGTCTGGGTGGATCTTATTAACACTTTTAATACCTACACCCAAAGACAATTTTTTCTTAAGGATCTTGCGCATCCACTTTTCTTCTTCTTGCGTCGATCTTTTAAGTACCGAGTGCATTCTGTCGATTGCTTCATTGCCGGTAATTTCTCTATTCGCGCATGCGTCTGCAGTACTAAAAAAGTACCCCCACCTGAAAGATTCGTGAGGGTGAACGTCTCTAGATTCGTTAACGACCTTAGTAACCTTCACTATGTGAAAAGGCATCATTTGATCCAGACCATAGCGTAAGGCCTTTTGTAGCCAAACGTTGTCAGCATGCTCTTTGATGATGTCTGCTTTTGCGATCGACCCACGAGTGGCACAAATTTGCTCTAAAATATTTGATACTTTCATTTGAATGGTCCTCTAGTTGTAAGTTCATAGGTTTCGAGATCAACAAAAGACCCGTCTGGAGCCATTGCTTTGACCGCATGCCCTCTTCCAGTCCAGCTGTTGTCTGAAGCAATGCCAGTAATAAGAAGCGGAGTATTTTTCATAGCGTAGCGTCGAATATCAGATGCGCTGCAACATCTGCAACCTCTAGTACTCCCTCCAGCTATTCGACGTGTCCATTTTAATCTTACAAAATCACCTATTTTCATGTAGTACCTCATGATTGGCAGGAACCATTTTTCCTAACCGTGTAGTATTATTATACCACATTTCAAAAGGCTTTTGCACGATTATCAAAACCTACCGCCATTCCCACTCATCAAAATCTTCTCCACATTGCTCGTACATCCAAGCTAATGCGTCTTCCTCCTCTTTTTTGTCTAGACAATCTATCCTATGGAAGTCGTCAGTTTCTGGGATCGTAAACTCTAAAGTCACAGGATACCAGTCTTCATCGTTAATTTCAGGAATCGTCATTGTCTTCCCATCCTCCTGTGAGAATTAAAAGTGCAAAAGTTGTGCCACAAATGATGGCTGCTAAAATCCAAACTACTGTTATAGTCATTATTGTACACTCCAGCAGACATTCGCTGCAAAACAGTTATCAGCTAAGTTCATCAACGCAAGATCCTCCACACAATCTTGTGGCTCTGCGATACGAGGATTACAAAGTGTAAATACATTCTCGACGTTATCCTGCGTAGGTTCCCCACAGTAAATCACTGTATGAGAATAGTTGTCGCTATAAGGTTGGCAGTCTCCTTGAACTTCAACAAACTCTTCTCCACATCCAAGTAGCATTAAGAATAGAATAGAATATTTCATACTAGACCTGACGCTTCCAGAGTGACAACTTTTTCAATGTCCATTTCAACATGAGCAGACGTGACGTAATTATCACTCAAGTACATGACCTCACACAGGCCCTCAACACCTGAATCGTTAATCTTCAATACGATCACTGGGCCCCGAGGAGGAATGAGCATCATCTCCGGCTTAAGTAAAACTAAATCACCAACTTTAATATCTTTATTCTTAAGACTCATTATCATTACCCCTAAATCTTAACCAGAGTTATTTCTTCAGTTTCCGGAAGTTCTTCCATTTTAACCAGGTATTTAGTAGAAACAGCGTGAGCGTACTCTCCGCTTTCAGTGTCGTCATAGCCAACCCATTCTAGCTTAGCCATTTCCCCCTTGTCCCATGTTTCTACAACTCTCCATGGAAAACCCTCTCTATCACCCGTAGGGGCCATATATTGTATCGATCGTGATTGAACGACTCGATCTCCTGGTTGAAGTTTTCTGTTTCCGATCTTAATTTGGTTGGTCATTTCGACCTTCCTTTCGCTCCGTTTAAAAAGGATTGCTACCACCCTTTATAGTAATAATATATCACGGATTTACAAGACTTTGCACGATTATCAAAACAAAATGAAAGTAACATAGATGTGACACAGAGGTAAACACTGCGACATATCATTAACTTCTATCTCAGCTATTTATAGTTACCTTCATTCAATGAACGGAGCATAAAATGGAATTTGCGCTAAGTGTATTAACTGTATTTTTGACGTTGTTCGCTGTCATCGACATGCCGGGTAATGTTCCACTTATAATACGTCTAAGAAAAGAAAACGGTCATATCGAGTCTGGGAAGTCTACTATCATAGCGACTGTCATTATGATATCGATTCTCTTTATCGGCAAAACAGCCTTTAGTCTTCTTGGAATAGAAACATTTCATTTCGCTTTGGCTGGTGCATTGCTTATCCTGTACTTCGGCGTAAGGATGGTTCTAGGAATAGAGTCCAGTCCAGAACCAGACCCACTACCAGCGACTATCTTTCCTGTTGCTTTTCCCATAATCGCGGGACCAGGAACTCTATCAACAATTATGTCACTAACTCAAGATCAATCAGACATCGTTATAGTGGTTGGTATTATTTTGAATGCAGTAGTTATATACGCATTCCTGAAATCTGCTAGTTGGATACAGCGTAAGCTTGGGGTCGTTGGTATAACAATCGTAGAAAGAATATTTGGTATTCTGCTAATAGCGATAGGAATGAAGATTTTAATTAACTCGCTTGTGCTTAGTATCGATCTTGCAACAAAAGCTATTTTATAAAAGCTTCTTTTTTTCCTTGTATACTTCTTCTTCTTCAGTTAATATCATGACGTCGTTGTTTTCACAAAGCCGAGCCCAACCCTCTGGAGAAGCTATAAACAACTGTGTTGGATTAAAGTGTTTCTTGAGCCATCCATGACGTGCCCAGCCTCCTAGCCATGATGTTGGTCTAGGCACCCAAACGCACTGCGTCTCTACCCTGTCTGGCTCATAAGGATTTGCTACTCTAATAAACTCACAAGATTTCATAGGTATTACCTTTGCTTACATTTGCCAGGTAATTACCCCTGGGGTCTCATCTTCCTCTAAAGGTCTGATGATTATAGCTTTTTCTTCTTGATTGTACTCAGCGTCTTCCACATGTGGTACATCAGGAACTAATACTAGTCTTAGAACAAGCTGTCCATCAGAAGTTGTCTCAACTACGGTTTCATATCTCATAAGCGCCTCCTTAAAATTAAATATGGTTCATTAGCCGTCAAAAACTGGGACAGCCTTACACTCTGTATGAAAAACGTTAAAGTATCTCTTATACGCTTCAATTGCTTCATCTTTGTTAGTTGCATCGATGTATTCATTTCCCTCTCTGTAGCCTTCTTTGTTGATGTAGTATACCATCCACCTCATATCAAGCTTTCTCATACTATTTTCTCCGTTTAAAAAAGTCTATTTCTTCAATTGCTTTTTTTATTTTATCATACCAGCTCATTTTGTTTTTCCTTGTTACGTTTCATAATTGTAAAGTTTTCTTGCTTAAAGTGAGATGTAGAAGTCCATCCCTCAAAGTACTTGACAGGCTGCAGCCATCGAACAGCACAATGCCCTATTCCTCTTGAGTTTACACTAACCTTTGTTGCAACTGCAAGGTGGCTGTAGAACCACTTCGTATATGTGCTGTTTACGTTTGTGAATTGTACAAGATCACCGACCTTCATTAATAACCACCAGCTTTTTTGCCTGATCGGGTGTGTAATGCCAGTCACCATTTATTTCATCCCACTTAACAACGATGTATCCGTCTTTACGAACCTGTAGTATCACACCCACAGCTTCATCATACTTCCACATTGGAGACATTTTAACTCTATCATTAGTATTCACCTATCACCTCAAACCTGACATACACAGGATTACATACTATCTCTTTATTCTCTTCGTCAATAAGAATCACATACCCTTGCTTCTTGTATTGATACCTACCAGTCAATATAAGTCCATCATGCCACGTCGCTCTGACTAGATCACCTTTTATCATAAGACGCCTCTGTTGATTAAGATATCTGCAGCAGCTAAATGCCCTGACTTTTCCAAAAGTCGAATACCTTCACGTTCGGCAACACTTTCATCATCTGAAAACTTGTTGATATGACCAAGCTCATGAGCTTCGATGGCCAACAAATGATCATGAGTAAACCAGTCGTGACAATGTAGTCTAGCGTCAACAACTGCCAGTGGTTCATCAATACTTTCACCAAACACCGCGTAGCCATGACCTCTATTGTCCAGCATTTTTACCAATGGACCTTTGTCTCCATCTTCAATCTCGATAACCGTTGTTCTACCATCAAGCGTGCTCGTTCTAACCTTCATTACGATGTTCTCCTTAAATGACATCCGTGATTGTAACGTCTTCATCAATAATAGCTTGTCCCATTTCTTCTGCAACTCGTGCGTAATGGAAAGCCATAACCTGACTCCTATTTTCACCTGTCTTTTTATAATGTAAAAGCCACGAAAGGTATATAGAATAATAGTTCGGTACACCGGATATACCTGAGTGTGTTGGTAGCACTGTCATTATTCCTCCAAAAATTTTGTATCAATAACTTTAAACGCATCAACTGTACTTTTCACGATTACGCCATTTTCGGCCAAAGCTGTAACCTGTGTGTAGGGATGGCAAGAGTGTCCGTCTTCTAGCTTTAGACAAAGCATAACTTCCATGTTCTGATGGAACTGGATTAAATCACCTGGCCTCATTTAGTCACCGCGGTTTCTAGATTATGTTTCCAGCATGTCATAATCTTGCCTTTATAAAGAACATCAGCGATCTGGCGAGGACCATTCTCACAATAGCTCGGTACATGTGTGTTGTACTGCTTTTTACGTTCGAGCTGTTCAACATCTGACGGATTGTCTCGAATACCTAGCAACAATCCTCTTTTCATATTATACCCATCTCTGCCTGATGGGAACTTTACTATTTCACCAACTTTCATTCATCGTCACCTATCTTGATTGTTATTTTTTTCATTGAGGATATCGGTACCTTTTGCACACTTACTTCGCAAAAAGGGCGCCAAACTGTAGCGATCGTAAGACCGTATATTTCTCTTTTGTCAATCTCTATTATCAGCCCGATCCAGGAAGCATGAGGGTGTATACGTGAAACTAAACTACCTACATTCACTAACAACCTCAAGTAGAGATGATTGTACCGTACTAATAATGTTACCGTTAGGCGATCGTTCGTTAAACCACATAACTTCTGAGTAAGTATACCCAGCCTTTGATGTCTTCAAGCCTATGAAGAGACCTAGCTGATCGCGGAGTGGAATTAAAGGATTAGTGACAGACTTCTTATTTCTTTTTACTATATCTCCTGGCTTCATGATACCACCTTCCACGTCGCAGCATCGTACCACCTGTCGTTGGTATAAAAGTCTGGTAGCCTGTACCATTTGATAAGCGTTCTTTTGTTCACGCGGTGAGTATCAAGAACTTCTTTGACCATGTAGATCCCAGTCCGATGATTCAGGCGCTTTTTGTTTTCTATTAAATCGCCTGGCTTCATTACTCACTTACCTGGGTCAAGATCCATTCATCCGGACACAGCGTCCTTGCTTTTGCAACCTCATAAGGCATCGTACATAACTCAAAAGTAAAGTAGTTATACAGCTTTGTGAACGCAGGGGTGTTATAAAAGTCATCGATACCAGCTAGATATCGTGGCATCTTTTTAACCATGTCAGGGGTCAACCCTGCTTCTTTATAGATTTGATTTGAGTTCATTTTTTTCCTCCTTTTCTGAGCGCCAGATGTGATATGAACCAATGATTGCCACAAGTACAACCGGCCAAAAAAATGTGAACATTTTCCACATTGCCATGCCAACAATCATAAAGTTTTCTAAAGTCCAGTTTTCCATATTAAGCTCCTTGAAGGGTTTTAAAGGGTGGTTCCTTATTACCACCTTATAGTACTATTATATCATATTTTAATAGTCTTTTGCACGATTATCAGTAGTCAATTTTAATTTATTTAACGACCTCTAAATCCCATTTTGTGAATAAAATTACTTCACCATTTACCAGAACATGAACGTAATCTTGGCCACCTTCTCCCTTCTTATTAAATCCTACTATCAAGCCTTGATCTGGTCCAGCAACATCCTTGGAAGACTGACCATAATAGCATAAGACAACATCGCCAACCTTCATGTCTTAAAACTCTTCACAACATCGCTCCAACCTTTAAGACTAAAAAAGTACAAAAAGCGTTAAGCGTTATAAATGCAATTGCAAATATGAGTATGTCTTTTGTGTCTAGATATTTCATTTGTGTCCTGTGTTGAGCGGGGAGTTTTTATCTTATAGTTTATTATACCATATTTTTAACGGCTATTGCACGAATATCAAGAAGAACTTAATACTTACAAGCATGAAGTTTATTGTCGGCGAAGTTGTATGGATTACGACATCCTTAAATCAAAAAGAATATGTAGCATCAGCCATAGTACTGGACGCTTATAAAGGTATACCGCGAGTATTTATGAACAATAAAGAAAAAAGTAAGTTAGAAGATGAAGATATCTGCGCCGGCTGGATTTACGACGTTATGTATGATGGAAATATAGAGATAGGTGTACTCGCAGAGTGGCTACACGGAGTTAATCAGTATTCCTAACCTTGTCAAAACAATTGTTTTTGTAAGCAGAAATGTATTGACGATTTACTTTAGAAGCTAATACGTTTTCCTCAGCCAACCATTTTAGTCTTGCTTTGCTATATTCTTCATCAGTGATTTTTTTAGAACTAAAATCGTCGGTAGTTGATCCCATTTCTAAACCCAACACATCTCTCATTTGTTGTGTGGCAAGAATGTCCTTGAACATCTTAAAGCAAAGCTCCATGTCCATCTCCTGTGTATACGCAGTATCGTCAGATGAAATCATTAGTTCATCAACGTAGTTTTCAGAAGGTATGAAATGCAGACCAATACATGCCCACAAAAAGAACAGCGAGCCAAAGATGATATATCCTATAGCCCATTTAAAGAATGTCTTCATTATGTTCTTCTCCTTGATGGTCCCACTGTCCTGTCGTGACAGGAAATTTATACGACTCTAGCCAGTAAAAAACTGTTAACTCTTCATCTTCGTGAATGTCCTTAAGCGCAACGATTAGTATTTCATCACCGCGTAATTGAGCTTGACAATTCGGGGTTAGCGAATGATTTATAAATCCCCCAAGAGGAGTTCTCAGCCAGCCATCTGGTTCTGAGAATCTTTTGATATGTCCAAGACCTACGATATCGCCTGCGCAGATATTCGAATCAGCAAAGATCCCTAATCCCTCCACACCTTGAGAAAGTCTAGTCTTATTAGGTAGCGGTCTATATGGCATGTGCACACTCTGGAAGGATTTATTTTATGCATTTTGTAAGAAAAGTTTATCATATTTCAAGCGTAGAGTGATAAGCTCTAGATTTAAGGACTAGACCTTCTATTTCTTTAGCAAGAGAACCATCCTCCAAAGTATCATCAAACGATAAGGGATCAACATCTACGTGGTCGGTTCCGGGACAAGAGACTTTTCTATCACTTTCATCATATTCAATCCATAAGCCTTCATGCTTTGTAGAGTCAATAAAGATTATTTTTTCGCCTAACCAAGGGTGAATATCAACTTTAACGTAGCCCCACAACTTAAGCTCGGCAGTCACTTCACGAGGCTTCATTTATACTTCCCCATTTAAGCTCATTGATATACCTGATGACTTTTTCTGGTGTGCCTGTTTCTGGATTTGAAAACTCAATGACCAATGTTATTTGATCCTTAGAATCAAGTCCAGCACCGGTGACGATTCCAGCGACGTGATATAGCTTTCTAGGTTTTTCGTATCTGCTATTCCACATAAAGTTAACGTGAACACCAGACGTCTCGCTACGTAGATCCCTGATGATCTGGTCTCTTGACTTTTTAATTTTCTTCTGAAACTTTTGGTCAATAAGATTTAATAAAACTTTAGACATTTTACTTACGTCTTCTTTCAGGTGACTATGCACCAACTGTTACCTTTTGAAGCTTGGTCATGCTAATGTAGACTTCGCGACCAGTGTTAAGATCAAGCAGCTTGGTCCAACCGCCGGTGGCGTTATAGTAACTAAAGCTTTCACGGCATCGAGCTCTTAAGACTCGATAGGCAGTGTTGGTAAAAAGCTTAGCTCGCCCACCAAGGGGAGGGAGTCTACTCTCACCAGCACAATCCATCGCGATGCTAAACGTATCTTCTCCGGCGGATCTGGCTTCTTCAATCGCTTTGATTTGACTTGCGCGCCAGTTCGCTGTATCTTCCGCGGTACAGTGATAGTCAGCCCATGCGTATCCGCAACCTGTTTCACCGGTGGTTACCCAACGTGTTTCCTCAGCGTCCTTAGTGATGGTGACCATGTCGCCTGCCTTGAATCCTGCTTTAACTTTAGCCATGATATAATCTCCGATAAGGGAAGGTGTATTCCTCATTCCTTATAGTACTATTATAACATGATACGATGCTTTTTTGCACGATTGTCTGGTTTAATTGCTACTTTATCTACTAATATTTTCGTAAGCGCCCAGCATGTACCAACGCATAATACGGCACCTACAACGATAAAAAAAGCAGCTTGATCTATAGTGTCAGCTGCCTTAAATATCTTTTCCACCTTAAGATACCATCGCTTGCGCTGTGCCATCAAAATTGTATAAAATTACCGGGGTCTTTTTTTTGCTAGCGAACTTTATCCACTTGTCTTTAGTACCTGACCTTTTTATGAATGCTCTTTCTTTTATTTCTATCACTAGTAAAGTTTCGCCTAATTCAGGATGTAGAATATTGTAAGCCATGATCCCACTTTTATCAGGTCTTTGACCGGGACCGGTTCCACCCTGCAGCCACCCACATTCAAATGTACTACACTCTTGAGGTCTAGAAGAATATATAGAGCACCCAGATGAGCAAACATTTGGGCACTCTGTTTTTGACTTCTTGTTTAGCGTTGGGATCTCTAAAAGATTGCAGCATTCTGTACAGTCGCCGCATGATCTTAGTCCCATAAGAACTGACACGGGTCTTCATTTATAGGGACTTGACTTCCGGTATCATCTTGCTCAGGTGAAGGTAGAAATTGAAGAACATCTGTCGCTATTCTATAAGCGATCGCTTCTCTAGCTGCTTTTGATGATAAATTAATTTGTTCACCTGAGTATTCCTCAAGCGCTTTCTCAATAATCTCACGAAGATCAGTCCTAAATCCCATAACAAACCCCTATGTCTATACAACAATAAGAGCAAACGGCAAGTTGTTTACGTGTTTTAGTGGCAATACTTCATGGTGTCCTCGTTCGCAAGAACCGTAAGGTATATCTTGTCACCTTCCCTAACGTCCGGAGGTAACAGCTCATTAGACATAGACATGAACTGTACTTCTTCATTGTCCGAGGACACGAGCTCAAGTAATATTTTTCCATCATTCTTTGAGTCTACTGTACCTTGTATCATACAAAGTGATAGTGCTATAGTTTTCAATTTTTACCTCTGATGTTTTCTTTTAGGTAGGTGTGGTCGGATCCAATATGCGAATACATAATATCCCGTATCAAAAAGCTGCTTTATAATAGGCAACCGGGAAAAGCGCACTGCTTTAGTAAATCCCATCTTTTCATACATTTTTCTAAAGGTCTCTGCTCCGACAGTATCTTTACCATCAAACTCGCCTATCATTTCAGTTTTGAAGTCCTTATCAGTATGTTTAAAGTCAGGGCTACTAATATCAACAAACTCAATCCCGCAAGCTTCTCCTCTCTTTCTAATTGTATTTATTTCTAGTGAGCAGACGTAGCAATTTTCATCATAGTAGACTTTAGATTTGTCTTTCACAATCCTTCCTAAAACTGTCTTAAGATATGGTACCACAAAGGTAGTGACGTGTCGCCATCTGACGTTGCAATTGCAGACTCGAACAAGTCTTTTTCGTATAAGACGCCTTCTCCATCGTCACCACTCGAGTCGATATCGTATAGGTATCCACCTTTAAACTCTTGTGACCAGAGTCCCGCTGGGTCGTTGACTATATAATTGCCGTCTGAGTCGATGCCGTTAACAACAAGCACGTGACCATACACAGTAAAATAACCGTGCACAATCACAACTGTACCACCAGAAACTGCTTCCCGAAAATCTTCCAAGGTACCAGAGGTTGTTGTCACTAAGGCAGCTCTAAGAAAGTGATCTGTAGATATAGTATTAAACAGATAACTGAGGTTATCGGGGGATTGAGCAAAGTCTTTACCCCACTCTCTTGTAATGTCATCTGGTGTACCTTCCCAGCCAGAATATTTTAGGACCATCGCTATTGAAGTGTTTTGACAACTTGCTGATGGGTGTAGCTCATTATCATACTGCCAGAAATAAGGAATGTCTAAAGGCAAAACCTCCTCAACATCGTTTATGTGGTCAGCCTTTGGAGCTGAATCGATTAACCTTTCCTGGGTCGCTTCTCCTGTTTGAAAGTTTGCACAACCCGTGATAAGAAAAATTAGGAACATATTACTGTACTTCACATTTAGCCTTTCGTCAATACTTTATTAACTCAAAAAAATTACCCCATGGATCCTGCTTATAAACAGATTTCGACCCATCTCTGTGTGCTTTGCCAACGTCTAGTTCTGGTGTTTCAAAGGCAAAGTGGGGAGGGTGTTGTGTCTCTATAACAAACGCGAGCTTAATATTTTCAAACTGAACGACGCCCCACGTATCGTCTACATACACCAGTTCAGCAGACCAGTTTTTTACATACCAATCAGCTGCGCTGCGAGGACACTCTACTTGTATCGCGAGGTGGTCAATCTTCATTCCTTTCCGCCTTTTTAATGTGACCTTCTTCTATCAAGTACGATGCCAATCTACCGAATCTGCCCTGCAACTGCCAGCACATTCCGGTGTCGACAAGATGTTGCCAAGCCCTCAAATACTCACCACGCTCAACCACGACATATCCATCAGCAATATCGATGGCTCTAGAGCTGGTCATGATACCATCCCTGCCGTCCATACAAATCACCTTGTTATCAACCATCTAGTCACATCCAAAAGAGCCTCTAAAGCCTCTGTATCGCTCATTCTGTGGCTCTGGCCTACGCATACTTTCTTGACGCCATATACTTCTGATAAGTGCTCGCTATCTTTTGGCAAAACGATGTCGTCTTTGTCAGAATGTAAGATAATCGTATTTTGACAATCAACTCTAATTTTAAATTCGTTCATTCTAAAGTCGTCTACAAACCGCTTCCAAGCAGGAGCGATTAATACAAGTCCAGCACCCCGAGTGCTTACACACATACCAACTGCGCCGCCTCTTGATGAACCAACCACCAAGTCAGGCTTTTCATCATCGATAACCTTTTGGGCAATTGTGATAGACTCCTCAAAGCTCTCTCGAGGAAGCGCTGGATTCAAGACAGTAAAACCTGCAGACGCTAGATGTTTAGCCTTTGAGCCTCCTGGTTTTGACTCCAAACCGTGTAAAAAAAGTATTTTCATAAAACTCCCGATGAATAAGTCAGCCAAGGAACCCCGACCACATTATTATTATATAACAAATACACTAGATTTGCACGAATGTCTAATTTATTTTCTTAATAAAAGACTATGCACTATCCCTTGGATTTTAGGGTCGACATGCTCTTTCCACTCTGATTCGTCTTCGCCTATTTGTTCGCGTATTTGAGTGGAGGAAACGCCGCTTAAGTCTTTTGGAGGCTTATGCTCAGTGATCTCATAGCCCACACCTCTGCCGTAATTTACAGACTCTATATCAGGAATAGACATAACAACTACATCAGAGTCGGAATACACAGTTTCAATCATGTGGATTGTTTGTCTTGTTGTAAACGGGTTATCTTCGTTTGGTGGAATGTCTCTTACGCAAATTAATACCGGAGTTCCTTCATCTAGCTTTTGATCGATCAACCATTTATGTCCGCTGTGAAATGGTTGCCACCTACCTATAAACATTGCTCTCTTCATTTGTTCCAAAACTTTTAACTCCACTACCTTTTATAAAATGTCATTAATAATATACTCGAGACTTAAGTTGTTTATCTACCAGACTTGGAAAACCAGCTGTCTGCAAACGCTAATTCTACAGTTCGAATATCAACTATAGAGAAATTTCCGTCTGACATTACTGTTACTTCGTTCGAATCTTCGTGCACTTCTAAAACCAAACCAAATCGTTTATGGAAAACGCCACAGTCAGTTACTCTTTTAGGCGCGTTAGTAAAATAGTGAACAAGATCACCGGGTTTCATAACTTCTACAGGCTCCCGGTTGAAGGTGCCATAACTATATTCATAAGCTCTATTTCTTCTAGGGATTCTAGAATCTTTATTTTTCCTGGGTTCCTTGAGCATATGTCTCTCATCTTCCATTTTGCCGAGTCTGTCCAGTAGCCTTTAACTTCCAGATAGATGTCGTAGTCTGGTAGATAAAAATCTGGAATGTAGTTTTTTAGTCTTAGATTTTTATTCCTATAAGATAACTTCATGTTTGGATCACGGACCCAAGTAACATTTAGCTTATCAAGCTTCATTGCGCATGCAACTTCCCAGCTGCTGTCCATTGAAACGATTGTTCCATCAGACTTTGTAAACTCCGACTGCTTACTCCAGAGCTTCGTCTTACTAGACTTAGTTCTTCTACTTCTTTTTTTTCTTTTAGCCATACAAATAAATATGACATGTAACTATTTTAGGATCGCTACTTCATCCTCATAAGCACAAACGATTGACCTTCCTCCTAAAAGAACTGTAAGCCGAGCAGGACATGTGCTGTCATCTTTACCGATAACAATCGCTGTAACAGCAGCTTCAGGAGTAACCACATCGTGCCATGCAGATGTTAACATAACAATGTCGCCTATAGAAATACTCATATCCTAATAATACAGCCTTACCTTGAAGTGTTCAACTTGGCCGGCATGAATCTAGGGCTCGAATGTAAAAGAAGTTCTTTGTTTAACGGTAAACACATCATGGCTTGATCTTCGTTCTGTGGCGGCAAGCATGCATCGTCTATTATAGACATCAGGTTGTTATACATCTCCACCGCGTTAGATGTTAATAGGAACCGATTACCTCTGCCAGCTAATATAATGTCTATCCATGCGTCGCCGTCTCTGTCTTCCGCAACGAACGCGTATAATTTAAGGTCTATTGTTCCACGTAGAGCATCAACTAATTTATCATTAGTGATGGCTGGTACAAGAAAGCTTTGGGGCCTTTCATCGGAAAATACAACCACGATTCTTTGAGCATTGTTTCTCCATGATATCGAAAACCTTTCCTTTGGTGGGTTAGCCACGACTTGAGGATGCCATTCTGCAGCAGCTATATCAATAGAGCGGTTAGCGGTAATATTCCTTATAGAAAAGTATATCGCGTCTTTTAACATCTCCATTCCTGTATCCATACCTTCGTTTCCTAAAGCAGCAAACGCTGCAAGGAATTGATCGAAAGGAGATATATCTATGACTCGCACTACAGACTCTACATTACGAGCGATCGCCTCCTTCGGTCCAATAATTAAACCCCACTGTAGTACTTCTTCAGCAGCGAACTGTTGCGCGAATCTAGAAAGCGATATTCTGACTGCTTCTATTTCCTCATCCATAGAGCCAGACCAGTCTACTATAAACAATATATCTGTATCTCTAATGCTGTCGCCATAGTCAACTTCACCATCACAGTCGTTATCAGCGCCATCACAAATTTCCCTGCTTGGTAATACCTCATCTAGACAAACACCAATTTGAAATGTACCGTTTAGTTCATTCCCCCAGGCGCCTTGTCTA
>Ga0209535_1001147_pt1 | contig 18164 bp, 31 predicted proteins | sample LinPmetageLP28_FD_184041 | JGI IMG/M metagenome (GOLD analysis project Ga0209535, IMG submission 184041) | Marine viral communities from the Pacific Ocean - LP-28 (SPAdes) (version 2) | ecosystem: Environmental > Aquatic > Marine > Oceanic | place: Pacific Ocean | collected 2009-08-22
GTGGGAGTTGGACTCACAATTTAAAACAAGTGTTCCAGGGTTTGTATTACCACCTACAACAACTGTACCAGTTCCGTTTGGTGTTGCTGTAATCGCTCCGTTTGCTCCATCTGTAATTGTAATCGTTCCAGAGTTTGTTCCTGAATTTGTATCTAAAGTTAAATCATATGCGCCACTTGATGTAATCGTTGGTGCAGCTGATCCTGTACCCACTACAATTTCACCAGATCCTTTTGGTGCTAAGGCTAAATCTACATTTGAGTCACTACCATTTGCAGCTAATTTAGGGTCATTACCTGTAGCAGCGTTAGTTACATCTAAAAAGTTTACAGCTGAAGATGTTGTTTCAAAAATTAATTGTTCGTTTCCATTTTCATCTCTGATACCGTGAGCATCATCGAAATCAATCATAAACGAATTAGTGTCTAAGTTACCACCTAATTGTGGTGTTGTATCATCAACAACATCTCCGCCTGTTTGAATCTCTATCATTTTTGGATCTGTTGTATCTGGATTACCAGAAGCAAAAATTATTGCAGTTTTTTTATTAGTAGTTGCAAAAGTAAAAGTATCTCCTGAACCAGATGCATATTTAAATTGTACTGTGTAAGCACCTGAAGTTGAATTTTTTAAAATGTAAAAGTTTTGAATATCATTTGGAATCGTAACAATTTGATTACCCGTAATAGAACCTGTAAATTCTATCATTCTGTGTGCAAGTTCTGCACCAGTAGATCCATCGCTGACTGCAAGAGCAGTTGTTTGTGCTCCGCCTGCTATGGATTTTTGTATAAATCCACCTGAAATTTGTTCAAAAATACTTAAGTTTGTATTTGTTTTTGTTCCCCACGTTCCGGCGTTTTCACCAGTTGCCTGTAGTTCAATACCTAGGGGTGTATATGTCGATGCCATATTAAGCTGCTTCTCCTGTTACGTCGTTATAGCTTGTATTTGAGCCTGTTGCAACATCCGAATAAGATGTATTCGAACCCGTTGAAACATTACTATATGATGTGTTACTTCCTGTGTCAATATCTGCGTAAGCTTTAATAAATGGTGTTCCTATGCTCATAGTCATAGATAATCCAGTTAATCCAACTACCTGATCTGCTGGAGTTATAGTGCCTACAGAAGCCGTTGTAGAAACTCCAGTTAAACCCATAACCTGATCTGCTATGATTAATGAACCTACTGATCCTGTCATAGATACACCTGTTAAATCAGCAACTGCAGAACCTAGTCCTACAAGAGCACCAACAGAAGATTCAAATTGTTGACCTGTTAAAGTTTGTGCATTGTTTGGCGCAATCGCTGTTCCTTGTGCTGATGTAATAGTGAATGATGATGGAAAAACAATACTACCACCAAATCCTATTGCAGTTCCTTGAGCTGAAGTTATTGATTGTCCAGTTAAAGTTACATCTTCGTTTGGTGCAACTGCAGTTCCTTGAGAGAAAGTAGCTGACTGACCCGTTAGACCCATAACTTGATCTGCAGGTGTAATTACACCGTTTGCAAAAGTTGAAGAAACTCCAGATGGTTGAACAAGAGCTGTTCCAGAAATAACGGAACCTGTGTCTAATGTTGTTTGAAAAGATACCCCTGCTAGTTCAACTGTTTTTGGAATTACTGGTGATATAGAACCAACGGATCCTGTAAATGAAATACCTGTTGGAACAACTAGACCATTAGCTGTTATATTAGTTCCTGAACCTATTGAGAATGTAGATGATACACCTGTTAATGAAACTGTTTCGTCAGCAAGATTACCCCACTCACCACCGTTCCACGCTTTTGCACCCCAACCTGTAGCTAGTAATGCATCTTCGTTCCATTGAGCCTGTCCCCAGGTGAATCGACCCCAACCTGATTGAACCGACATAGTGGTCCTCCTATGCTAATCTTATGATAGCGTTTGTGGCGTCTGCTGTAGGAAACTGAATTGTGAATGTTCCGTTAGTTGCAGTTTTATCTCCACCAAAAGCAATCGCGCAAACTGCATCTGTTGTACTTGATCCAGTTCCTGTTGTTGTGTTGTAGATTAAAGCTGCGTTCGCTGTGAACGTTGCAGAAGAATAAGTTACATCAGAAAAATCTGTAAACGCTGTTGTAGATGATAAAGAAACTCCTGATCTTGTAAGAGAAGCTCCACCTGCCGTGTATGCAGTTCCAGATGTATTTGTAATTTCTTCAGAAGTTGAATAGTCTGTAGTAGAAGCCCCTAATGTTGCACTACTATCAAATAGTGCAATTTTAAAAGTATCACCACCTGATGATGAAAAGTTATGTTTACCTTGTAAAAGTTCTTGTTTGAAACTTGAACATATTGCGCTTGTATTTGCCATATTTTAACTCCTTATTACGGTGTTGGTGAATTAACTTTTATTCTAACTGTACCGTCAGTGTAGTCGTCTCTTCTTCTTCGACCAATTTGTTCTCCACCGAACTTCTGTACTTCTTGTTTATACTTTCCCTCGTATAATGTCAACATATCTGCTGGGCCTTTTAAGAAGCCATAAGTCTCTGCTAAACAGCAATATAATAAGCCATTTGGGAAGTTCATACTAATATAATTAGTAGTATTACCAGACTCTAAAGTATCTGGCATTTTATTGTAGTGCACTCTAAATTTGTAGGTGCTGTCTGGAGTTGGAGATAGATATATACGCCCAGACGTAGTGTCTGAAGCTCCTGTAGCTCCACCAAATGAAGCATAGTATTTAGGTTTACCTCTTTTAGCAGACTCTGTTGATGAAATATACTCTTGTAAATATGTAACATCTTTTTTTTCTAAATATGTATTTGCTCCTGTTGTAGCACTAGTAGAATCATAAACTTGAATACCTCTAATAAATAAAGATCCCGCTGGAGCGTTTATACTTTCTTGACCGGTAACTAAATTTCCTGATTGTTGTTTTCTATCTGCATCAATAGGAACATCACGCATAATTCTATATTGTGCGTTTAAAATAATATTTTCTAAAATGTCAGTTGTTAAAACATTCGAATCTACTTCTGTGTAGTTTCTAATTTGTGTAACTAAAGTTGTGTAACTAATACCTGCCATTATGCTCTTTGGTTAACTGGTCCTGCAAAAACCAATGTACCACCTCCTACATCATTGTTAGATGAAGCTGATGCTAAACTAAATGAAAAATCATAACTATAAGTTATAGTTCCTCCAGCATCATCTTGCATCGTATTGTTTCTTCTCGTAATTATATACGATCCAAAAACTTTTGCACCTGAATTATGAGAACCTGCTGTGGTGCTAGATCTTGTTTCTCCATAAAGAGGAGCTACGGTTCCTCTAGTACATCCTGTTAAATCATTGCTCGATTTACCTGTATATTGAATAGTTTCATCAACGAAATGACCTTCGGTATCAACTTTTTCAATAACGATAAAACCACTACTAGGAAAGTTACTGGCATCAGTCAATGAAACAGTTGTGGCTGTGCTATTTAAATTTGAACTTAAAGTAGTTGCTAATTGAAATCTATCTACTGAAACACCACCCACCGCTAATTTAACATCGGTAAATCTTATAGCATCATTTGTTTGAAAAGGATTATTATCAATTCCTTCTGAATCATTTGATATAAATACAACGACTGAAACTTGTCCTGAAGTTGTAGAAAAAGGATTATCTCTTAAAACTAAAGGTGTACCAAATTCTGTTCTAGCTGGTCTCACTCTATTTAATGCTTGAGCATCAGCTGATGTAGCTCGTGGTTGTAGCTGGGGTTGTTTTGGTTCAAATTCAGAAATATGAACATAAGCACCGTTCCATTCTCTAACCATTTCTTTGTAAGGGAACTCTAAACCAGAACGATCAGATATTGCTTTTGCAAATTTTCCGGATGCAAATCTAGCCATTAACCTACCTCCGGAAAGTAAGTTTTAGGTGTTATAAATGTACTTGTAGAAGAGCCGTCTTCAGTTAAGGCTCTATTTAATTCATCTTCATAATATAGTTTCATTTCCTGACCTCTTTGAGGAGAAAATTTTTGTGCTAAATAAAAAGCTAAACCTGCAACCATACAAGGGACAAATCTATATGGAACGTCAGTAGCATTTGTATAGTCACCAACGTCTTGAATTCGTTTTACAAAATAAAAATTTAAAAACTTACCTGCTTCAGCTGAACCTGGTGTTAAATATAAAGTTATTGTAATTTTGTCTATAAATCTTTGAACAAAATATTGAGAAGGAGTTCCAGTGGCTGTTTTATTAGACAGTGCTTGATAAGTTGATCTACTAATTTTAGTTAAAGGTGAATCAACGCTAGAAGAGTTTCTGTACACTGCTTCTAATATATCATCAACTCCATAAATAGCTGTTGCATCAGATGTTCCATCACCCGTCGATCTAAAAATTGTGTAGACAGCTTGGTTGTTTACAAGTGTAATGGAGTTATTACCAACTTCCCAATAATGTAATCCTCTATTCGCCCACTCTTGAAACATAATGTTAAGTGAACGTCTAGCAGTTTTTAATTGATTACCTGATACTCCTTGAAAACCAATTCTTTCGTATGCATCTTCTATGATTTCATCAATAGAAAAATTTTTGTCAAATACTGTAGTACCCGAGGTCGTATTAGCCATTTAAACTCCTTAGCCAGTATATCCAAGTGTAACAGAACCTGTACCAGATATAGTTGCGTGAATTGTAGTTTCGAATCTAATACCATTTCCTGGAACATAAACGTCTAAACCTTCTGTTCCAAAGTGAGCTAGAAAAAGTATAGTTCCAGAATCATCTGCGCTATCTCTAAGTGTAAGTTGTCCACTAGCGTGTCCTTTTGCTTGAATATAAGTTATTCTTGAAGGACCCACATTATTAGAACCACCAGCAATAGTTTTAACTTGGCCGGTAGATGTTATCCTTGTAAATTTTTGGTCCGATGATGCCATATTTATCTCCTAAGTTATATGGGGCCGAAGCCCCATATTAATTTATAAAATTAGACAGATAAGTCTAAAGTTTGTGTTCCTAGTATTCCTAAGAATGTTAAAGTTAAAACGGAAGTGGCTGCACCTGGATCTCCGCTTAATACAACTTCTACTTCATCAGCAGTTGTTACAGCTCCAGTTGTTCCTGTTCCTAGTCCTCTAACTCCATTACATCCAAAGATACCTTTGAACCCAGTAGAATTTACAGCTATAGCTAAACCATCGCAATATGAATCAGTATCTCCATCATCACCAATGTCTTGTAAGTTCACAGCATTTGTTGATGCTGTATCTACAGTAACCATTACTGCCATAGGCATAAAGTTAGCTGGCATACCGATTGATGCTTCTTTACCAGTTGTAGCACCGTTAGCAACAGTGATACTTGCTTGGTAAGTTTGCATAACTAAACCATCAGTAGCTTTTGAGTTTAATAATAATGCACCACCTCTATCACTTGATGTTACTGATGCATTACCTGCTTCATGTAGCTCAGCTTTTTTCGTTACTGCGCCTGTAGAAGCATTCTTTGTTATTTGTTCGAAACCGTTCTCTGATCGAACCGGTCCGTTGAACGTTGTATTTGCCATAATTATATCCTCCTAGTTTTGCGAACATAGTCTCTAGGCCGTCGACTGTACGCGTCTATGTTCTGTTTAATTATACAGTATAAAACTTATACTCTTATTTTTTAAAGAGTGCAAGAGAGCCTGTCATATGGTTTGATATTTATCCAAGATGTAGCTTTTTACTAAGTAGCTACGGAAACTTCGGGTGCTGCGTCCTCTATCTTATTAACAAGAGTGGCTACTTTAGCTTCTTCTTGTTTAATTTGATTAACAACGTCTCTAATTTTGTTGTCAATTCTAACCATATCCAAAGTGTACCTTTGGTTATCACGCTGTTGCACCGCCCATTCTGTTTCGAGACCCCTCTTCATTTTGTAAAGGTCTCTTACTTGCGTTTGCATCTATGATCTCCTCGTAAGTTAGCCATAGTTTAGATTTACTTATAAATCCATCTTTCTCCCATTTTATATCATTTTTTCCTAGCTTGTCAACTAGTGCATTTTCAAACGCTTTATCATCATCCTCTGAGATAACCTCAAAGTCTGCGTAGTAGCCATATGCTCTGATTTGTACACGGAAGTTCTTCATAGTTGCCTTTCTTATTTATCATAAAAAAAGGGGGCTCGAAAGCCCCCTTTTAATTTTCTTTTATTGAGTATTACGCACCTTCAACGCCGAAAATACCTCTAGGGTCTGATACGCCAAATACGTATCTTTCTCTAGCTTTGTATCTTACGTTTCCAGTATCGAAGTCACCTTCCATCTTAGTTGTGATAGGTGCTCTTTCGAAATACTTCATTCCGTTTGGTACATCTGTAATAATGTAGAATGCGTCCGTGTCAGTTAAGTAGTTATTCACTCTATAACCTTGAGGAACCATTCCCATAGATGCGATAGCATTTATGTCATTATCAGCTGTTCCAGTTCTACCTTGAGATTTCATCAATCTCTCAGCTGTGAATTGTAATTCACTTGGAACAATCATTTTCACACCTCTAGCAGCAATTTTAAGACCTCTTTCGTCCGTCATTGCAGCGATGTCTATTAAAGACTGCTCCAATGAAGTTTCGTTTAAGTCCGCTTGTGCGCTTAAAGTGTTTTTAAATGTACCCGCGATTGTAGGGTGAGAAGTGTTAAATAAAGAAACACCATCACCTGAATCAAACCCATCAGTCGTTGGTAGACCTTGGATTAACGGATTCACTGATTTGACTTGTTTCGTGTTTGCCATCGATCTAGCCAAAGCTTTCGTATATCTTGAAGCTAACTTGTCGTACAGGTTGTCCTCAACTGCTTCCTCAGTGATTGAAAACCCAAGAGCTATTGTCTCGTGAGTATATCTCGCTGTGAAAGTTTCTTGAGCACTATCGAACGCTACACCAGAACCTTCAGGTTTTGCTTGCGCGTTTCCGAAACCTGACAACATAACTTCTTCTTCAAAAGCTCTGTCAGATGACTCAGTAGTATAAATTTCAGCGTGCTGATTTTCATACCTTTTATATTCCAGGCCGAATAGGGCATTCAATCCTGGCTCTAGTTCTTTAACTAGCTGATTACGTGATATCGCCATAATTATATCCTCCTATTAGATACCTGCGTGTTGTTTAAAGAAGTGTTCGCTTATCACCACTCTCCACACCACATTAGCAGATGTAAGATCATTGTTATCAATGTCTCTACTTACACCAACTATTTTTAATTGTTGAGAAGTTGTCCCTAACGTACTGTCATCTAAAGTTGTTTTAGATATGTAGTTAGGAGTCGCTCCCGCTAAGTAAGAGATCTCAGCTGTATTACCAACGTCAGTTTGTTGTGATACTCCAGTTGCATTAGATCTAATTTCGTAGATCTGATGTGGATCATCAGTAACAAACGCCACAATATCAGTCGCTGCATTTGAGCCTAATAAGTGGTTTTGAAACGTCGGCTTACTTGTAGACGAGTTAGTAAAGAAAACTCCGTTTAACGAGCCTAAAAGTTGTTCAGTCGCCGCTGCAGCTACTGCTGCTGTACCTGTGTTAGCCATTGCAACCACGTCTTGGTTGTAAATAGCCGTCGCAGATGCTGCTACTGGATATTCTCCTAGTCCGCCAGAGTCTCTATTCTGACCCGCTTTCTTTAAGGGCTTTATTCCAAAGCCTTTTGATGACGCGTTTGCCATTTTCGTTTCTCCTTAGTTTGTTTAATCGTTGGTTAGAATTGTTAAAAAATTAACGTTTCTTGCCACCGAAGGTTGTACGAGACTGCTTATCAATATTGATAGGCATTCTACTATCCTGTTCCTTCATAAGATCGTTATCTACTGCTTCAACGTTTTCATTAGCTAACCTAGCATAATATTCTGCACGTTGTTGCGCAATCTCAATTGGTACCCTTGTCAGCACAAGGCCTCCGTGCCCGATCACCCCAGCATATTTGCCGTCCTGGACTACTGGAAATTCACCCTCTGAGTATTCGTCTGCTCTTACTAATTCGTACCCGGACCTTAATCTTCCTTGTACATTTTTAGTATCGACGTACCCGAGAACTTCCGTCCTGACCCATCTGTGTCTGAATCCATCAGGCGCGTTGGGTGTATCTAAGTACGATGGTGGAGTCCAAACTTTTTTCCGTTCTGTTTTTTCTCTTGTTTGGCTCGCACGAGTTGGTTTTTTATTTGTCATATGCCTATACCTCCTTCGTGTTAATTAGTTGTTTCGCATATTCTTCTAGTGGCACACCTAATTTTTTAGCAATTGCTACTTGGCTTGGTGTGAGTCTTACCGTTTTGCGACTTGTCTTTGAACTACGCGTTGCAGATGCAACTGTCTGTGTAGGTTTACTTGTCGTCTTCGTATCCTCAGGCTTATCAAATTTATGAGGAAATTCCAACCTAATTCTTTTGTCTATTTCCTTATAATAATCGGGGCTCTGTGGATCAAAACCTTCTTCTTCAGTAAGTTTTCTATGAAGATCAAAAGCTGTGTAAGTCATAGCATTATCCTTACCAAACCAGTCATTTTTAGAAGCCCAGTCTTCTGCTCTAGGGTCTAATTGTGGTGGTGTTGGTGTAAATGGTCTCTGTTCTTGCACATTTTTTGCTTCTTCAGCGGCCGTCTTCTTATCCATTTCTTGTTTGGTTTTAAGTTCAGCAACTTTTGCTTGCTCATAACCAAGTTGAGATATGGCTGTCAAAGCTTCAACCTCTGCCTTTTTATCGTCCGCAGTTCTAGCAGCAATTAGTTTTTGCTGTGCTGCTAACAAAGAAGATTTAACTCTGCCTTCCATTTCAAGTACATAGTCTGTATCTAAAACGTTTACTTTAGAGTTCAAAGATTTATTTTCATCCTGAATTCTTTTTGCAAAAGAAATAGCTTCTTCTCTTTGTCTTTCTGCTTCACGCATTTTCTTAGTAAGTTTCGCAATTCTTTTTTGAACTGAGTCACTATACTTTTCGTGTTCGTCTTCTTTTTTTACTTCTTCTTTTTTCTCTTCACTTTGTTCTTGATTGTCCTTGTCGTCTCGAACATCCAACTGCTCATCAGATTTCTCAGATGTATCATCGGACTGAGTATTGTTTTCAGTAGTTGTTTCATTTTGAACCTCCACTTCTCCTGTTTCTGGTTTTTTGTTTTCTTCTAATTGAACTTCGGCTCCAGGTCCCGATGTATCAATATCAACTGTGTTTTTTTCAGCTGGCATAGTTTCCTCCTATGGTTATTAAAATTCGTGGATTATATCTTCAGGGTTCTCCACGGTCGCTAGAACTTCATCGTCGTTTAACATTCTAACTTCACCCCCTTCTATCTTCATTCTAGATCCTGCATACCTTGCAAAAACCACCCAGTCTTTTTCCTTGCACCAAGGACCGTCTGGATATCTTTCTTTGTCTTTATAACAATCTGGTCCCATTCTAAGAACGAGTCCACATTGTGATGCTACTTGTTGTTTCTCTAAAGATGTCTCTGCCATATACAAACCACCTTTAGTTTTTTCGCTCATTTTAAATGGCAAAATTAATATTCTCCAACCCGTAGGTTTTGGAAGTTTTGATAATTCTGTTGTTACCTCTTTTTCAGGTTTCGGGGCACTCTCGTATTTTTCGATTAATGCGCTTCTATGCTTCGGGATCTCTTTTGATTTTGATGATTGTTCCTTCACTGTCATTTTGCTCCTTTTGTTTTAGCAGGCTAGATATCTCCTGTGATATATACTGGTACGTTCGTACCTGTCCTAACATATAGTTATATTTTTCCATATTGTCAACACCCCCGCTAGTCATTGCTGCAACGAGGTCGTCGTATCTTTGTTCAATTATTCTTCTTAACTTTCCTAATATTTCTAATCCGTCCATCTTTCTATCACCTTTATTTTTTCTTCCGCATCTACTATTTTTTGTAGAAGTTTATCCATTTCATCCAAATGTTGAGGATGTTCACCTATGCCTACGGAATTTCTAACATAGATATTTAATGTAGCTAAAGACTCTGCTACTTGAGCTTCATATCTTTTTTTAAGTGCTTCTAGTTTTTCTGATTGCATCTTTACCTTTCTTAGCTATTCTAACCACTTCGTTCTTACCCATCACTTTAGCTCTTTGTTCCATTACAGTCAATATCTGTATTTTTCTAGCAAAAGGTTTATTTACTTTTTTTACTTTTGCAACAGTTGCTCTTGCATCTGCTGGTGTTGCAAATTTAATTCCAACGGTATCTCTAGGATTTTCGTCCGTATACAGTCTTCTGTTTGAGCCTTTAGGCTTTTTTCCTGTTCCCTTTTTTGGATCCATTGATAACTCCTTTTAATGTTTTAGCTTGAGCAGCGTGTGTTTTTGAGGCTTTGTTTAAACCTTTAATAACTTTTTTAATTGCTCTCTTTTTCTTTAACATTTCCATCTCCTTCTAGCCTGACGGATTCTTGAGTTCGGATCGTTACGAGTCTCTGCTGAGGCTCTTTTGAGTTGCCCTAGTGATCTTGCACAGTATGATTTTCTGCGTTTGGCAGCTTTTGATCCTGGCTTCACTTTTCCAGTCACGGCTGTTTTTAGTTTAGAACCGGGATTTAATCTTCTATAGGCTTTGACCCCGGCTTTAGTCATACCCGCTCCAGACTTTGTAGGTCTAAAGTTCTTTTTATTTCTAGCTGGCATTCCGCCTTTGGCTAGTTCTTCTCTCATTTGAAAATCGTTTCTCATACTAATCCACCTAATCCCATTTTCTTTCTTTTAGGAGCAAAGGTTGCTGCTCTAGTTGGTTTAGGTCCTGTATTTGATTTAGCTTGTTTTCTTGCTACGGCACCCGCACGTTGACCTTTGGACATCGCTCTTGCTTTTGCAATGGGCACGCATTTTGGATAATTTTTTCTTTTTTCGCCACCACTCCGACCACATTTCGGAAAAGAACCATCGGATTTTTTGTTTGCAATATCTACCCAGTTCTCTTTGACCCACGATCTTAATCCTTTTTTAGCCATACATTGTTGCTCGCTTTGCCATAAAACCACCACCAGCAGCTTTGGTTCTTTTATTTTTTTTACCACCTGGTGTTATTTTACCCGAGCATACGCCTGATGCGTACATATTGGCATACGCTGAAGGGTACACCTTGAATTTTCTTTTTGCGGCTGCTTTACCTTTTGGACAAAGTTTTGCCATTAGACTCTACCGCCTTTTTTCATAAAGCCCATTTTGTTTCTAACTTTTGTAGGTAATTTTTTTAAACCTTTTTGATTTGGTTTTACAGGTTTTAAAACTTTTCCACCTTCTTTGAAACCAGGAACTTGTTTGTTGTATCTTCTGTTTGCCATTGGTTATCCTTAAATATATTTTGTTTTTTTATTTCTGCCAGCCATAACTTTACCACAGCCTTTTGAAACTTTTCCGCCTTTGCCATAACCAACTCGACCACCTTTTTTTAAATTAGCTACACCACCAGCATCTGCTATTCTAGACATACCCATATCAAAGTTAGCAATGTTTTCTGCAACTCTTGCATCACCTGTTGGAAACATACCTGTGTTCATATCTTGGCCGACAAATTGTAAACCTCTGTCGCCTCTGTTTTTCATCATAGCACCTACTCCAGCTAACGCCGCTCCGGCTGCTAAAATTTTCATAAGTTTGCTTTTTTTATTTTTTTTCTTAGCCATTATTTTTTACCTCCGTTTCTAAATATTTGTGTACCCTTTATACCAAAAATACTCGCAACTACAAGCACCCATAAATTGGTGAACCATTTCGGAAGCTCATGAAAGTATTCAAAGAACAATTTTACCTTCTCCATGGCTGCCGGATCGTCCGACATGACCGCCCACATTAACACAACGATAGGGGCCGAAATTATAACGAGCACAAATTCGTCCTTATAATCGTTTTGTCTCGCTTCTAGTAATTTGCCTTGGTAAGTTTCCTCACCCCGAGCCATTTTCTCGGCGTGCATTAATTGTGCATCAGACATAGCCATCTTCGTCTTCTGGCGGTTCGAATAAATTTTTGAACCAGCCTGCAAAGCAATTTTTGCTAAACTGAACCAGGCCATTAGTAAGCCTTTGATTTTCTTCTTTTCTCAGGCATCACTTTACCTTGACCTTGTACTTCAAGTTCAGGTCCACCTGTACCAATTAAGTTAAATGCTTGGTCTGCAGTTGTTTTTGATCTAGGATCAATCTCAGTTTGCTGCTCACCAACTTTAACTTCTTTGATATTATCTAGTTTTTCCATTTTTTCTCCTTAGTTTTTATTTTATAACACCTTTTTTAATCAACAACACCTTAATTCTCTTCAATTTTTACTTTTGAAGCTCCGGATTTAGCTAAACTAACCCCAGCTCGCAACATTGCAAGCTCTTTATTCTGATCAAGCTTCTCATCGAAGTTAGATTGGTTCATCATAGCTCTCATTCTGTCTAAATCTATTCTATCTTCGCCTTCTGAACGTTTTCTCTCATCATCCATAGCTCTTAAATCTAATTCTCTAGCTTTTAACTTAGCAATTGGATCATTTCCGAATTGACCCATAATTTTATTCTCTTCATCTTTAAATTCTTGGGTCATTTCTGCAATTAATTTTGCTTTTCTAGACTCCATAGACAATGTTAGAGATAAAACTTGTTGTTGAACGTTAGGATCTTGTTGTATAAGAGCAGGATTAGCTTGTAACTGTGCTAATTGTTGTAACTCTTCTCTAAATTCTATCTCAATTTGTTCTTGAGACATTAAACTAATGTGTTCAAAAATATTTTTTTCTAATGCCCCTAATACAACAGGGTTATTTCTAGCTAAATTGGTTGCCATAAAATTTAAATGCACGGTAATGTGTGCTCTGTGGTCTTGTCCTTTGAATGCCTGAAAAGGTTTTCCGGATAAAGCTAAAATATTTTCTGTTGCAGGATCCATTGGCATAGGTTGTTGCGGCGGTGGTAAAATTTTATCAATGTCTCTTACTCCAATCGCTTCATACATATTACGATATGCTTCGTATAAATTATGGATTTGTGGATTAGACTGAGCTAATTGTAATTCTGTTTGTGCCATAGATATTCTTTGTGTTTGAGAGAATATATTTGGATCAGCTACAGGAATAATATCAACTCTATCATCAAAATCTTGAACCTTAATATTTCTTTGGCCACCCACAATGTCATACGGATATTCTGGTGGTAGATAAGTTTTAAAGACTCCAGCTAATAATTTAAATTCGTGTTTCATTGCAACATATAATCTTTTGTGAATAGCTGACATTACACGTGAACCACGTTCAAGTAATGCAACAGTTGTACCTACTGCAGCTTGCTGGTTCATATCACCAACCTGTGAATCTGCAATTGATGCAAATCTTTGGCCAGCTTGAACAACAACACCCATCAATTGTAATAATGTTGCAGATGGTTCTTTGAAAGGTAAAGGTAAGAAAGCATCTCGGATGTTTCCACCTGGTGCGTCCACATCTCTGAACTCACCAGGCTGAATCGCTTGAGCTTCGTCTCTGACACGAATGCCCCGCTGTTTGAAACCTGCAGGTAGATTGGATAGGGTACCTGCATCGAGTAATTGACGTAATGCTGCTGTTGCAGTTCTTGAGAGGCCGCCAATCATATGGATTAAACCAAATCCATAAAAACCTAAACCGGGTAAAAATTTAAAGTGTACAAAGTATTGTGTTTTTTGTTTTGTTGGATCACCTACAGCATAGTTTCTTCTGATTGATAAAACTTGTCTTGTGCCTGCTTCAATCGTTACAATGTAAGGTAATTTAATTCCTGTCTCTTCACCAGACTCATCTCTATCTTCGAAACCTTCTAGATCTAGATTAATATGGCATTCAATTAATTGATAAGTATCTTCATCTCTTGTTTTCTTAACACCTTCAAGGTCTCTTTCTTTTTTCTCAACTTCAGTTTCTTGAACATAAGTTGGATTAACTTCGATGTCTCTATAAAAACCACCAACTTGTTTTTTTCTTAAATCATTTTCAGATATTTTTAATACGTGCATTATAGCTTCAGCATCATCTAATGACGTAGCCGTGTAGGGTACAATTAAATCATCGGCTGGAATAAATTTAGATACCGCTCTACCTAAAAGTTCATCGTAGTAAACTTTTTTAAAAGAAGAACCTGATAGAGGAAGATAAAATAACATTTGATCGAATTCAGGTTCATACTCTTTCATCTGATCCATCAGCTGATAATTCATAAAATCTTTAACACGTTTACACTGAGCTTCTCTTGCACGATCTGCAAGACCTACGATCTGTGTTCTAACAGGTCCGTTAGCTGGTAATAATTCTTTGTAAGCTTGTGCTTGAAACTGGGTTACGGCTTCTGCAAGAACAGGGTGCGTTGCACCTGATGCGCCTTGAAAGGGTTGTGTTCTGTTGTCGTATTTGAAACCTAATAAATCTAAACCTTTTGTATAACTATCTTCCCATTCTTTTCTAGAAGATTTGTATTGCATATAATTATTATATAAATCTGATCCAATAGGATCTAATACATCATCCGGTAATAAGTCAGCGAGGTTAGCATAGTGATCGCCACCTTGTTCAGGACTCGCGGCACCGGGTTCAAAATTAATTTCTACGCTGCCATCTTCACCTTGTACGATTTCAGTATTCTCAGGAGAGGGGACTTGGTCTTCATCAGACTGAGCCGCTTCTACTAATTCTTCTTCGCTAGGTAATTCTATTGTTTGCTCTACGTTGGGTAGAGCTTTGTCGATGTTGTCTTCTGCCATATGGTTTCTCCAATCCTACATTCTTAACAGTATTATATTGAATATTCAACCCCTGTGCTTGTGGACCTGATTTAGGGGGTATCGTTTTAGTTAATTTCTTAGTCATCTAACTCCAGTATCTCTACTGCAGGATCTTTTTCTGGCTCTGCCAATAGCTTTCTTCTCTGTTCAGGGTCAGATGGATAAGTCGTTTTATCTAAGGGATCGTACTTTTTTAATTTACTTTGAGTTTCAATTTGCTCTAGGATCTCTATAAATTCTTTCATTATACCGCCAGGATGTTTGCTAGGCCTAAACTCTCAGGAACCATTCCACCGCCTGCAAGTTTAGGTTTAAAAAATCTTGCCATAATATCAGGAGCAAATTCTGATCTTAAATTTTGTAAAGCCTCGGGGGATAAACTCTTAAGATCTGTTCTTGTAATTGTGCCACCAGATCCTTCTAAGATTAAATCATCCGCAGCTTCCATTGCTTCTTTAAAGCCTCTTGCTCTTTGAGTCTTGAGTGCTTGTCCCAGTTCCTTGAACTTTGAACCTGGTGCACCTCGTCTGCCTAATTCTCTAAACGATTCTGTATTAACAATACCTGTCGGTCTAGACATTCCTAATTTTAAACTGTCCATTGCTTTTAAACTTCCTTCTAAAGTTTTAAGTTGACCTTGTGATAGTTTACCTGCCATCGCATAACCTGCAGCACTATCTACTTTACTAAGGATAGCTGGTTTAAGATTCCCGGTCCCTTTTACAAACAACCCGGGCATTTCATTAATACGAAGAGCCTGACTAAATAATTCGTCAGACGGACCTGTTCCTAAAAAAGAAATATTGGTTCTTGATCCTGTAAACTTTTGTGGCTTTGCACCTAATCTTGAGGCTAAAGCTATAATTCTTGCAACAATTGGACTAGCCATAATATTCTATAATCTCCCTTGTAATAGGTTCTTGTACTTTGTCTTCCGGGTGAGTTAAAAAATAACCTCCCCTTAATCTTGAAATTGCTTGCGTCGTGGAGTCAACGTAATCATCGTAATCTCCATTTGGAAACGCAGCACATTCTTCTATCACTTCTTGAGCAAAGGGTTGATGAAAAGGAGCCCATACTCTGCCAGATTCAAAAAGAGGTGCAACAGCGTTCACTCTAGAAATCTTATCATTTCCTCGAGAGGGAGTAAAGTTAATTACTGGGATGTCCATATTTCTTAGTTCGTGGATCAGGGGCAGACCAGAAGCTTTAGCCTCAACGATAACTTGATCAGGTTGCCATTCTAAATAAAGTTCGTGAGCCCTTCTTCGTAGATCGGGGAAATCCATTCTATTTTTCTCAGCCGCTAATAAGATTGCGTGTTGACCATCGCCTTCTTTGTTAAAAACACCCCAGGTCGTAATAGCTGAATAGTCTGAAGTTGTTTGTTTTGTAAACGCCGTATCATAACTTTGAATAATAAATTCTACTTTGGGTGGTCTTTGGTGAGGCCAATCTTGCCACCAGTCTCTTTTGATCAAGGCACCTTCTTCTGATGTTGGCTCTTGCATATATTGAGCATTCCATCTAGACCCGGTCAGCGTTGCCTGAGTCCTCTGTAATTCTTTTAGTTTCCAAAATTCTGGCCAGCAAGGTTTACCTGAAGGTAAGATGGCTGGAAATTTTATGACCTTCCATTTATCAGCATCATCAGCTGACATACTTTTTAGAAGTTGTCCGGTAATATCTTTTGTTGACCAACGTGTCATCACCACGATAATTTTACCCCCTGGCTGTAAACGTTGTCTTGGACCTGATAGATACCAGTCCCAAGCTTTATCAAAAGACTTACCATCTTTTCTTAAATCTTGTTCTTTGTGTGGATCATCGATGATAAGTAAATCAGCACCACGACCCGTGATCGCACCGCCAACACCAGCGGCAAAGTATTCTCCGCCCTGTTCCGTTTTCCATTTTCCAGCGGCTTGAGAATCCTCCATCAGTTTTGCATCAAAAAGTTCCGAGTACAAGGGATCGTCGAGCAAGTGTTTTACCTTACGACCAAAGTCTACAGCTAGATCTGCTGTGTGTGTTGTTTGAATAATTTTTAATTTAGGATTCTTTGCAACCATCCAGGCTGGTAGAAAGTAAGAAGCAAACTCAGACTTCGTATGTCTTGGTGGCATATTAATAATTAATCGATCAACCTTGTTATTTGCAATGTCATTAAACATATCCGCCATAAATCTATGGTGACGACCTTCAATAAATTCTGGCCACATATATTTGACAAATTCCAAAAAGTCTTTGTTGACTAATTTTCTAACTCTTTCTGCAGCAAGGTTCCGCTTTGATTTATAATATTTTTTCTTTTCAATCGGCGTTAATTGCTGAATTATTTTTTCATTATCTAGACTCATATTTTTCGTAACTCATTTTACCCTTACCACGATTATACGAATTATACTATATAGGGTATATCTTGGGACCCCTTTTTTTGTTTTAGGGGGGTGGGGGGTCTAATTTACAATGACATTTCAGGACCCCTTGGGACCCACTACTAAGGGTGGGCCCGCCCACACACAAGCCCCCAGGAAAACCCATTATGGTCGGTGTTGCATATTTACTATATTGACGTTGCATTTGTGCCACGGTCCTCGGTCCGGGAAACTTTGACCTTGACACATTTTTCTCGATTTCGTAAAGTCCAGGATAACAATGGAGGAAAAAATGAAAGATAATAAAAACCCATTTGACTTAGACAATATCGCTTATATGTGGTTTTGGGAAAACGACCACAGAAAAGATAAGAGGATATTCGTTGCACCTAAAGTTGCTAACGAGAAACAAGGTTACAACGGTTATGTGGTAGAGAAAACACCGGCAATGACTAAGTTGATAAAGGAACACGGCGCGAGGTTCTATACTTGCGATGATGACTATGAGGATGGTGATGACTATCGTTATGGTTATTTTTATCCGGCTAAAGAAATCAATCACGACCCGGTAGATTTTATGGAAGGCGATGGCCATATCCATTTATTTGTTAGGGAGGAAGGAAAATACAAACCCGTATGATTGAAATCTTTTTAGAAGCACCGATCGAATTACAAACTTTGATACTGGGCGGCGTAGCCGCCCTTATCGTTGTCCTCGTTAAAGGGAACGGGGATCGGGATGATTTTGACCGTAGATTTAATCAAGATCAAAAATGGAGGAACGATGGTAAATAAACCCGTGCCTAGATATAATGTTTATGTGTCCGATATGTTTTTAGATACTAAACAACCTAAGAAGCACCAGGAACGATTTATAAGAAAACTCCTGGGCGATGACGCCTACTATAAAAGGTGGCGTGATAAGAAGCGTAAGTAAATAAGTTTCGGCTCCTGGGTCATGAGCCATGATAAAACTGACCCCTTGAGCCCGTACCTATTCGGATGTCAACTCTCAAAAATAGGTACGG
>Ga0209535_1001148_pt1 | contig 18152 bp, 4 predicted proteins | sample LinPmetageLP28_FD_184041 | JGI IMG/M metagenome (GOLD analysis project Ga0209535, IMG submission 184041) | Marine viral communities from the Pacific Ocean - LP-28 (SPAdes) (version 2) | ecosystem: Environmental > Aquatic > Marine > Oceanic | place: Pacific Ocean | collected 2009-08-22
ATAATTTATTACAAATGAAATATCATTTGCAAAAAAGGCCTTCCATGCGCCACTTACTTTGGTGTACCCAAACTTAATATTTTTCCAAGCACCTGACACTTTGTGATAAATCTCATCAATTTTCTTCCATTCTCCGGCCACCTTGTAGTTCGAGGCCGATGGTATGTTAAAAATCAACACTGCTCTACCATCACCACCCGATGTTTGTGATGCACCGCCTACTGCCGCACCTGTTGAATAGTAACCACTTGACGCTCCGCCTGGTGTGATGCCCGATCCATCGTCTGCAGATCCTGAAGAAGGCACAGTGTTCGTCCCCGTTCTTCCTCCGAATGCACCTATGTCGCCTTGGTCTCCTGAACCTCCAGTACCACCGTCAGCGCCTCCACCACCTGCTCCAGCACCACCACCGTCTGCATTGTGTCCTGCTCCGTTCTCTCCCAGCGTGCCTGGTGTTCTTGATGTGGCATTGGATGTGTTCGTACCAGAGGATCCTGAGGATAGTCTTCCTGCTCCACCTCCGCCGGCTCCACCGCCTGCTATTGCTAATACTGTTTGGTCTAGAGCGGCGCCATCATCAAATACGGCGACAACCGTGGCACCGCCACCACCGCCTCCTGAACCTGATATTCCGCCTGAACCTGAAGGGCCGCCTTCGCCGCCTGAATAATTTGAAAGACTTTTTCCGTTGGTACCACCCTCGGTGCCTTGCCCCATGGAGCCGCCTGCCCCGCCACCGCCAACTGATACTGAAATGTTTTTAACACTAGCATATGACGTCATGTCTAAATTTGTTTTCGTAACGTAGTGTCCGGCTGAGCCTGTTCCACCATCACCACCATTATCTCGACCGCCGCCGCCACCTGCGCCTGCCCAAATATGTAATGTTAATTGAGTTGTTCCTGCGGGAACTTCCGCTGTCCTGACTCCGCCTTCGAATGTGAAAGTCTTAGTGATTAGGGCCATGGGATTACGCCTCCCTTACGAACCAGAAGTCTCCGTTAGCACCGTCACCTGATGTTGGTTCCGATGTCGAAACTGTTTTTGCAGATCCACCCCATTCATTGCTCAGGGTAGCAACTGCACCTATCGTTGGTACGCCTAGGTTTGATGTGTCCGTGAACGTGATAGATCCCACTGCACCTAGTGTGGCAGTTGTCACTTTGACATTACCGGCCGCTGTTGTTTTTAAAACTTTTCCTTTTGATGCATTGCCGTCTTCAACTGCATCTGCCAATCTAATGACTTGTGAATATGATGCACCGTGTCCTGCTGACCAGAAGTTCTCTGAAACATCGTAGAATATTCTAGCATCGTCTGTGTCACCTGTCTCTACTATAAGTCCTGCATCAGCCTCCGAGTTGCCTGTGTTCACCTTTATGAAAGCATCATCATAAGTTGACACGTTTGATGTTGAACTGTTGTATTCTCCTGAGATGTTCAAGTTACCTGTGATTGTTACATCACCTGTCAAACTGATGCCGCCTGTTGCCCCAACTAGTTGTATTGGAGTCTTTGTAGCACCACCATCGTTTACTGTGAATTTTAAATCTTTGTCTTGTGATGTCTGTGCAACTGTTACGTCGTTGCTTGAAATTGTTATTGATAGTTCCTGTGCATCACCTATGATGACACCGCCATCTGCATCAACTGTAAGTGTACCTGTGGTTGTGTCTGCCGCGTCTGCCCTTAGGAAGTTACCACCTGCTATAATTGTGCTGGAAGTGTTAGACGTACTTGATACATCGATTGATGATGCTTGTGTACTTGAACCTTCAAACACCCCACCCAATGTGGAGTTAAGCGTGATACCTGCCTTGATAGAAGCAAATCCTGTCTGTGTCACGCTAGGTGTGAATGTCTCTTTTGAAAGTATTGCTACCCTCGTTGCTCCTGCGTACATTGAAGCAACGACCTTGTTGCCTCCTGAACTGCCTAGTGTTTCAATTTTAAATCCTGACTGTGTCTGTCCTGCTGTGAAGGACGGTCCTAATAACTCCCATTCGTCATTTACTTGGTGTGATCGCGAATCGCCTGTGTAAACGAAGACCTGGTCGTTTGTGGAATCCAACCAAAGGTCACCAACGGAAGGTCCTGTTGGTTTTGAGCCACTTGCCTTTGCACCACCTGTGGGTTTGAAACTTGTGCCGTCGTATACTTTAATTTGGTTTGTTGTTGTGTCGAACCACAACTCACCTTTTAGAGGTGCTGTTGGTGCCGCCGTAGAGGCCGCATTTTCTAATAATTTTACTAAATTCTCGTTAAGGCCCTCACCAAATCCAGAGAAACTCTTACCAAACAACTGCAACGTAGTGGTGTTGTCTACCGTTCCGTCTGTGATTGTAGCAACTACTGTTCCATCTGTTTTGTTAATTGTGTACGCCATTTTGTATATTTACCTTTAACTGACTGCCGCACTAAACGGGGTTGCTGGGTTGGCTCCTGCCGCTACCCTCATCAGTCCTTTGACCATCCATTTGTCTGCCGCGATATCTATTAATGTAACAGTGTCTCCCACCAATCCGCCTTGTGTGCCACCGTTCAGTGTGATTGTGTCTGATGCCGCCACTGTTGGGAATGATGCCGCACTAGTGCCGTCCTCGTCTAAATATTGTATCTGTCCAGTTATGGTGTTGTCACCATCCGGACAAATTATCTTGTATGTGTTGGACGCCATGGTCACAGTGACTATAAATTCATAAACATTTCCTGATCCTGTTGCGTCAGGCAGTGTCAGCACAACGTCTGCGTTTCCACCAACCTCACCAAGTAAAAGTATTCTACCTGCATGTTCCGCCGAAGTAATTGCATCAGTGCCCACAAAGGTGTGTACCGCTTGGCTGAAAGAACCAGTTAAATTTGTCAATCCTGATACTGATAATGTTGTGCCAACCAATGCTGTTGATGTGATGCTCGTTGCACCTGTGACTACACCGGCATCAACTACTATCGTGCCATCTAGTACGATCTGTTGTCCGGCTAGTGGTGTTATCAATAAGTCAGTGCCAGCAGTTGAACTTAAGGTGTTTCCATTTAGATTAAGATTGTCTACCTGTAGTGCAGTTAGTGTGCCAACACTAGTGATGTTTGTTTGAGCCGCAGTTGATATTGCTCCAGCGAATGCTGTGGCTGTAACTGTGCCAGACACATCTAATTTTGTTGCTGGTGATATCGTACCGATACCAACTCTTGATTCTGAACCGTCTATGGTCATGACTGTTGTGTTTACACCAGCGTCGTTGACCTTGAAAGTTATGTCTGTGTTTGTCACAGTGTTTGTTAGGTTTGCTCCTAAGGAATCGACTGTTATAGTCAAGTCACTGTCTGTTCCAACAACAAGTCCTCCGTCATTGGCAACAGTAATTGTGCCCGAAGTTGTGTCGTTGGCGTTTGATCTCAAGTAGTTCGCGGCCGCAACACCACCCAACGCATCTGCGTCTGTGGCCGTACCTTGGAATTTTATATCTGCTATTGCTGTTGTTAATGTAATACCTTTTTTAATACTTGCAAAACCCGTGATAGAAACTTTTGGAGTGAATGCGTCTTCTGAAACTATTGCAATCAGATTACCATCATTGTACCATTTTGTCACGTTCTGTGATGCATCACTACTGTCTAATATAGTTTCAAAAATAAAACCATTATTGGTTCCAGTCGCAGTAGATGGACCAATAAGCACGTTGCTTGTTCCGTTGTAGAAATAAAGTTGTCCTGTATCTGAGTCTATCCAAAGATCGCCCTGTGCAAGTGTGCTAGGTGCAGTTGTCTGGTAAGGCACGTTTCCGCCGGCAGGTACAAATGCTGAACCTGAATAAACTTTCAACTGCGAATTAGTGCTGTCATACCAAAGTTGTCCGCTTATTGGTTTTGTTGGTGCTGATGTGTTTGAAAAATTTTCTAGTAAGTGTAAAAAGTTTTCTGCAATAGACTCACCGTAACCTGCATAACCCTTTCCTATTAAGGAAAGATCGGTCTGTGTGTTTACTACACCATCCTGTACTGTGTATGAACCACTACTTGTTTTGTTAACAGTGTATGCCATTAGTATCCTGTGTTACCACCTGATGTCGTTCCACTTACTGTGTTTGATGTTGCCAGTGCTGTAGAACTTGTTTCAGTGAATGTTGTTAAACTTTGAATTCTTAAAGTGTAGTCTATCTGTATTAGTCTGTTCAGTGATTTCTGCACCGGGTGGAAAATGACGTGTGTCAACAATTTATTAGTTGAACCATTCTCTGTTCCTTCCCAACTCTTTAAACCTAACTCGTCAAAAACGTAATCGCCATTGAAATCTGTCGTGTTGTCAAACGCCGCCTGTCCTGTGGGCTCTCCGTAGTCAAGTGTGCAAGTTACAACAATGTCCGTGTACTTGTTACCTGCTGTGTGTCTCACTTCCATCTTGTTTCTTGTGGTATCTTTGTTGGTCGCGGAATTGTCATCTATCACTTTGTAATACGTTTGGTTATACAGTGTAGCATTTGTACCTGTTGAGTTTGGTGTAAGGTATGTTATTATACCGGTTGGGTCAACGCTTGTACCACCGTTGCCTAATGCAATCTCATGCACAAATCCTGTAGACTTATTTGCCAATGAGTTAGCCAATGCCTGAGACATGTTCTCGTAATGTATCGCATTTCTCTTGTCTACGATAACCTCACCTGTCTCTGGATCTGAAATCTTTATATGCCCCGTCATCATAACACCCGTGTTATCCTGAGGCTTTTTATTCTCTTCTTTTGCTTCTGTTGGTTTATTGTCCTGTGTCATCTAGTGTATTTATTCAGGTGCGTTTGTAGGCTCGTTAGCAATGAATTTAGCCTGTTGAGTGCTTGAAGCCTGTAACCCTTTACCATCTGCTGGATTACCATCTAGCGCCGTGTACCATACCTGTCCTTTCTTGTGTAATACTTTTATCTGTGTTCCCGAAGCAGGTACAGAGCTTAATGTAACTGCCGTCGTGCTTCCATCCACAGAATAGTTAATAGTTGAGCCGTCCTCGCTAGTAAGCAACAATCGTTGGCCACCAATGAATATGTCTAACTCACTAGCAGAGGCTGGTGTTTGTGATAGTGCAAACGTCAATGTACTGCCGTCACCTGTGAAGGTATTGGTGTATACTGTGTCCGCATAAGGGATGGTTTGAGTACCAGACGCATCTACCACTTCCGTGCCTGATCCATGCTCCCTAATTCCTGTACCAAGTGTTCCACGTCTTAATTGTCCCAACGTGTTACCTGATTTTGTAAAATATTCCATTCTCTCTTTGTCTATAAAAACGACGCCCGGAGTGTTTGTAGAAGCATTTGGTGTTGGTAAAACACTTGCGTCTTCTACAGTTATGGTCTGTGTTCCTGCTGTCATATCTACAGTTAATTTTGTTGTTGACGTTTTACTAATACGTTTGTAGAACGTCCTGTTCATCATATCTTTGAATATCCTGAATCCGGTAGAACCTGTCGCTGATTCAAGTGCAAAGTACATGACATCTAATCTATCTGATGATGTGATGGTCTTGCCCGAAACTGTTATTGTGTTTCCACTTGTTACATAATCTGTCCCTTGTATCAATTGCTCACCATTCAACCAAACAAAAGTGTATCCTGCATGTAACACATCAAATCTAAGTTTGAATATGCCGCTCCCTCTGCCTTCCAACACTTCTCTTCTCTGTTTCATGCCCAAAGCGTTGTTGAAAGTTGTCACAGACAAAATATCTGTTGCACTCAAAGAGTATGGACTAGTAATCGCTGATGGCACTAATATGATATCTGTGCCTTCATTAAAATATTGGTGATCAACAAGTGTTGATATACAGATAACATCTGTTGATGTTGGCACCGAAGCAGTAATAAATTCTATGTTATTGTTTGACGTATCAACTGTGTAGTGGGTATTCAAATCTTTCTGCACACCATTGACAAATACTTGTACCTGAGATGCTGACGAGATTGTTTTTGAAGGGTCAACCGTTGAATCATCCCCTAGTCCTGAGACCACACCATATGTGTAAGTGCTTCCGTCACCAACATAGTAGGTGTTGTCTGGTCCTCTCAACACCCTACCGTTTAGTTCCACTGTTGTTAGTCCAGAGAACGGACCTATCGCACCAGGTGGATAAGTTAATGTGTATCTGTTGGTTGAACCATCATATGTTATTGCCTCGTTTCTCACACTGGCAAAACTCCTAGTGGATGTTGCTGATTTGTTGAATCCTGCTATCTGTATGAAAGTGTTTGCACCGGGTGCCGAATTAAACGTTACCGTGATTGTGTTTGCAGTTGTAGATGATGCATACGCTGTTGTAGGCACACCATCGACTGTTACATATATGTCTGATGAAGTAGAATCTAGATTGAACTCACCTCTTGTGGAAGTCAAGAACGTAGTGGTACTATCATCTCCTGTGAAAGTGTTCAACACTCTGTAGTTCTCACCTGAAATGGCAAATACTTTTGTTGATATTATACTGTGGTTGGCAGGTGCTGTGTCAAATGTAATTGTTTTGTTTGCAACATCAATTGTGTAATCAGATATTGTAGAATCCAAAGCACTGCCTTTCTTGACTGAACCGTCCACCGCAACCGTAACTGAACCTAACGATCCTGGGAAGTCACCGATGCTGTAAACTGTTGTAGTACCATCGCCTCTGTAATTCTTTTCTGATATGAAAGGAACACCCGACTCCGGTGATGTGTAAACTTTTATATCTAACGTGTCAAACAACTGACCTGGTACTACCTCTTCAGGTGCATAACTTGTATCCGGAGAAACAAAATCGTCGCCTTCTAATAAGATATCACTAGGTGCGTGTCCCAATGCTGATGTGAACAGACCACCTTTGATAATAGAATCCAATGTCCTATCATCTGTTGGTGTAAGAACACCGTCGTCATCGAAAGGTATAAATTCTACCAATGCGTTTTCTTCTGGTGTTTCGCTTACAGTGAAAGTCACTGTAGACCCATCACCTCTGATCACGTCTGACAGTTTTTTCCTTGAGCTGTCGTCTTGGGTTAGATACACTTGATACACTTCACTACTTGGAGGTGCTGTGTCAAATGTGTACGACGCTGTAGAACCATCTGCCCTGAAGGCCTTGACTCTTGAATCTCCGTAGTTGTCCCATGGGAAATCATACCAACCCGCTTTGTCCCAACCTGCTTCTTGATTGAATAGTAATCCTGTGACCATTGTTCCGCCGTAGTCAACTCCTGTCATTACTTGGTCTAGTTCATTGCCTGGCATTCCAGATCCTGGCGTGTAGAAACCCTTCGTTCTGTCCGCCGCTGTCAGTCCTGTTTCATTGCCATATACCTTATATACGCTTCCTATGTTGTCGTCAAAATCTGTGCTTGACGTAAATGCGTTTGTAACTTTGTAAAGTCCATTGTTGTGTCTCAATAGGTCATTGTAGGCATAGGCTGTTGATGCCGCCCAGTCCACAACTCTAGAGGTACTTGACACCCTGTCAAACTTGATCGTGGTGTTAAAGTCTCTGACAAGGTCGTTTTTTAAGTTGGCATATGCTTTAGCAGTGTCTGTTGGTCTTGTGCCATCTGTCTTACCGCCCGATAACACAACAGTCGGTGTGGCTGTATAGTTCGCACCTACACCTGTCACTGTGATTTTAGTCACTGCGCCACCTTGTATGGTAGCAGTGGCAGTCGCCGCTGTGGTCACTGGTGTCACATACATCTTGAAATTGCCGGATTTAGTAGATAAACCATGATTTGCAATCTGGCTATTCGGCATGTAAAAAGTAACGCCAGAATATTCCGTGAAAGTATGACTGTGTGACGCACCAGATCCTCCATTTTGGGTGTCCCAAATATTAGATTGTTTTTCGCTTGTAAACAATGGATAGTAGTAACCAAAAGTTCCGGAACTTGCTCCTAATGAACTTGTACCTTGTATTTGGAAAGGTCCAGTTGAACCTACAGTTCCACCCAACACTGTCACACTTGGTGCTACCTCATATCCTGAACCACCCGCTGTGATAGTTATTGACTGCACATACTTCTTATGATAGTCAAACCACATCTGATATGGGTACTCAGTTAATTTGTCTGTGTCAGAGTTAACATTCAAACTTCTTATTTTGCCTGTTGCTGTATCGTAAAAAGTAGGATTATCAAAATCCGAGAATATTCCGTCCTGTGTCTCTGTTTTTTCATAGCCCAGTTTATATTCTCTTAATTTGGTATGGAAAGGTTTTACTTCGTTTATGTAACTCTCTATCCAACTATCAGTACCTTTGGTGTAAGTTTTTCTTTGATCTAGTTTCCTAACAGAGTTTTTTGCATTTATGAATGATGTTTTAAACATCCAGTCTACATATGTTTGCTCTGCAAGTACTTTTCTTAATCCAGTAAAGAACAGTGTGTTGTATTCTATAGCGAGATCATTAATGAATAAATCATCTCTCAATGCAGTCAGAATTTTTCTTGTCTCTATACTCGGCTCTTGATCAAAGAAGTTGTCGTCAAAATTATCATCTCCAGCAAAACCTGATGCATCCTGTGAATAATCATAAAGTTTGGTGCTGAATCTGATCGTTCCATTTTCTGTTCCAACGTTTGTGTACCCTGTAGCAGTCTTCATAAACAATTTCCAACCTCCCGTGTCGGCACTAGTAACTTTTACATGTTTGCCTACAGCAAGATCCAGTGAATCTAACTCGTATTGAAACGTTACCTGTTTATCAATTTTTGTGTTCTCGTCATGGAGCATTCCATGTATAGCAGGATCGGTACCATACCAATCTGTGTAACTCCAGTAAGCAGAAGTGTTGTATGTCTGTAATTTGGTCCTTGTGAATTCAGTTCCGTCCCATTGGTATATTGCCCAATAGTTATTGGCAGTCTCATCTGCTTTGACCAAGTACTTCACTGTCCCTGAAAGATCTGCGGTGTTAAGGTAAGTCAGTTCAGCATATGTGTCTATCGAAACGTCCCACTCTAGGCTCTGTGCGGTTGGTTCCGGTTCCGAACTATCGAGATTTGTAAGATTGATTTGTCCAACTAACTGATTTTTCTTCAGAACCGTGTTTGCATAATCTATTATCTCTTTTAATGCACCATATCTGTCTATGTACCAGCTCTGCCTAGGTCTAATATTATTACCATATCTCTCATTGAGAGGAAGAGCTAGATCTGGTACTACATCTCCGGTAGAATTTTTTCCTGTCAACGAGTCCCACCAACGTGCCTCAATCTGCAGTGCTGGCCTGAAGTCAGCATCACCTTCCCTGACCAGTTTCCAAACACTGTGAGAATCACCCTCGAACGTGTTTGTTCTAATATCCATGTTTAACACTGTTTCGTCGTTGGTTAGATTGCTAATGTTATTCAGTATAAATTTATTAGTGTCTGTCACAGAATAATATTTGTAGCCAAATGCTCTAGGGTTTGCAATCAGGTTGGCAACGAACGCCACCGTGTTCTTCCTGTGTGTATTGGTAGGCAATGTTGTCTTGCCTTTTACCCAGTAGTAGTAGAAGTTAACAAATTTGTCTAATCTCGAATCATATTTCTGCATCACTGTGTACTGAGAGTCATCACTTGGTAGTAGTCTTGACTCTACCCATTCGTAGACATCTATGCTCGAACCTGGGAATGTCTGCCCCCAATGATTCACTTTATATTCCTGTGTGTCTTGCTCGTACCACAACCATTTTACTGTTGACAGATCCCACCATACTTCACCTATGTGTGTTTCCGCCCATGGTGTCCTAGTATTTGCATTATCTCCGGTATTGTATACAGCAGGATCCCATGCTGTCTTGATATCTATTTCTCTGTCTGCTAGACCTAGTATCCTACCTTTGATAGGATCGTACAAATCATAGTAGTCTTGTAATTGTTTTGTCTGTTGGTTGAATTCAAAAACCTTGCCCAGTTTGTCTGTGTCCATCAGTGCCGTTTCCGTCACTAGGTTTTTCCAAGCGTACTCGCCATTTACTGTGAGATCATACTGTGCTACCGTTCCGTCGTTGACTACCTTCGTGCTTCCGTCTGATGTTGTGTTCCCATCGTCTGTTGGTGCACCTACAAATAAAGAGTTATCAATCATACACACACCACGTCCAAAGTCGTCATTCTCAGACATGTTTGTTGATGTCATCCTGTCGTCTATAACAAATTTAGTGTTGTACATCGTGGCCGTGAATGCGCCGCCGGATTGAGTGTTGTTGTCTACTATAGTGGTGTCTTGCAAGTCAAACGTGGTCTCGCCTGAGTCAAATTTTATTTCTGTTGTGCTTGCGAAGTTCTCAGCACCTATCACTAATCTCGTACCATCGTTATTCAAATCGAGACTTGTGCCAAACTTCATGTTAGTGCTAGAACTAGGTGCACTTATAGTCTGTTGTAAAGTATATGTGTTTGTGGAATTGTCTGCATTCCATTTGTAGTAATAGATAGCACCCGCATCTGGATGTGCTGTGCCGTCGACACCCGGTGCACCAATTATCAATGTTGTGCCGTCCTTGCTCATTGCTATCGAATCACCAAAAGCGATGTTCAGCGATGATCCATCATTAGTTACTCCAGTCAGTGTCTGTGCTAGTGCAAAAGAATTCTGTGTGCTTCCGTCGTTGCTCTGCGATGTCTTCACGAATATCTCCACCTTGCCTGCGTTGCCAGGTGCCAGTGAACTCACAGCCAGTATGTCACCGTTGTCGTTGACCTGAAGCCTGTGCCCAAATCTCTGTCCCGAACCACCCGCTGGTGCTTCTATAGTGTAGTCCTGTGTCCATGTGTCATAGGTTGATCCGTCTGCACCTACTCCCCATGTGTACATGTAAACTCTACCTTGATCATTGTCATGCCCTGGTGCGGATACAAATAGATATTTGTCAGCAGTGCTTCTTACAGAACTAGCACCCGGCTCAGATACTTTGTGTGCCCAACCAAAGTTTAAATTTTCGTTTGAACTTGACCCGTCAGTTGGCGGATTGAGTGTGCTTAAAAGGGCATACTTGAACGTGCTAGGATCCCAAATATAAACTTTCAATAATCCTGCGTCTATTTGTCTTGTACTTCCATCTAGACCGACAGTGTTGGTGTAGGGTGCGCCGGCCACAACAAAATTCTCGTCTGTGCTCATCGACAATGATTCACCCAGTCTACTGGTGTTGTCATCATTATCAGTCATAGTCGCCGTCAACTGTGTCTGCAGTGCTGTGCCTGGTTCTGTGGAAGACCTAAATAAGAAGTGTACCTCACCTTGGCCTTTGCCTGGTGCGGATGCTATCACTGTCCTTCCGTCATTCCGTGCCACAATCCTGTGTCCGAACTCCTGTTCCGCTGTGCTGTTATCTGGCGATACTACTAAAGACGAAGTATAAGGATCTTGCTTCTCATACACCCTCCATAGTCCCGAACTGTCTGCATCCGCGAACGCCTTGTCTCCTGGCTGTTCAATTGCATCATTCTTATCAACGTACTGATCGTGTTCCAACAAGTCATTGACATTGTCCATCGATGACAATCTTACTGATATGAATTTGTACAGATTACCGTAACTGTCTGCTGTTGATCCGTCTTCCAATGCAGGTATGAATCCAACGTTGCCTGAGTAGTCAATGATTACTGTCTTATGGCTCGGTGCAGAGCTTACTTGGTACACCCCATTCAGCGTTGGTTCCTCACTGTTCGATATTGCAAAGTAATCGGCTTGTGTTGTTGTTGTGCCTGCACTTAAATTGTGAGAACCTGTGAATGTGATCTCCAACTGTGTTGAATCGTTGATCAGTTCTAAAGTTGCTATCTTTATGTTAGCACTTGAAATCCTTAAAACCTCCCAATCCTTGTTGCTCTTGTTGGCCACCCAAACTAGATCATTAGGTCTTATAGAATTTATGTCTATGTCTAATATCTCGTCAATGTTGAATACAGTGTGTTGCACCTGTGTAGGTTGAGGATATCCTGCTGTCTTAAAAATCTGTGCTATGTCTCTGCTGACACCTTCCTTGGTGTAATCTAATCTTTTGAATGTCGTTGATGCTGTGTATTCTACTGGCTTGTAGTAAAAACTTTCTTTTGTAATGGCACTCGATCTCGCATATCCAACTGTGTCTGCTGAAGTGTCCAACAATTCTATACTTTGTGGGTTTGCTGTAATTTCTGTATCTTTCAACACTACTTGTACGTTTTCAATAGAATCTGTGTTTCCAAAGTTACCTGTTCTGATCATCCATTCCGGATATAGATCTAAATTAATGTCTTCACCCTCATATTTGGCTTTTAATATTTTGTCTATCGCATTCTGAGTACCTTTCTCTCTAATGTAACCTTGATAGAACTTGTATTGTGACACATCATTTACGAATAAATTTTCCAGATAGTCTCTGCTTTGATATCCTGTTAACCTCTGTGCTAGTTGTTGTTGTGATTCGTCGAAGTTGTTGGTCTCTAGATCGTAGAAATCATTGAACTGTGATATCTTGTATTCAAAGTTAGGAATCAGTTGTGGTGCTGGTTTTTCGTCTTTCAGTGTCCAATTAGCAGTTTCAAAAGTTGCACCTGAATTATGATTTGTTTTGGCAACATAGAACCTACCTTGGTACTCAACACTGTCTCCAATCCTGTAGTCGGTGTTGGCTATCCAATATGTAACCTGTGCGGCATCAAAAACAAAACCAGGAGCATAGTAATCTCCGTTCCATCCTGCAGTCTTCCACCCTACCAACTTCAATCTCTGCTGTCGGAATCCAGTAAATGGATCGTATATTATGTCAGCGAAAACTGTTTTATTGTCAAACAACAATACATGTTCTTTCTGTACTGTATTCAATGCTATGTTGTAAAGACCCACTGTGTCTGATTTAATTCCTAACTCAAATGTTTTACCTATACGTTTGGTTGATATATCACTGATATTGATCTTCCTACCGCCTGAATCTAACAGAGAATAATCGCCAGACAAATTACGTAGTTTACCAACTATGCTATTGTTCGTATCTAGTTCAAATCCGTCTGCGGCCGGTGACACTGTTACAGCACTTCCTGGTGCCCACTCTTGGGTTGTCCAGAATAAAAACTCTCGTACTGCGTTTTGCCAATTTAGTGTTTCTTTAATCTCATTTGAAAATTTGTCAAATCGGAATCCTTGTCCTTCCAACCAATGTCCATATCCGAACAAGAAATCAGCAACATCCTGTATTGTGTTGAACACGTAACCATATGGTATGGTCTGCACTGTTTCTTGGTATGCTGTGTACTGTTCGACGACTAGTGATCCTTTAACAGATACTGCATTCGCTGTTGTCGTCTTGACAGGATAGTTAAAAACAAAATATGGTTTGGTTGTGCTATATCCCAAAACCTTGTAACCACCCAATACCGTCGATCCATCATTGCTGATGTCTGTGTTCTTCTCTATAAGCACACCAGAATACTGGAAACTCTCCACAGGGTTTGATGTCCTGAACAGTATCTTGTAATTCTCATCTGGAACAAATTTGGATCCGGATGCTGATCCTGGAGACACACTGTCCGTTAGGATCTTTATGTTGTCCTTGTCTGTGAATCCTCCCAACTTGTATGCTAACTGAACACTAAGGTTCTTCATCTTGTCGTAATAAAAAGCCACAGTGTCTAAATTCCTCGAAACCAAATAGTTGATTACAAAAGGTTGATACCCTGCCGTTTGATATCTAGTAGTAACACCTGTTGTTAGATCTGTTTCCGTTTCTAAATGGTATTTTGCTGTTGCTAGTGTTTTCCTAATACCTGTGTCTTTGTAGATCAGGTTGTCTGAAACATTTGTTGTAAGCCTAGACGGATCAAAAAGATTGGAAAAGAATTTTGCTGGTTTGGTCAGAGCAAGTAATTTTATTGCAGAAAACGGGAATGAGCTAGATCTTCTCCACGCCGTCTCCGCTGGTGCTTGATCACCAAACTTCCAAGCATTCTGCCTTCCTGGTATATCAAAGTTGTCAACAAGTCCTGCCGCTAATGGATCTAAAAGGTTACCAGATGCATCAACCGGTAGATAGTTTCTAATTAAGGATTTCCCATATCTACCTGGCTCTGTCGCAACAGCGTTCCATAATACATCATTACCTGAAGTATACGGAGCCGTTCCGTAAGTTGTGTCCCAGTCAGTGGGTTTTTCTGAATGACCCAACATCTCCCACGGCCTAATGTGTGGAGCATCCGTGTCATAAAAATATTTGTATATGCCCCTCCAGTATCCTGGCAGGTTCTCATTTATCAGTCTACCTTTTGATCTAGCATAGTTGTACGTAAACGGTGCTCCTTCACTGAATGCTGTGTTGTTGATATACTGAACATTGTTACGTCCTGCCCACTGGTAGAAGTCTGTTCCCATTACATCGTTAACTTCCTGTAGTGTATATTCTGTGGATGTAAAGGCACTAGGCAATACATCATGCATATCCACTAAAGTAGCATCGTAGGTTACTTTTATATTGTTGTAAATTCTTTTTTCAAGTTCCAATATTAACTCATCACGTTCGTCGCCAAACGCTTTTATGATCGATCCATCGTGTTTCCGGATAACTGCTGTATCAGTCAAATAAGTTGTGTCTGTGAATGTCTCAGGAGTGAACTTAGGATACATTCCAAGTTTAGTCGGAGATGGTGGCATGTAACTACCAACAGTGTCAGCGTAATCCTTGATTACGATCTTGTCTCCCTCTGCCAACGTTTTACTAATGTTGATACTGTCATCTGTTGTGCTGAAAGTGTAATCTGTTCCTAGTAATAGTTGAACATCATTAAGGTAAACGTATACTGCCCTATTGCTTAATGTTGTAATATTGTGTTGCGAGTCGAGTGCATAATCTTTTTGTGACGCACCCATCACAGTGTATGATCTAGTCGAAACATTTTCTCCCCAACCCACCATGTCTTCATAGAAGAATGGGAACGAACTGTTCCTGCCTGGTGTGATTGCTGTGATTACCTCATCAACCCTGTTCGCGGCGTCTCCTTCGTAAGCCGTGCCTGTGGCGTGTGTAAGGAATGCGTTGTACCACTTCTCATACTCCTGATTCGCATATTCTGTTGCCGTGACAAAATTGGCCTCCTGATCTATAAGGCCAAATATCGCTGGTAGCAATGGTCCTTCGTGCTGGTGTATGCTCCCACCCTTTAATCTGGCATCTGGTTTATCTCGTAGATTTGACACTCCAGGGATTGCTCCTGTGACGTCTTGATTTTTGTCAAATATGTCTCGCACATGATTCAGAACCTGTCCAAAAGTAAATGTGCCCAACTGCTGGTTTAGACTGTTAGTTGCCAAGTTCTCTGGTATCTCATATATCCCTTTGTCAGCAATCTTATCAGCACTGCTGTATCCTGCTATTCTAATTTGGTCGTCAATTTCTAGTGCCTTGTTAAATTTTATGTATTTGTTTTTTGTTCCAGTTTCCAATGTGTAATCAGTGGTCAGTGTTTTCCTTAATCCATTCACTGAAACAGACACTTCAAGATCTGTCAGTTCTGCTGAGTTCTCATAGAAGTCTATAGGAAACAACTGTTTTTCGATTGTATCGACCGTGAAGGTCCTGATAACACGCTGTTTACTCTCACTTGTTCTTTTTATCCAAGAACTACGTGAATTATGTGTCGCCCTTCCTGTTGTGTAGTGTAAGTGTCCCTCTGCTAGACTTTTTGTCAGTGTCTTTGCACCACTCTTGTACGTAAATGTTCCTGCCGTGTGATCCGATTCGAAGACTATGTCTCCAACATTGTTGACAGTGTTGTATTTGACCTTGATACCTAACACGGTGTCTGTTGTTGCTGTATCCGATGTAGAGAAAGCGAACACCTTTGCACCTGCGAAAGTTGAATTTGGATACGTCGTAGCATCATCGAACGATACATGATCGCCGTCCCACATGCCAAACAAAGGCTGTTGATTAACGTCCGTCTTTTGCTGTGCTTCTATAAAAGATTCTGTTGTGCTGTCATAACGAAAAGTCTTTCCTTGATTTATTGTACCAAACTCTATGAATATAGAATCGTCACTTGTTGGTGTGGTATCGGATGACTCGGTAAGGTTTATAACTTGTGTGCTATCTCCCGCTGTCACAAAGTTCACATCATATATCTTATTTTTTACTGTGGGATCTGTGTCCGCCGCGAACACCACTCTCATTCCGTTTGCTAGTGATAGTCCGTCAACGATGTACCCGGTCTGTTTAACCACAGTACTGAAAGCATCAGTGGTCACTGTGTCATAAAGTGTAACCGATTTCTTGGCCACCGTTCCGTGATTGTACAGTGCTAACCCTGAATCAAATTCTATTATCGGTCTCTTTGCCCTGTCGTCCTCGTACAACACCGGAGTGAAACCACTCACTCTCGCTGTCTCTTCAATTACAGATCTGTGGAACCATCTGTTATACCTCGACCATGCGTTCCTGTCAATGGAATCTCTCTTGATGGTCATGTAATCCTTATTTTCTGGTAGGTAGTATGCCTTGGCATATGGTCGTGAATCATATCCTGCTTGATCATACAGTATCGTAGATTCAGTGGCATAAGCGCCAGGTGTAATCATGTCCTCAACATCGGTAAGCGTTATAGCATCACCTACGCCCTCTACATAATATTCCTTGTCCTGATAATCTGTTGCCACTAGAGAATTCGTAAATTTGATCTTCATACCGTTTGACAGGTCTAAAGTCTTCAGGCTGTAATTCTTGGTCCCAACTATGTCGTCTTCTACGTTGATTGCTGTTGTGCTAGATGCATCTTTTATCTGTAGTATTCCATACATGGCGTCATGATTGCCACATTGATAATATAAAGTGTCGGGTGCGCCTGTTGTTGGCACCGTAAATGTAACTGTTCCATAGTCCGTACCGTTATTTGTGACGCCTGTGTCAAAGATGGTCGATGTTGATCCGTCCGCCGCAACCTTGTTCTTGTATGGTTCTGTCATTATGTAAAAAGGGTGTCCTTTTGCATTTACGCTAAACTTGTAAGTGTTGCCCCTGTAAAGAGTGAGAATAGGATTGTTTTCATTTTCTCTGTGTGTAAAGTTGTAGGCGCCTTGTGCAAGATTTTCGACTGAATATTCAACTACCGCACTTGGTCCAACCGAATCTATCTCGATCGATCCAGGCCCTGCTGGGATCCAGTAGTATTCCCTGTAGTTAATCAACTTGTCATAATCAATAGCAGGATTCCAACTATAAACTGTTTCCTTGTTTAATCTATCATGGTTGTTGATCTTACCACCTAAATATTTTATTTGGTTGATGTAATCGTCATACGTCCCTGTGAATTTGACCTGGTCCTCTGGATTTACTGATGTTGTATCTCTATCCGTGTAAGTGACAGCAGGTTCCAATTGGTATGCCATCCTGTCCCTGCTTGTTGCATTGAGATATCTATCATTTGGTTGTTTAGTGTAGGCGTCCTTCTTACCAATGTAACCATCTAGCCTTTCAAGCGAACCTTTCTGTACCAACGGATCAAGTGTGCTTGAAAGAAATCTCTGGTTGGTATCTGTCCTGTAGAAAGCAGGAAGGTGCTGTACAGTACGTCTGTATTCGTTGTTGCCTTGCTTGACTACTTCGTTATTGGTTAAAGCGTTTGTGGGATTGTCTGCCATTAGTATCCTGATCCACTACTGCCGGTACTTGAACTTGATCCCGAACTTGTTGTAGTAGAGCCTGACACTGCTGATCCTGTCGTGGTGTTTGTTGTGGCAGTTGATGTTGATGTGACCACAGTACCGGACGCCGCCAATTGATTGGCTCCAAGTGCTGTTATGATTGACACATCATCAACGGTGGCCCCACTGATGAAAATCTCGTCTGCCGCCGAGTCAAGTTGGAACAAGGACCCAAATGTCTGTCCTGACTGGTTTGGCACAATCACTGCTGTCAGTAAGTCTGGAGCAAGTTGATTGTGTATGTAAGCGGCTAATTCTGTAAAGTAAAAACTGTCTCCAAAATCCCAGTTGTTCAATGCAAAGAATTCATTGATCGCGGCAATCACTCTGGTCTTAATGACTGCATCTGAAATATTTGTCTTTGGATTTTTCACGACCTTGAACGTCGCCTGTACTTGTTCTTCTGCATTTGAACCAAAAAGTATTTTGTATTTCACAGGATGGTATATGATCTGATCAGACAATGATTTCAAAGGATTCAATGCACCTGAATAGTT
>Ga0209535_1001149_pt1 | contig 18149 bp, 36 predicted proteins | sample LinPmetageLP28_FD_184041 | JGI IMG/M metagenome (GOLD analysis project Ga0209535, IMG submission 184041) | Marine viral communities from the Pacific Ocean - LP-28 (SPAdes) (version 2) | ecosystem: Environmental > Aquatic > Marine > Oceanic | place: Pacific Ocean | collected 2009-08-22
CACCCGCAACTGGAGCGCCTACTGTTCCTAATAAAGATGCTGGGGTTACATTTGCTTCAGCGTCTACTGCAACTGTGCCTAGTGCTGATGTTGCTGTTAATGCTGTAAGTGTTACAGCAGGTAAAGGTTCACCCCAAGTTAGTTGGCCCCAAGTACCTCGACCCCAACCATTAATGTTAGCCATTTAAGGCCTCGTTAAGCGATTCTAATAATCGCTGTGCTGGCTGCTGCTGCAGGAAATACAATAGTAAAATCTCCAGCAGTTGACGTTTTATCACCACCAAAATCAATAGTAGCTACTGCTTTATCACTATTAGTGTCATTATAAATCATACACCCTCTAGCAGTAACCGTTGCTGTGCCAAAAGTTAGGTCAGCGAAATCAGTAAATCCTGTTGTTCCTGCAGAAGTTGGTTCTACTTTTGTTAAAGCTGCACCACCCGAAGTATAGTTAGTACCTGATACTTGATTAGTTGTTGTAAACGCAGTTGTTGCCGCACCTAAAGTTGCACTACTTGTGTACAAGGCTAGTTTAAAAGCATTACCACCAGTAGAAAAATTATGCGTAGCTTGCAGAAGTTCTTTTTTAAAAGAAGTTGTTAATGTAGATGTTATAGCCATGATTATATCCTTTTTACAATTTTTGCTATGTCTTCTTCTCCTGACTTAATAAGTTCTTGAATAAGAGTAGCTTTATATGATTTTATAGCATTTTCAATGTAAATCAAACAAACTTTGTAAATTAAATTTGTATAGGCTCTTGCTTGTTCCTTAACGTGAGGCTCATTATCATCTGAATGACCAACTATTTTTTCTGTTAGTCTTTCTGCCCAAAATTCTGGTGGATGCCCGCCAAAGTTTTGCGTCCTTGCTTCAATTAAACCTAGCTCTGGTAAGCCACTTGGCGTTATTTCATCTACCATTTTTTAGGTTCTCCTACTTTTAAATGTTCATCGTGTCTACCAATTAAAGTTCCGGTTGTTTTTTGCATATATTTTTTATTTACAGAACTTTGTTTATCTACACTCAAAGTTTTATTTTCTAGCATAACTGGGACCAAAGGGTCTTTTAATCTGTGATATCCGTAAAGTTTTTCTTCTAAAGGCACAGAAGTATCTAGTAATGCACTACTAGCAGCAACTTCAATTTGCATACCTGCTTCTGAACATTTACATAACCAAAATTCTACACAACCTCTGCCCGCTTCAGCAAAATGCAAATTTTCTTTATAAGAAAAATCTATACCAAATAGTTTTAATCTACCTACTTTATTCCAAAGTGCAAAAGCAATCGCATACGCTACTGTATTATTTAAGTAGTGGCAGTTTAAGTCTCTAACTATTTCTTTAATAGGATATTGCTGTAAGTTTTTAGTACAACGTTCATCTTCAGTGCAGGTGTAGATAGGTTTATCGTGATTAATTAAAAATTTTTTAATACTATTAGTTTGACTACCTGCATCATCACTATCTAAAAATCTAGACGGAGGATCCATCATAAATACACGATCATGAAATATTACTGAAGCTACACTATTGATTGCCCAAACTTCATCAAAATGTTGGTCGTGAGATTTAGCTAAATTGTAGTCAAACCAACTCGCTCCCAGTCCTACAATAGCTACAGTTCTACCCTCTAAACTTTTTATTTTTTCCATATATTACGTAGCAGTATTACGTAAAGAATCATACCTATACTCATCACGTCTCCCTTGAGCTTCTGCTCTGTTTTTAAGTCTTTCTATTTCTTGTACAAATCTAGTTTCATACAGTTGCATTAAGTCCGCATCACCTTTTAAAAAAGTGTAGGCTTCAACTATAGAGGCATATAATAAACCGTTTCTTGCATTTTTAGATAACCATGTCCCAGTTGTATCCGTTACTAAACTGTTTGGTTTGTATATGTAGTTTAATTCAACTGCGTAGTCAGAATCAGGAACTGGTGCAATAGTTAAGGTTGAGCCGTTGTTAGATGCTGAAGATAAATCTTTATCAAAATCTGCGTAGTATTTCGGTAAAGCTCTTAAAGAAGTGTCTGCTATGTCTTTATTATATTCTTGCATAAAGGACGCATTTTTCTTTAATAAAAAATGATAATCATTGTTAGCGTCTATTACAGCCAAACTATTTGTTAAAATAAAATCTGAAGGAGCTGTTAAAAATCTATTACCTGTAGTCAACACACCAGATTGAATTTTTTTAAAATAATCAAACTGAACTAACTCAAAAATTCTTTCTTCTGCATTTTTAATTATGTCGTCTAACGTATTTACAAAAGTTGTTTCAGTACTCTGAACAAAATTTTGAATTAAGGTTTTTAGTTCGCTTAGTGTCATGATGTAATTGTAACAGTTCCTATAGAAGCTGTTAATTGGTTTCCTATTATCATTGAGCCAATATTATCTAAGTTTGTAAACACTCTGCCATTATCTACTTCTACATCAGTATCTGGTCTAGGTTCTCTTAAAGCCTGAGGATCTGCTGGGTGATGTCTAGGTTGTAGTTGGGGATGTTTTTCACTGTAGTCTTGAGCACAGACTTTTAACCCATCCCATTGTTTTTTTAACGTAAGCAGTCTATATCTTTGACCACAAATATCGCATAAACCGTAGGCTTTTTTCCCAGCTGCAAATGCCATTAAATTGAAGTTCTACCGGGCAAGAATCTTGAACTGACACTATCTATGTCTTCAAAAGCTGCTCTGTCAAACTCCTCATCATAAATTGATTTTAAAAGCTGTACTTTTTCTGGGGCTCTTTTTAAAGCTACGTAATAAGCTAAACCTGAAACCATGCAAGGTATAAATCTAAAAACAACTTCCATGTTATTAGTGTAGTCACCAACATCTTGTATTCTAGTTAAGACATTGTATTTAATAACATCAGTAGAATTTTCTGGAGTTGGAAATAACTTAACAACAGGAGTTGTTTGTCTGTCTAAGAAAAATTGAGTGGGTCTAGCTTCTTGTGTTTTAGTTGGTGTAAACAAATAATCAGAACGACTAATTCTTTCCATTTGAATATCCGTACTATCTCTAGTTATAACAGCTTCAGTAATATCTACTACATCTGCTGCTAAAGCATAGTCGCTAGTGCCTTTAATAGTGGTAAAACTTCTTTGTGCAACTGTCCACTGATTTAATCCACGATTGGCCCAATCAGCCATCATTATATTTAATGATCTTTTTGCTGAGTCTAAATCGTAGCCTGTACGTAATTCAAGCCCACATCTTTCGTAAGCTTCTTCAATTAGTTCATCAATCGTTAGATCGAATGTTGTAGTCCCAGATGTTGCCATGTTAGTCCTCTTTACAAAGTTAGACTATTAATTAAAAAGTTTTAGTTAAAACCAAAATTATCGAGTAAGCGTCACCGTCACTGTGTCCAACTGTTGTAAAATCTATATCTCCAGTTACACCGCTTCCAGCATTGTTGGGAATACCTGTAAATAAATCATAATATTCATCGCCTGTACTATCAGCCGGCAAAGGAATAGCTAAAACATTAGTCGAAGCATCAAAAAAAATATCAACTGCCATTCCTCTAGTTGCCCAATATATTCTAGATATAGATACACTGGTGCAAGCATTACCTTCACTATCAGTTGCTAAAGCAGAAACATCTACTTTTTTAACTGCAGCTTCGCCAGAACCGTCAGATTCGTTTGTAAACTTCAAGATAGCGGTTTTTCCGCCATCTTGAATAGTTTGACTTGTTACTACGTCAGCCATAAATTACTCCTAACTTAAATTCATGTTAATTAGTGAGTATTCTGTATTCGCTGATACAGCCATTACATCACCAATTTCCATTAATACGTTATCTGTTGCTGGAGCTACACCACCTGCTGTACCACCTGAACGAACCGCTGCATTACCTACAACTAAAGTTCCTACAGTTAATAAAGCTGCTGGTCCTGACATAACTGCCCAACCAAAATAGTCAGCTGTTAAATCAATTACTGTAGCACCCATAATTGCACCTGTTTCTGCTGCTGGTGCAACAATAAGGTCATTACTTGGATCAGCTAATAAAGTTAATTGCGAGTTAGTTGTTAAAGCAGTTGCTAAAGCATCATAACAAGTAATTATAATTGATGGGTCAGCTGAATGGTCATGTGCTGGATTAGATTTAACTCTAAGCATTTGTCCTTCACCATTTACATCATTTACCCAAAGGTAGCCGTTTGCATATTGGTTAAGAGTAATATCAGTACCACCTGTTTCTACAGATATAGCTGTTTCGCCTGCTGCTACGGCTGCTGTTGCAGACATGTTAGCGTGGTCAGAAACTACTGCTGGTTGTTGTAAAAGTTTACCTGCTGTTACTGCAGTTCCACCTATTCCAACATAACGATAAGTATTATTACCGTAAACTAATTTAGCTCCTAACGGAAATAGTTGTGTTGCACTTTCTGCATAAGGATTAGCTGTAGCATATTGACTACCATTTTTACCTATAATTAAATCAGCTGGTCCAACGCCTGCTGCTGCAACATATTGAATATGTCCACCATCATCAGTAAAAATATTACCGTCTGCGTTAATTACTAAACCGTCGGTAATCGAACCTGTTGTTGCGTTTACATCAATAGTTTTAAAACCGTTTTCGGACCTAACCGGTCCACTAAAAGTTGAATTTGCCATAATTTCCTCCTCGGGAAATAAGTTTTATCATCTTGGCTTGTCTGCTAGGTCAGTTGATAAAACAATTAAAAGTAATCCTAGTAGTTGAATATTATACCAAAAAAAGAGAGGCGTATAGCCTCTCTTTTAATTATTGCCGGTTTGAGTTAAAAACCACCGGCGAGGTTCTTAATTAAGTGTGAACTTATGCTCCGGGAGAACCGAATACACATCTTGGATCCGAGAATCCAAAAGAGTATCTTTCTCTTGCCTTGTAACGCACATTACCTGTGTCGAAGTCTGCTTCCATCGAAGTTCTGATTGGCGAACGTTCAAACATTTTGAATCCGTTCGGTGCATCAGTCTTGATGAAAAAAGCGTCAGTGTCAGTAAGGTAGTGGTTGACTACGTATCCCTGAGGGACCATACCCATATTTCTAACAGCGTTAATATCGTTGTCAGAAGTTCCTACTCTACCGGGTGACTCAAGCAATCTATCAGCTGTGAATTGTAGCTCTTTAGGAATAATTAACTTAGTTCCTTGTACTGCTACTTTTAATCCACGTTCGTCTACGAACGCCGCAATATCAATCAATGCTTGCTCAAGAGAAGTTTCGTTTAGGTCAGCTGCAGTAGAGAGTTCGTTGCTTAAAGATCCACCACTAATTGTAGGGTGGTCTGTAGCACAAAGCTCTTTACCGTCACCGCCAGCGAAATTGCTGTTGAAGGCATTGTTTAAAACTGAGGCAGCTTTAATTTGCTTGGTAGTTGACATACTTCTTGCAAGCGCTCTTGTATATCTTGCAGACAGTCTGTCGTACAAGTTATCTTCGATTGCTTCTTCGGTTATGCTAAACGCTAGCGCAACTGTTTCGTGACTGTAACGAGCAGTGAAAGACTCTTGAGCTGTATCAAAAGCCACTCCTGATCCTTCAGACTTTACAGGCGCTACGTCAAAACCAGACAGCATTACTTCTTCTTCAAAAGCTCGATCAGATGATTCTAAGTCGAAAATTTCAGCGTGTTCATTTTCGTATCTGTCGTACTCAAGACCAAAAAGTGCGTTTAGTCCGGGTTCTAATTCCTTAACTAATTGTGCTCTAGATATTGCCATTGTTTATGTACCTGTTATTGGACCTCTGTAGGCGTGCTCGTTAATCATGACTACCATGTTAGCGTGCGTACCTGCGACAAGTCCGTTTTTGTCGTCGTCTGCGAAACCTACAACCTTCAATTGAAGGCCTTGGGTTGTTGCGAGAGTGCTTACGTCAAGTTCTCTGGAAGACAGTCCAGTAGTTGTACTACCGCCAGTTCCGACCGAATCAGCATTTCTACCAACAGCTGCTTGAGTAGTTGCAGTAGCGGTATCGCCCTGAACTAAAAACAACATGTTGGGATCGTCGTAAATATATACTTCAATATCACCTGAACTAGCAGTTGTGCTAGCCACATAATTATTTTTGTATATTGGACCATCAGCGGATTGGAAGAACACGCCATTAAATACACCAACGATGTTAGCATCACTAACACCAGCTTGTTCAATATATCCAGCATTAAACTTCACTAAATCACCTTGAAAGATGGTAGTTCCGTATCCTGATGGATTGATTAAGTATTTTCTAGCTTGTGGGATAGCATTTGATGGTGCAAAACCTTGATAAGGTCTTAAACCAAATGCTGCATCTGTATTTGCCATTGTATCTTTTCCGTATATAACAAATTAAAATTAAGAAACAAATTAGACCTTAGTCTTCTCTGTTTCCGCCAAATGTTACGCGACTTTGTCTATTACTATTAATAGGCATGGCTGGATTTTGTTCCTTCATCAGATCATTGTCTACTGCTAGAATTTGATCTCGGGTCTTTGCATTGAAGTATTGACTTCTTTCATCCACGGTTTCGCGTGGAATTCTACAAAGAATTAATCCGCCAACACCAATCACTCCGTCGTATTTGCCAGTGTCAAGGGCTGGATACTCGAAGTCAGGGTATTCATCGGCTCGAACTGGTTCCCACCCCTCACGGAGTCGGGCACTCATGTTCTTGCGGTCATCAAAACCTCTTACTTCAGTTCTAACCCATCTGTGGACATATCCTTCAGGTGGTTTCGGTGCATCCAAAGCGGATGGTGGAGCCCATGGTTTCCTTTGAGAAGTTTTCTCTCGGGTTTGAGCTTCGCGTGGTTGACGAGTTTCGTCAGTTTTTTTGTTAGCCATTATATGTTTCCTCCACGTTTATTTAACATACTTCGCGTATTCTTCAAGTGGCACACCAAGTTTTTTAGCAATTGCGACCTGCGAAGGTGTGAGTTTCACAGATTTGCTGCGTCCAGTTTTTGCACTGCGTTTAGCAGATGCAACCGTTTGAACGGTTCGGGTTTTAGGCGAAGAGTCCTCATCAAATTTGTGAGGAAACTCGTTTCTAATTCTCTTATCAATTTCAGTATAGTACTGATTGCCCGTGGGATCAATGCCTTCGTCTACTAATTCTTGATGAATAGCAAAAGAAGTCATAGTCATGGCTCGATCTTGACCGAACCACTCGTTCTCTTCCGCCCAAGTTTGAGCTTTAGGATCGGGGTCAGCATACTGAACTGGTTGTTCCGTTGAAGTTTGTTGTTGTTGAATAGAAGGCGTTTGAATTTCTGTCTCAGCCTTCTCCTTTTGTTTATTAATTGCTTGCACACGTTGCGCTTCACCGGCTAACACAGCGAGCCTTTGTTGGGCATCTGTTTGTTTGTCTATGTCGTCGTTTTCGTTTGCAGCTCTTAATTCACTTTTAGCTTTTTCAGTTTCAGCGGTTATTCTGTTTGCTTCAGCTAAAATATAATTATTATCTAACTCTTCAGTTTTTGTTTTTAGAGTTGTATTTTCTTGCTGTACATTTTGTGCGTATGATGTTGCAGCTTGTTCGCGACGTTCTGCTTCGCGTAACTTTGCGGTTAACTTATCAATTCGCTTTTGTACACCCTTGCTATACTCCTCATGTTCTGTTTCGTCTTTTATTTCTTCGTTATTATTTTCTTCGATCATCTCTTCGACAACGTCAGACTTAATAGTAGTTGTTGAACCTTCTTCAAGTTCTATTTCTACTTCTTCGCCGTCCGTGTCCATTGGTACAAGCTCATCAGCTTGGCTCAAATTTTTAAATTTAGTTTCTGGCATGGTACCTCTCCATGTAGTTAAAAGTTATGCAGAATTGCTTCTGGATCCGATACTGTCGCGATGATTTCATCATCGTTGAGTATTTTTATTTCTCCGCCCTCAATGTCAATCCTTGAGCCTGCGTATCGTGCATACAATACCCAGTCACCTTTTTGACACCATGGTCCGGAAGAAAATCTTTCGCCTGAGTAAGCCATCGGGCCTACTTTTAATACATAACCTAAAACAGTAGCGGCTTGTTGTCTGTCCAACGCTTTGTCTACTAAATGAATACCACCTTCGGTTACTTTTTTTGTTTTAAACGGTAGGATCATTAAACGCCAACCAGTTGGTTCTGGTAGCTGATCTATTACACTTTGGTCTAATGCTTTGGGGTCTAGTGAATCGGGGTCGCTTTTCTTTTTGCCACCCTTATACGCTTTTTCTAAAACGCTTTTATTTTTAGTATCCTCTTCCCATTTCTTCTCTAGTGTAGTCTTAGTCATTAAACGTCTCCGTGTGTTTTAATAAGTCTCGAATTTCTTCTCTAACAAAATTCAACGCTTGGACTTGACCCACAAGATTTTGATAATGCTCATGGTTTTCGACACTACCAGTCAACATTATTTCTTGTATCTGTTCCTCTCTTTTCGAGATAGCGCGCTGAACCATTTGCGCGAAATTAAGTTCGTCGATCTTAACCTCCTCGGTTATTATTGCGTTGCATATCAGCTTGTAGCTTCATAGCAGCGATGTCTTCCTGTGATTTTAGCTTTTCTTCGTCTAAATCTAAACGTTTTTCTGCAATTTCTTTATCGTCAGCATTTTCTTGAGCTTTAATCTGTAGCTCTTGAGCCTTCAATTGAGTGATTGCATCACCGTCACCAGTCTCTAAAATCTCATCTAGTCTTGGCATGAGCTGTTGCATAAGCTCTAATTGTGTTTTTGCTTTTAAATTTTCTAGCATGACGTTAGGCATAGGCGGTTGTCCTTGGGCCGTCGCCTGTTGGTTCTGCATTTCTTGTTGCTGCATCTGCATTGCTAGTTCTGGGTTCTGTTGCATCTGCACTTGTAATTCTTGTTCAGCTTGTCCTTGGGCCAAGAACGAAACGTGCTGTAACACATGACTAATGACGGCAGTGACAGTAGCCGGATTAGCTTGGACATATTTATTTTCGATGAAGGCCAAATGAATTTCTATGTGTGTCGCATGATCTTGTTCCGGGAACGCCATAGCTGGACCACCCATTAACATTGCAGCATTTTCACTAGCTGGATCCATTGGTATTGGTGGTGGTGGGTCTGGTAAAAATAAAGTATCTATATTTTCTGTGCCGAGTGCTTGGTACATACGACGATACGCTTCTTTAATATTGTGTATATCGGGATTGCTTTGAACCAATTGTAATTCTTGTTGAGCCAAAGAAATTCTTTGCGACATTGAAAAGAAGTTTGGATCACTGACTGGGATAATATCTACGCGACCATCAAAGTCTGATTGTTTAATAGTTTGATCGCCGCCAATAATTTGATATGGATATTCAGCAGGAAGTGTTTCAGAAAACAGTCGAGCTAATATTTTAAATTCTATTTTTTGTGCGTAGTGTAATCTTTTGTGTACCGCTGACATGACTCGAGTGCCTTGCTCTAATAAAGCCATAGTCGTACCGACTGGTAGTTCTTGATTACCTTCGCCTACTTGTAAATTAGTTGTCGACGCAAATCTTTGTCCAGCCTCAACACAAGTTCCCATTAATGCTAGTAGAGTTTGTGAGGGTTCTTTGTAAGGTAGTGGTACTAACGAATCCCTAAGTGCTCCGCCGGGAGCGTCAACATCTCTGAATTCGCCGGGCTCAAGTGGAGTCTCATCGTCCCTGATCCTAAGTCCTCTCGCCTTAAACCCGGCTGGGAGATTAGCTAGTGTACCGGCATCAATCAATTGTCTTAAGGTTGCTGTTGCAGTTCTTGAAAGACCACCGATCATGTGAATTAGTCCAAAGCCATAGAACCCTAGACCCGGTAAAAATTTGTAGTGTACAAAGTATTGAGTTTTTTGTTTAAGCGGATCGTCTTCACGATAGTTACGACGAATTGATAAAATCTTTGCAGAAGTTTTGTCAATAGTAATGACATACGGTATGTGCATACCGTCGGGATCTTCAAAACCCGGTAAGTCTAGTGAGACATGAAACTCTAAAAGCTCATACATCATGTCTGAGGTATTCTCGATGCCTTCTAGTTCGTCAGTTTTTTCTTTAATATCATCAATACCGACATAAGAAGGTTTGATTTCAATATCTGAGTAGACACCACTAAGTTGCTGCGAACGTACTTCGTTGTGTGTCATTTTGACAATGTGTGTTACACGTTCACAAGTGTTTAAGTCACTTGCTGAATAAGGTACTAATAAATCTTCGACGGGAACAAACAGACTGCAGGCTCTTTGTTTCATAGTATCGTAATAAACTTTTTTAAATGCCGATCCGGCTAATGGTAAATAGAAAAGTAACTGATCCATTTCTGGGGTGTACTCCTCCATTTCAGTTGTAATCTGGTAATTCATAAACTCTTGTACACGCGTAGACTGCAACTCTACTTCTGGAGTTGTTGCGCCCATGATTTGAGTTTTAACTGGACCTTTGGAGGGTAGTAATTCTTTAAATGCCTGTGCTTGGAATTGAGTAACGGCTTCTGCCATCATTGGGTGGGTTACTCCTGATGCACCCGGAAATGGTCTATCTCTATCTTCGTATTTAAAACCTAATAGATCGAGTCCTTTTACGTAAGTTTCTTCCCATTCTTCTCGACTGCTTTGATCATCTTCAAAATCTGCCATTAGCTGAGAACTTAGCGCGCCTAATTCGCCATCATCTATGTACTCAGCTAGGTTCGCATCAAATGGGGTGTCATCTGGTACGTCTTCGTCGGGGAAATAATTTACTTCTGCGGAACCGTCCGCAGCGAATTCAACATCTACATCCGTATCTTCTGGTGTAGGCGCTTCAATTTCTACAGTCTCGCCTGATTCTATGTCTAAATCGATTAGATCAGATAAACGTTCTATGTTTGTAGGTGTGTTATTTGACATATTTTAATAAAAAACTTTTAATCTTCTTGGCTCATTATCGTTCATATCTTCATCAGAAGCTAGTCCTATAAATCCACCTTGTCGATAGCGCATTAATGCTTGTGTAGTGGAGTCTACCAAATCATCGTGATCTCCAAAAGGAAAAGCTGCACATTCTTCAATTAATTCTTCTGCCCAACGAGTGTCTGGAGCATAGACCATGCCGGATTCTAGCATTGGTGAAATAGCATTTACTCGAGCAATTTTATCTTGACCTCGACCCGGAGTGAAATTTACTACTGGAATACCCATTTGTCTAAGCTCTTGAGTTAGTGGCATACCGGTAGCTTTTGCTTCAATTATGACTGTGTCTGGCTCCCAATATTTATACTCTTTTAGAGCTTGGCGTTTTAGTTCCGGAAAATCCCAACGTCCTTTCTTAACATCTAGTAATAACAACGCCGGCTGCATATTGTTTTGATTGGGTGTAAACACACACCATGTGGTTATGGCTGAGAAGTCAGCGGTTTCGTTTTTAGAATACGCCGTATCATACGATTGAATAACGTATTGCATTTCTGGGATTTCTTCTTCGTCCCAAACTTGCCACCATTCTCGTTTTAAAATTGCACCTTCTTCAGAGGTTGGGTTTTGTAGCCATTGCGCCGACCATTTTGCTACCGGTAACGAAGCTTTAATTGCTTCTAGTTCTTCAATCTTCCAAAACTCCGGCCAAAGGGGGTTACTTGTTTCTGGGAAAATGGCTGGGAATTCTACTACTTCCCATTTATCTGCTTTTGATTCTGATTGTTTGGCTAGTAATCTGCCTGTTAAGTCCTTGGTCGACCAGCGAGTCATCACTATAACTATAGCTCCACCCGGTTGCAGCCTTTGTCTTGGTCCAGAACTGTAATATTCCCAAGCGTTATCCAAGGCTCTTGGTGACATCGCGTCTTGCTCGGAGTGAATATCGTCTAATACTAATAAATCTGCACCACGACCTGTTACTGCACCACCGATACCAGCATAAAATGCTTCACCACCTTTGTTGGTTTCCCAACGACCAGCTGATTTGTTATCTTGTTTTAAAGATACTTCAGGGAAAACTTGTTTGTATTCTTCTGAACCAATTAAATCACGCACCTTTCTACCAAAACGAAAAGCTAATTCTGCGGTGTGGGTAATCTGCATGAGTTTTAGTTTGGGATTGATACCTAGCAACCAACTTGGAAAAAATACTGAAGCAAATTCTGACTTAGTGTGACGTGGTGGCATGTTAACAATGAGTCTTTTGATCTTGCCTTTGGCTACATCTTCTAGTTTTTGTGCAAATATTTTGTGGTGTTCCCCTTCAACAAAGTCTGGCCACATGTGTTTTATATAAGTAATAAAATCATCACTGCCTTCTTTTTGTAGTAGCTTGGAATCGAGAGCTTGGGTGTAGGACACAAGCTCTTTAGCTGCATCCGGGTACATTTCTGCGAATTTTTCTAGATCAAAATTATTTTTGTCTGTCATAGGTTTTATATTCTATTCTTTTTCTTTGTATTCGACTATGTTTTTACACCACCAGTATAATAAATCTTCACTTAGTGTGTGCTTTAGTATATTTATCCGACTGCAAACTAATTGAATATTGCTGGGAATGTAATATATGTGCGGATCAATTCTATCTATTGAAGCGTTTAAATCTTTCTTACCTGCACCATCTTTATGATAAGTCATAACCAAACCACTTAGAGCACATTTACCTTCTTGTTTGTGCCAAACATTTACTAAGTCTTGGGCTTCAATAGCCCAGATCATGTCCGGATTTTTCTTTTTACGACTGTACTGCAGGTGCGTAAAAATACTTTTTAAATAGGTTTCGGGAGATTTACTTTTACTTTTGTTTTGCTCAATACTTCGGCAAGCAGTGCATATCTTACGGTGGAACTTTCCTTTTGCATTAGCGCTTTTAAATTTATCTAGAGAGAAAGTTTTCTTGCACCCTATACATTTTTTAGTACTCATCTGGATAAATCTTACACGATATAGGACCATGAGCATACCTTTCGGGAAAAAATTTGAAATATTTTTTTGGGCAGATTTTTAAAATATTTTTTTATCAAAAAGGGGTTCGATCTTTTTAGGATCTTTTCTTATGTGTATTTCCTTTCTATATATATTAGTTATGTATTTAGTGATTTGGGGGGGATGGGGTACAGATACAAACGACATGCTTCACCATCTCTACATTCATTGTTTGAACATTCATTGTCTAAACATTCATTGTATTAGCTATTGATTTCTTCAGCCTCCCTCGGGGCAAGCCCTCGAACCGTCGATCATCGAGTAGCAATAGTAATACATTCATTGTTTAGACACTCATTGTTCAAACACTCATTGTAGAGATGGTGAAGCATGTCGTTTGTGGTTTGGGCGTTCGCGTGACATAACATTTTACTAGCTTTTATATGGGATTCGTTATATAATTTCCATATCTTTAATAAACCATAGGAGGACAAATGAAGATAATATTTAACTTAACTTTGGATAACGGCACAGTAATTGGTGGCGTTGAGCATGACCTTAGAGATTTGGTTATCAATGGCGTAACTGTTGTTTGTAATGGTAGAGCCGACACTATCCAGATAGAGGAGATCGCTAATCTTAGCGATCAGTTACAACCTAGAAGATTGGAGGACATACAATGAGAAAATGTTCAATTTGTAAAAATTCTTTTGAAGGCATGGGGCATAACCCTATGCCCTTAAAAGAATATACTGAGCGTTGTTGTGATGATTGTAATAATGATTTTGTAGTCCCTACTCGTTTGGATTTATTAGGTCGTAATATTAGAGAGGACATACAATGAGTGATGAAAAGTTTTTAGGTATGGCTTTGGGGGCAGTCACTAGCATGACTAACAAAGAAGATTTAAAATTTATTCGGGCTTTTGCTCAGAATAGAATAGAAACTCTTGAACTAAAAGAAAAAGCAACGGAGGAAAAATGACTCGAAGAGATTATATTGCTATCGCTGGCGTACTGAATAAGTACGCTAACGATTTGCCAAGTGGCTTAGTGTTTGACTTGTCGTCAATGCTAAGAAAAGATAACCCACAGTTTAACCCCGAGAGATTCGGGGACGCTGTGTTTAATAAGGAGGAGAAATGAAAGCGTATTTAATTGACCCTGTACAACGAGATATAACTCTCGTTGATGTGGCAGAGGAAGAAACTTTAAAAGACATGTATGACAAGTTGAGTTATACAGACCACGAAGTCGATATGGTTGAAGCTGTTGGGCTTAACTTTAACCATTGTATTTATGTTGATGAAGAAGGATTGCTTAAACCTAACCGAGACTTTTTTAACTTTCGCATTACAAATACTAATACAGTTCGTATAGCAGGCAGAGGTTTGGTTATGGCTCACAATCGCGAAGGCGATATGACTGATGTTGGTATTTCTTTACGAGAATTATACTCTCGCTTCTTTTCTTACCAACCTGTCGAAGATGCTGAATAACGATTTTAGTGTCCCCACACTTGAGGGAAGCTTCGGCTTCCCTCTCTTTTTTTCTTTTTTATTTAGATTCACGGATCCCGCTCCGTCAGTCAACGAGCAGATACAAGCGACAAGTTTACAGATACAAGCGACAAGCCCTGCACTCGTACCTCGTTTGTCGCAGGGCTTGTCGCTTGTCAAGGCGTTTTCGCGCGAAATAAATCTTGACATGGATATAAATGTATGGGACGATACTTATATAATTTAAACAAACCATAGGAGGTTTAACATGACTAAAAAAGATTATGAACTAATAGCTAAAGCGATTAGAGATGAAACAGAATGGGTAAGACTTAATGACGGATACGGAGGAGGAGAAAGCAAAATAAATCCAACTGATCTTATGTCAACTTTAAGTTTTAATTTTAAAAAAGACAATCCTAACTTTGACCAATTCAAATTTTGGGATGCTTGTAAAAAACCTTTTCCTGAGGAATGGAAAACAGAGGAGGAGAAATAGTATGGACAGTAATATATCAATCATTGAAAACCCAATGCTTTCACAAGCATTGGGATCTCTACAAAATCTAAACAAAACTGAGCTTGAATTAATACGAACTTGTATAGACGGCATGCTTAATGATAAGGAGTATAAATAGTATGGGGGTACTAACCAAGACCACTCCTATGGGTTGGGCGATCGCTTCGGTGACCGCCCTTCTTTTTTGGGTGCCTCTTTTTTTGAGCTGGATCCAGCTACACGAATAACGCAGATACAAGCGACAAGTTTACAGATACAAGCGACAAGATTTCCATTGGAAATCTTGTCGCTTGTCAAGGGCTTTTTCGTGCGACATAAAATGTCGCAAGGGCTTTGGTTATGTGTTGGTCAATATTTGACCATGCGTCAGGGACAAGGAACGAAGGATTAAGACCTTCGGAAAGCAAATTTTCGAGCTTGGACGAATGATATAGGTAGAGCTGAGATTTTTTAGGTTGCCCTTGAACGAGGGACTTAACCAAGATAAAACAAGGGGAGTTTATTCTAGCTTTATGAAAGGCAATTTGATGCGGAGAGATTTTTATTTTATTACTTTTGGTTACTTTCAATTCAACAGTAAATAATAGCCCTTCTTTGGTTGTGCCGAGTAGATCAGGAACGCCTTGCGTAGCGAAGGATTCGAGCCTTAACCATTGATAATGTTTAAGTTTCTTTCTTATCTCTTGCCAAAAGTTTTTTTCTGGAGCTGACATTTATAAAGGCATTTTAAATTAGATAAATAAAAGAGTAAATAATTCTTTACTTTATGGGAGATATGCTATAAATTATTAGTATGTTTTTAACAAATTATAGGAGAAAAAAACATGGATTATAAAAAAGAAGAAATCAAAGAATACTTTGATGATTACATTGAAGAAAATATAGAGTGGTTTAAAGAAACTAGCCCCAACGATTGGAAAGACGAATTTCACCACAATGTTTTTAATACTGATTATTACATCATAGGAACTTATCAAGCTAAACAATGGCTTGGTGATATGGCTTTTGATGTTATCAATTTTATTAAAGAGTACGAGCAATTTAGTTTTGGTGAAGTTTATACCGATTTATCCGATCCAGAAAAAGTTGTGAATATGTATGTTTATATTATTGGTGAAGAAATTGTGAACGATTATTTAAACGAAATAGAGGAGGTAATGTAATGAATATAAATATATTAGAAAAAGAAATGCTTAAAGCTATTGGTATGGAAAAAGAAGGAGTAGAAAAAGAAAGTTCTTTTGATACTTTGGAAACTGTAGAAATGAGATTTTCTAATTTAGAACGCTTTTTAAAAAAGTTATGTAGAGAATATAGGGAGCAAAACTAATGAGTAAAATAGGTTGGATTCTTCACGAAATAGAAGATACAGAAATGGAGGTTGATGTTTTATGTTCACGCTATTTTATTAGTTGTGAACATCATTGGACAGACGACAAGGATTTTATCTTAGAATTAAAAGGTTTAGTTTCAACAGAGGCTTATCCCTTTATTGTTGAAAATGTCGAGGAGAGTTGGCAAGAATTTTTGTCTGAACTTCATTATGATAATTTAGATTCTATAGGGGACTAATGAACAAGCAAGAACTACTAGCCGATTGGCAAAAATTGAGCCTCGATAATGCTATTGACACTATCGAGGAACGACTATTTGGTTTAGGTAAACCAAACGATTACACAGACATTCACAAGCAAATGGATGACGCATGGGATTTAATTAAATACAAACTACAAGAGGAGGAAGCATGACAGCAGAAGAAATGTCAGATAATAACTTTATTAAATTTCAAGATGATTTTTATAATTTGCTAGAAAAATATGGAGTAAAAAATATCACTTGCGAACATAAAGAGTGGCAAGAAATATGCAAACTTAGAAATAAAGTTGCTGAATTTATTGAGCAAGAATTGTTTAAGGAGGAAGCATGAAAATAAATTACTTTAAAACAAATAAAGTCTTTCATAACTTATTTCTTGATAACTTAGAAACTGTTATAGACACTCACCCAAACTTAACAAAAGAACAGAAAGCACAATTAATAAAACCATTTTATGAGTTTTATGAGTTTCCTAAAAAAATGCACAAGCAAAAAGATGATGTTCTTATGCCTGTTTTTAAGACTGAAAAAGATAAATTTGGATTATTAACTGTTATTAAACCATTAAAGGAGGAAGCATGAAACGAGATTACAGTTGGTTAGAAATAGCAAAAATGCCCGAATGTTGTATGTGTTGTGGCAGTAGGGATATTAATTTAAAAACTAATGTTTGTTTATCTTGTGGCTCAGATGAGGGATTTTGGGCAGACGAACGAACAGATGAGGAGTATGAGGAAGCATGAGTAAAGCAAAAGAATTGTATGTAAGTGTACTAGATATAAAATTTTATGTATCTGATGAACATGGGAACGAAATTCTAAACAAAGACGGAACAACCAAAGAGTTTTATTTTAATGGTAGGTTAAAACCTTTGGAATATCTTTGTGAAGATATGACTGTTCAAGATTTAAAAGAGATAAAGGAGTCCGACAATGAAAGTATATGAGATAACAGTAAGTACAACTATACAAATAGACTCTGTAGATGACTATGCTGAGAGCAAAGACCATGCTATAGATATTATGTGGGATAGGTGGAGTGTATATAAAGACACTTTAGAAATAACAAAAGTAAAAACATGGGAGTCCGACAATGATTGAAATAATTGATACAGGTAGTGATTGGACAGGTTGGACTTTCAAAAGTAAAAAAGAATTAAAGAATTTTTTACAAGAAGAAAGTTGTAATGTTAGTGAATATTCTGAAGAAGAATATTACAAAGAAAATGCTGATGTTAGTTTAGATGAATATTGTGAAATGTATCAAATCACATATATAGAAAAGGCAATATATTTAATTAGATATAAAGGTTATAAACATACACATTTACTTGGTGATGAGTTTGAAAATGTAATTGATGCAGAAACATTTATAGACAGTAATTATATCGGTAAAGAGAAAAAGTTTTATACGATTGAGGAGCATATCTAATGGCTAATTATAGCAAGCAATTAAAAAATGCAGTTATGGATTTTGTGAAAGACGAAAGATTTTTTACAGATGATGCTGAATATATGCCTGTAGTAGTCGCTTTACCTAAAAAAGAATTTACAAATGAATACAAGATATACAAAACAGATTGGGTAGATGAAGATGATTTTTTAGTAGAGTTTGAGGATATTATTAAGATTGTTGATGAGGAGAAAAGCTGATGATTAAAATGCCGAATGATATTGATTTTACCTA
>Ga0209535_1001150_pt1 | contig 18145 bp, 16 predicted proteins | sample LinPmetageLP28_FD_184041 | JGI IMG/M metagenome (GOLD analysis project Ga0209535, IMG submission 184041) | Marine viral communities from the Pacific Ocean - LP-28 (SPAdes) (version 2) | ecosystem: Environmental > Aquatic > Marine > Oceanic | place: Pacific Ocean | collected 2009-08-22
ACAAATTTACCTGCAGGTTCAACACCAACATTAGCACAAGTAGTTACAGCAGGTGCAAGTGCTACAGGAGATATTTCAATAACAGGTTCATTAGTAATATCAGGATCATTTAATGCATTTAGACTTAATACAAATGACGTAATATTAGGTGAGGGGGCTGGGAATAATACAACTGTTAATGCCAACGGTAATGTAATAGTAGGTTATCAAGCAGGATACACAAATACTACCGGTGATAAAGGTGTTATAATTGGTTATCAAGCAGGATATAATTTGGGGACTAATGCATCTAATGCTAATGTATTAATTGGTGAAGATGCAGGTAGAGGAGGAACAGTTACTACTGGTGGTTATTCTTATAATGTATTCATTGGTAGGCAGCCTGGTTATAAAATGGAAAGGGGAACTGAAAATGTAGGTATAGGTAGAGGTGCTTTACATGAAAATGCAGATGGGGATTCTAATGTTGCTATAGGTTATTCTGCATTATATTATACTACCGCTGATGATAATATTGGAATAGGTCATTATGCAGGAGCATCCCAAACAACAGGAACAGGAAACATAACAATAGGATCAGGTAGTTTAGGTATAGCAGGAGAAACAAACCAACTTAGAATTGGAAATAGTAATAGTTTTACATTAATATCAGGCTCACTTTCTGATGGTGGGGTAAAGATTCAAGGCCAAGTATCAGCTTCATCTTACATAGGTGATGGTTCAGCTTTAACAGGTATATCATCAACACCATTCCCATTCTCCGGAGATGCTGAAATAACAGGTTCATTAATAGTATCAGGATCAGGAATTACTTCGATAGGTAGTATTACCAGTTCAGGGATTACTTCAAATCTAAATTATGTTGCTTCAACAGGTGGTACAGGTGCAACAGGTGGTAGTGGGTTTAATATAGAAGGTGGATATGGCACTAGATTAAGACCAACCCATTTACAAATATATAGTGGTGCATTACTACAGGGTTCATCAGCAGGCCGGACATATTTAGGAAGCACTGTTAATAATAATGCAGCAGGACCAGACACAATGGCATCTAGACTTGCTATTCTTGGGTTGAATACATATTCAACTGATGCAGCTACATCTTCATTTGGATTAAGTGTATATGATGGTCAATATACTAATACAGGCGGAACTAAATTATTCCATATTCGAGATGATGGTGAAGCTTTCTTTTCCGGATCTGTTGTAATAAGAGATCAAATATCAAGTTCTTTAACTGTTCAAAGTTCAGGTTCAACAGTATTTGAAGTAATAGGATCAGAAGGTACATTATTTTCAGTAGACGATGATTTAGACGGAACTATATTTACCGCAAACGATAGATCAGGTCTTCCAGTACTAGAAGCATCAGCTTCAGGAGAAGTTTACATAGGCAAATCACCACAATCTTTATACACAACCGCAGTCATAAGTTCTAATAACGCTAACGTAACGCAGTCAATTTATGGATTGGATACAAGTTCATACGGAGGAGCATTCTTTGAATACACTGCTCATTCGGGGTCAAACGCACGTGCAGGAAACATAATGTCTGTATGGAATGGTTCAAGTCTTAATTTCACAGAGACTACCACAACTGATATTGGCTCAACATCAGATTTAGTGATGAAAGTTCATATATCAGAAAGTCAAGCACAATTGGCAGCTTTCTCTACAAATGCAGGTTATAATATTAAAACAATAATAAAATCAATATAATATGGGAATCAGAAGAGGTTCAATATCAACCCCAATCATAGTGGATGGACTAGTGTTTAATATGGATCCTGCTAATAGAGTAAGTTATCCTAGAACTGGTACTAAATCATTTAATACAATAGATACTACAAATACTGGTAGTTTAGATGGTACTACTTTTCAATCCAATCTACCATTAAGTTTTGATTTTGATGGTGTTGATGATACTATTGAACTAAATGGTAGAGTTGCTGAATCAAATATTCAAACTAATATTACTATTAATATTTGGTTTAAAACCACCGGTGGTGGTGGTGGCGGAATTCATGGATTAATGAATGAAATATCAGTTCAAACCCCCGGAAGATCCAGAATATTAGTAAATGATGCAGGAAATATAGTATACTATACTGTAGGTGGTACTCAACGTAATGTTACTTTAAGTTCTGCTATACCTGGTAATGTTTGGAATAATTTAACTATTACTAAAGACAATATAGTTGGTTCTAAACTTTATATTAATTCTACTCTCGTATATAGCAACAGTAGTGATACAGGTGTTATTAGAGGTACTCATCCATCATTTTTTACAGGCACTGTATTAGGTGCAGGAGCTGGTCCATATTATATGAATGGAGAAATATCAAATATTATAGTGTATAACCGCGCCTTATCAGCAAACGAAGTGTTATACAACTACAACGCATTAAAATCAAGATTTGGATTATAAATAAATTTTCATTATAATAAAATTAAAAGAAAGTTACAACATGAAATCAAAAAAAATAGACAAACAAGATTTAAAACAAATTCAAACGTTACAAAGTTCTTTTTCAGAATTTATTCAAACATTAGGTTTATTGCAAATTGATGAAAAAAGTTTAAGTAATCAACTAAACATGGTAGAAGAGAATAAAAATCAGATATTTTTAAAAATAGATGAAATAAAAAAAGAAGAAGAAACATTTCTAAAATCACTACAAGATAAATATGGCGATGGTCAAATAAATCTAGAAGCTGGAACATTTACTCCAAATAACTAGTTTTTGGAAGTTTTGTATTATATTTATAATAAACATAATTATAGGAGAATAATCGATGGCCGAAAGAATTATATCGCCAGGTGTATTTACTAAAGAAATAGATCAGTCATTTTTACCACAAGGTATAGGAGAAATAGGAGCTGCTCTAATTGGACCAACAATTAAAGGACCAGCACAGATACCTACAAAAGTACAGAATTATGCCGAATTCGAACAAATATTTGGCGGAATTTCTAATGAAACATATTTACCAATTACAGCAAAAGAATATCTAGATAACGCTGGAACATTAACAGTAACTAGATTATTATATGAAGATGGATATAAATTAAAAGATGGTGCATTAGCAATACTAGCACATTCTGGATCAGTTAGTGCAGTATCTCATGTATTACATCCAACTGTAGCTATAAATTATAGTGCCGATACATCAATATTTGATTCATCTAGTATATCAAATTTTGCGTCGGGATCATTTGGATTACAAATTTCTGGTTCATATTCTGTAGATGCATCATATCCAGGATATTCAGGATTCTCTGAAACAATTGGAAAAAATACAATTGTAACAGCTTCGCTAGATAAAAATAGCAATTCATATGTTGAAAAAATATTTGGAAAGAATCCAAAATCTACAAATTATCCAGTATATATACAATATGAAAATAAAAATATTACAAGTATATTTAATAATATTGCTCATATCACTAGTAGTTTAGAAATTATTAGTAATTATGAATTTTTACAAGACTTTAAAGCTCCATCAACTCCATTTATTACATCTCAAAAAATAAGTGGAACAACAAGAAATTTATTTAAAGTACATGCATTATCTCATGGTACTGGTGAAAATTATGATTTTAAGATAGGAATTCAAAATATTATTACTGCAGCTGAAAATCCAGAACAAACTGGGTATGGTAAATTTGATTTAGTTATAAGAGGAGTTAATAGCAAAAATATATTAGGATCACCATTTAATTATGATGATATCGATACAGATCAAGATGTATTAGAGTCATTTACTAATTTAAATATAAATCCTGATTCTCCAAATTATATTTCAAAGAAAATTGGAGATATATATAAGTATATAGATCCTAGTTCAAAAAGATTAATAGAATCTGGAACAAATGAAAATAACTCAAAATATATACGAATTGAAGTAACTGAAACAGTTGAAAATAAGATTAATCCTGCAGCAATACCATTTGGATATAAAGCTCTTTCTTCAGCAATACCTAATCTGTCAGGAAGTAACAATGTAAATTTTGTAGCAGCTGCGAACATAACTACTCAAGTTGGAAGCGCAGGACATAATCCAAATATATCATATGGATTTGATTTTACTAATACAAATAATTTAAATTATTTATCGCCAATCCCAACATCTGGCTCTGCAACTGGATCTAATGTAGATTTCTATCTTGGAGATATGAATCAAGATAGTGGTGCTGATTTCCCTGCAGGAGCTGCATATAGTGGAAGTATTGGAATAGTTTTAGATGCAGGTACTATAGATGCAAATATTGCAATTGGTACTAGAAAATTTATCTTACCTATACAAGGAGGTTTTGATGGAGCTAGACCAAATTTACCAAAATATTCTGGAGAAAATATTTCTTCAACAAATACTTTTGGATTTGATTGTTCTGCAGATGGAAAATCTGGAACAACTGCATATAAAAATGCATTTAATACATTATCTAATACCGATCAATATGATTTTAATATGTTAATAACGCCAGGAGTCTTTCAAGAACTTCACCCATCAGTTACTAACGCTGGAATATTGTTGTGTGAAAATAGAGCAGATGCATTTTATGTTTTAGATGCAACTGCTAAAACTAGTAATATTAGTGCAGCTAAAACAACAATGAAGTCAATTAATTCAAGTTACGCTGCAACATATTATCCATGGGTATTAGCACAATCAGCTGGAGAATCAAATGCACAATGGGTTCCGCCATCTGTAGTTGTACCTAGCGTATTATCATTTACTGACAGAGTTTCACATCCATGGTTTGCTCCAGCTGGATTAAATAGAGGTGGATTAAGCATGGTAAGAAAAACATATATAAGATTATCCCAAGCAGATCGTGATGAATTATATGACAATAGAATAAATCCAATTGCTAATTTTCCAAATGAAGGAGTATGTATTTGGGGACAAAAAACATTACAAGCTTTACCATCAGCACTAGATAGAGTAAATGTAAGAAGATTATTAATTACAGTTAAGAAATTTATTGCGTCTGCAACAAGATTTTTAGTATTTGAACAAAATACTGCATCTACAAGAAATAGATTTTTGCAAATAGTAAATCCATATTTACAAGACGTAGTAGCTCAGTCTGGTTTAAGTGCATTTAGGGTAATAATGGATGAAACAAATAACACACCAGATGTAATCGATCAGAATTTTTTAGTAGGACAATTATTTTTACAACCAACCAGAACTGCAGAATTTATTGTATTAGACTTCACTATTCAACCAACTGGTGCTTCATTTCCTGATTAATTTCTAGAAATAGATATATTTATATAAAAATAGGATATACAATGTCAATAAACATAGACTTACTTAAAAAATTACCAAATCAAGGACAAACACAACTACAACAAAATTTAGCTGGAGTTGATTATCAAAACATGTTTGCAAAAGCTTTTGATTGGGAACCTAAAATGACTAATAGGTTCATAATGGAATTTGAAGATATTCCATCTCATTTAATTAAAACATCTGGAAGACCTAGTGTTAACAATGGTACGGTTGTTTTAGATCATATTAACGTTGAAAGAAAAGTTAAAGGAAAAACTAGATGGCAAGATATCACGATAACATTATATGATGCAATTGTTCCATCTGGAGCACAAAGTGTTATGAAATGGATACGTAATCATCACGAATCATTAACTGGTAGAGACGGATATGCAACAGGTGCGTCTAAATATAAAAGAAATATTGTATTTTATTCTTTGTCACCAACTGGTGAAAAAATTGAAGAATGGGAGTTAGTAGGAGCGTTTATTTCAGATGCTGGATTTGGAGATATGGATTGGTCAAATGAATCTGCAGTTGAAATATCCTTAACGTTATCATATGATTACGCAGTATTAAAATATTAAATTAAAAATAATGGGAGTTTTTGCTCCCATTTTTACTGTTCTAAAATATTTATAATAAAATAGTTATATACACAAAATCTGTTACAACTGTAATAAGGTAACAGAATAGATGAAACAATTTCTTTTAATTCTATGTTTAATAGTTGGCAATATAATATCTTGTCAAGATTCTATATATAGGTACGAAGATCGTGCTATATTAGGTAATATTGTTCATATTGATACTTTAATGATATTATATCATAAAAATAATATAGTTAAAGATATTCCTATAGATTTTGTATATGGATATAAGAAAGATAATAAGCTATCAATATTATATAAAGAAAAAACTGGACCTTTAACATCAATTGAAATGCATAACTATGTAATGGGACGAAATTTAGGATATAAACAACATTTTAATTCATTTCCATTTGCAGTAGGATTTTTTAGTTCATACTTATATACATATAGAAATACTAGAGGATTGACAAGACCACCTAAAATAACTAGTTTATGGTTTATGGCAGTACCTACATTAGCATTCACATATATAAAACCAAAAACTAATAAAGCATGGCCTTTAGCTAAAAGAATTGGATATCAAAATACAAAATCAGAACGAAATCAAACAGTTAGCTTTATTGGTAGCATATTAGGCACAACTGCTATGTATATATTCTACTTTTCTAAATGATATATATTTATAATAAAGTTTTAATAAGGAGTTTTATATGACAAAAGTGACAGATCGTTACAATAACGACAATTTAATTAATTTAGCAAAAAAACAATACGACAAAAATCAAAAATCAAAATTACCTGCAGACATTGTTAAGCTTCCATCAGCTGGAAAAATATATCCTAACGATAATTTATTAAGTAAAGGAAGTGTTGAAATGCGACATATGACTGCATATGATGAAGATATATTAACAAATGCATCATATATAAATGAAGGTATTGTATTAGATAAATTATTAGATGCATTAATATTAGATGATGTTGATATAAATAATATTACAATATTTGATAAAGAAGCTTTATTAGTAAATGCTAGAATTTCTGCATATGGAAGTGAATACCCAATAATAGTTACAGATCCTAAAACTAATAAACAAATAAATAGTGTTGTAGAATTATCAAAATTAACATTTCAATCAACTGAATTAGAAACAGATGATTTAGGTGAATCTACATATTATTGCGAATCTGGAGCAAAAATAAAATTTTCATATGCTCCTAGAAAAGAAAAAATTGAATCAACATCATCAACTCGTATTTCATCTTTTTTAGTTAATACAATTAGACAAATTAATGAATCTAGAGATATACATGATATTGAAAAATTTATTCAATATGAGTTTAGTTTTAAAGAATCAAAAAAATTTCAAACTCATGTTATAGAAAATACCCCAGGTTTATTAACAGAAATAGAAGTTACGGGTGAAGATGGAGGCACCTTTACTGCCGGGTTTCAATTTGGACCAGAACTTTTTTGGCCTGAAGCCGGAGCATAAACCACAACTTCATTCGAATTTATTTGATATGTTATGGCTAGGAGAAGGTAAATGGGATTGGGAAACCTTGTACCATATGCCAATATTTCTTCGTAATTTTTTCCTCAAAAAAATAGAAAAAATGTATATTGATCGAGAAAAACAACGGGAAAAACAACAAAATATAAATACGCCTTCAAAAAAGATAGAAAAAGGTCCTTTTTAAATATTTATATAAAAGGATTTATAAATTGTCATACAATATATTCATATATAATTTAAAGAACTTACCTAAACATTCTCAGCTAAATAACGATATTCTTGGCGGCTCCTTAAATGCTGGTATTAAAAAAGGCGAAGCTGGATATACAGATCTTAAAGATAGTATTGATAATATTATTCCGGCAACTGCAAAGTTTAATTTACTATTAGAAAAACAAATTGCAATATTACAATTAGTAGATAATACATCTAAAGGTGTTGTAGAACGTTTTGATATACTTGAACAAAGAGCAAAAGGAATCAATGAATCATTTAGTTTAAATGCTGATAATTCAATAAGACTAGCTAAGAGTGTTGATAAAGTTGGAGCTAGTCTAAAAATTAATACTAGATCAGCAAAACAATATCTAGGAGAAATAAATAAACTAGTTCCTGGCTTAGGAAAATTAGATCAAAATCATGCAGGTTATTTTAAAAATTTATTAACCAGTAATGAAATACTTCGTGAACGAATAGGATTATCAGCTGATGAAGCAATTAAAATTAGACAATTATCTCAATTACAAAATCGAGAATTGATTCCGTCAATCGAAGGATATGTTAGAGCAGCTGCTAAAATGCAAGATGAAGGTACTACAGGAGCATTTCAAATATTTGCAGAACAAATCTCAAACACTAGTGCAGATGTATTAGCACAATACAGTCAAATGGCACCAAATGCATTTTTTAAGACAACAGTTAAAGCAAAACAATTAGGATTAACATTAAATGATATTTATAAAACTAGTGAACAAATGCTGGATATTCAGAAACAAACAGAAGGATCATATCAGTTTCAATTATTTACTGGAAAAAAATTAGAAACACAAGAATATAAGAATGTAGCAGCTGCAATGAATAGAGCTACAATTGAACAAGATTTAGAAACACAATTAGATATAATTGGATCATTAATCAAAGAGCATGGTGAAGATATTAAAACTAATCCTGCTGCAAGAGAAGCTATGGCAGATGTATTAGGAATGGAAGCTAGTAAATTATTAGAAATATATACAAGACAACAAGAAATTAATGATTTAAACGAAGAAGGACAATCATTCAAAGAAGATGCACTTCTTAAAGAAATTGAAACAATATTATCTAGAGATCGTATTTCTAAAAAAACTGCATTAGAAGAATCAGCTATTATAAATAAGACAAAAGCAACATTTAAAGCTGACGATATAGAAAAAGATGCTGGAGACATAATAAAATCAGCAAGTGATATGATTAATGAGACAGCAGTTGGTAAAATGGTTGTTGGTGCATTAACTGTAGCTGGAACATTAAACTTTGCAGGCGATACTGTTAAACAATTAAAAAGTGGATTAAAAGCAAATGATGCTAAACCAAAAGCTAAAGGCGGACCTGTTGCAATGAGTACTCCATATCTAGTAGGAGAACAAGGTCCAGAAATATTTAGTCCATCATCTGCAGGAACTATAATACCAAATAATCAATTAGCCGGCGGCGGATCAAAAGAAATCGTAGATGCATTAAAAGGAATGACATTTAATGTAATAAATAAATTTGATGGCGATGCTATATTAACCTCAATCGAATTAGCAGCTGGAAACAGATTAACATAGAAATAGAATAATGGCAAATCAGTATAATGAGTCTAATAAATATTCCGCAGATACATCACAAACAGGAGTTGGATCACTACAACATAATGTAGACACATCAATTTCACTTGAATCTACAAGCCCTAGTTCAAAAATAACTAATTCTCCTACTGTAAAAAAAATAACTCCATATTCTGTTGAATTATCTCAAACTGGAAAAGGTACTCCTACTATATTATACTCAATCGAATCATCTCAAACTGGAAAAGGTACTCCTAGTATAATTTATTCAATTGATACATCTCAAACTGGAAAAGGTAAACCAAGAATACCATATTCAATTGATACATCGCAATCATCAACAGGAATAATATCATCTATATATTCAATTGACATATCACAATCATCAAATGGATCTCCTGGCCAGATAATGTCTAACTTAGATTTAAATCAATCATCAAATACATTACCAGCTCAAATAATGACTAATATCGATACAAGTCAATTAGGTACCGCCTTATATCCTATTCGAATGACAAATCCAAATTTGAGTCAAAATAGTGATGGAATTCCTGATCCTCCATATAAAAATTTTATTACTAAAGGAAACTTTGATATAACACAATTTGGAACTAATCAAGGACCTCAAATAATTGGATATACAAATACAAGTCAATATGATGCAACTACTATAATATTAGATGACGATGGATCTAAAAAGAGTAGATCTATTAATTTAATTACTGCATACAATGATTTACAACGAGAAATAGATCCACTAGAATCTGGCCAGAATCAATTGGATAATAGACTTATAGAAGGAGCTTCGGCATTTTTAGGTTTAGGTAGTATTCTTGATGGCTTTGCAATAAGAGGAACATATGATACATTAGCATTTCAAGATTTAAAATCACATCCAGAATTACCACCTTCAGAAACATTTCAAGACTTCAGACAAAGACTTTCTCCATCATCTATTAGAATTGACGGCACTGCAGCTGCAACACGTTTGAGTTCAACATCAGCAGCTTATCTTGCATCTACACTAATGCCAGGCGGATCATATACAGTATTTAATCTGCAGCGACATTATGGATTTCCTAATTATTCATCAAAAACTGGAAAAGATTTTACACAACGATCGGAAGTTGCAACTGTTTGGAATCCATTAAGTGGATTAAATGTAGCAGAAACATTAAAAGATCCTACTTCGATATTAAATACAAATACTGGAGCTTGGACAAAAACTATAAACCCACTAGAAACAACAAAACAATTTACAGGAGATAAAGTTACTGTTATTGATTTTGGAAAACGAAGTAATAGCAGTATATATAAATGGAAACAAAATGGACTAGTATCTGGCCTTTTAGATCAAGTTAAAGTTTTTGGAAAATCAGTAACTGATCAGTTAAAAATAGGTCAAACTCAAGATTTAGTTAAATTTTATTTTACAGGTCCAAAACTATTTAATGGTTCTAGTGATGTAGATGATGTATTAGTTTTTAGAGCCATAATAAATTCTATGACAGATTCATTTAATGCAAATTGGAATCCAGTACAATTTATAGGTAGAGCAGATCCTAGTTACACATATCAAGGATTTTCAAGAAATTTTGATTTAAGCTTTACAGTATATGCTTCAAATCGTGACGAGTTAAAGCCTATATATAGAAAATTAAATGGATTAGCTGGATATACAGCTCCAGAATATTCAGATGATACAATTGTAATGAAAGCTCCATATTTACGTATGTCTATAGGAGACTTATTAGTTCAACAACCTATTGCAATAAATAGTATTTTTTATACATTTGTAGATTCTGAATCAACTTGGGAAATTAATATTGAAGATGATCCAACTAATATGCAACTCCCTAAAAAAATTGATGTAAATATTTCTGGATTCTTATTAACTGATTATCTTCCACAAAAAGGAGGAAGATTCTATACATTAGCAAAAGAATTTGATGGCGAAGGTCAACCAAAACCAGGAAATAATGATTGGTTATCTGATTCAATACCAACAAACTCAACAAAAATATCAGCTGATGATTTAAGTTTACGACAATTAAAAAAATCATTTAAAAAGAACGGCGCGTTTGATTCTGGTAAAGAAGCTAAAGCAGCGGCAACTACAGCATTTGAAGGATTATCTAATTTATGAAAAGATATGAAAATATACCAATAATAAAATCAAAATCTGGAAAGCGTAGATTTGCTTCTAGCTTTTTACCAACTATACCAACATCAGATCGAGATATATATATAGTAACTACATCAAGCGAACGTCTAGATCATTTAGCTAAACAATTCTATGATGATGATTCTCTTTGGTGGATAATTGGATTAGTAAACAACGTAGGAAAGGGAACAATATATGTTTCAGATAATATTCGTTTAAGAATTCCACCACTAGATATAATTAAAGATTTAATTTAAAAACGTTATGGCAGGAGATATATTTTATTCACAAGTTAATTCTAGTTTAAAAAAAGAATTATTAGCTAGATCTGCAGTTGGAAAACTAGATAGATCTCCTAGAGCTATGGATTATATGTTACAAAAAATAACTAATGTTAGATTAATAGCATATGAATCAGATACAACGAGTAAAGAAATAGGTATATTAGGAGGTCAACAAGTAACAACTAATTCATCAAATGGATCATATTTACCTGGAGGAAAAGATGGGTATTTATTAAATGATTCAAATAGAACAGGACCAGTAATTACAGGCGTTGATATCAAATTAGCAGATCAAACATTACATAAAATAAATACAGCTACTATTAATATAACTATACCAGACCCTTTAATGTTAGACAATTTAGAAGATATGTTTTTTAGGCCCGGTCGTGCATTAAGAGTAGAAATAATGCAACCAGATGATGTTGTATTAAACGATGGAGGTCCATTACTTAATAAAGATGAATCATTATATACAACAAGAATCTTGGAACAACAATATAAAGATACTAAAGAAGATTTAGATCAATTTAGAAAAATGAATCAATTAATTTTCAATGGATTAGTTGACGGATTTAAAGTAGATTATCAAGAAGATGGATCAATACAAGTTGTATTGTCAACAAGATCATTATTTGCTGTTTATACAGATGTATCAATGTTTTTTTCTAATCCAGATGTTCCAAACATTTCAATTGATGTCGAAAATCCAATCAATGTTAATTCAATTGGATTTAATCCATATGGTCAACTAAAAGTAGAAAAATTTTCTGATTTATTAAAAACAGAAATTAATCAAGAAGTTAACGAAAAAAAACAAGATTATCCAAACGGATTTATTCAACATTTTAAACTATCTACAATTAAAACACCAAATGAGTCAGATCGAGTAATGTTATATGGTCCTATTACAAAAACAACAGATAATCAAAAATATCAATATAATACTATGATTTCTATAGGTTTGCTAATAGACTTTATAGAAAAATATTTATATAATCCAGCAACTACGATAAAAAAAGGAGATAAACCAACTACTGTTCCAAATATGAGAATAACATGTAATGATCAAACAAGTAAAACAAATTTTTATGAAGAACTAGTATCTGCATCTCCATCTAGAATTTTATTATATCAAGGAGATGTAACGATATCAAAATCAAATGAATATATTTATAATCCATTACTTCTTGATGAATCAACTACAAATACTGTAGGTAGTGATGATTCATCTAATATACCATCTTTAGCTCCAACAGCCGGAGCTGTTCCAGTAGGAGGAATTGATATAGCCGATAGCACAACTTTAGATGCTGGACTAGGTATTGAAGGTTCTGTTACATATAATTATTATCCAGATATAACCAATATAGACAATGTACAAGGATTTTACCATACTGATGATAAAGATCCTGCAAAGAAAAAGAAAAAAAATCAAAAATCTAAAAAGAAAACAATTCCAATTGCAACTACAAAATTTGGATGTTTGTCTAGAATATTAATTTCATTAGATACAATAACTGAAATAGAAGATAATTTACGAAAAGAAGATACTAAACCATTTACTGTAAAAAATTTTATGATTGCTATTTCTGCAGAAATTAAAAAACAATTAGGATATGCAATACAACCAGGACTAATCTTTCATCCAGAATTGGCCAGCGTTTTATTATATTATGATCAAAATTATTTAGGTCCAGATAAAGTAGTTTCTGAATTTGAAATACCAGTATTTTCTAGTGCAACTCAAGGATCTGTAGTTAGAGGACTAAAACTTGGATATGATATTCCTGATAAATACAAAAATTTATTAATGGGATTTCGATCTAAAAATATATCTCCCGATCGAGTAGCATCATTTAATCCATATCTTATTTCAATTTCTAATACAGATCGATTATCAGAAAGTTTAAAATGGAAAGAAAATAACACAGCTGTAGTAAAAGCTTTAAATATTGCAAAATCTGAATTTACAACAAATATATATGATACATCGCTGATAGATAATTTACAAGATGCATTACAAAATTATGTACAATATTCAGCACCTAGTTTACAAGATGCACTAGATCAACAAAAACCAAGATGGTTATATACATTAGAATTTATAGTAGATGGTATTAATGGTTTTAGATTTGGAGATGTATTACAATTTAGAGGATTACCAAAAAAATATAATAAAGATTATGTATTTAATATAGACAAAGTAACACATCAAGTAACAGCAACAGGAGAATGGACAACAACTATTAGTTGTAGTTCTAGAGCAAGAAGCGAATCAATAATATAATGAGAAAGAAACAATATTATACACCCGCAGAAATTATAACTGATCAATACACATCAGGATTACAGTATATGACTGAAAATCGTGTTGAATATGTTGGATTATATCATAAATACTTAACTGGAGAAATTTATACTGAAAGCAAATATAATAAAAACAAATCTAAAATTCTTATTCCTTACGAAACAGAATCTATAGATATAAGATTGTTTAAATTAAATAAACCTAGGCTAAAAACAAGATTTCAAACTCCATCAAATTATAAAATATCTATAACAAATAAAGATATTAAAAATAAAAGTATTACTCGTTATATATTAAAAAACGTATCAGATCAAAAATTAATAGAAATTGATTTAAATACTTTAAAATTATATCAAACTAAAAAAATTGATAACAACTTATATCAATTAGCAACTATAAAATGGGTCATTACTGGGCCTGTTAATACAATTAACATAGGATTAGTTACAAAAATTGGAGTTGTAGAGCAAAATATTTCTGAAGTTCGACAAAAAGCAAAAAAAATGCCAGAGTTATTAAAATATTTTCCTTCATATTCTCAATATTATACTGATACTACATATTCAATATCATCAAATATAAATTAATTTTGAAATTTCAAAAAAATTAATTATTATATTAATGTATGATAATAATAGATGACTCGCAAGAACTAGATTCGTTATTAGAAAGTATTAAAGATTCAGAATATGTATTAGTTATTCCTATATTAATGGATCATCTATTACATTCTTCTATTAATAAAATATCTTGTATATACATATATTCTAGTAACGAAATTGAATTCATTATTCCTATACATCATACTGAACAATTAGCCGGATTTAGAGAGCTCCTACACAAAGTTCTAAGTCTTGAATCTATATTTGTACATGACAAGAAGTTATGGATACAAATGGGCGGAAATAATAACGTTTATGATGTTAAAACTCTTTGGTGGTATACATATGGAGAATCATATGATGATAATCATTATTATACGTCAGCTCACACTTTTTATTGGAGGAGACATACAAATTTACAATATGTTAATACAATTATTCCAATAATGAAGCATGCTCAAATGTGTCAAAAAATACGAAAGTATGCAATGCCAATGATTGTTAATTCTAAATTAACTGAATCATACAAACAATTTAATACACAGTATCCAAAAATATTTGCTGAAATTGAATCTAACGGGATACAAGTTAATGATTCTTTTAAAATGAAAGAGTTAATTACTAACAACAAAGTCTATTCAAATTATCATTATCATACAACTACAGGCCGGCCTTCGAATGCATTTCGTGGATTCAATTTTGCAGCAATGAATAAACAAGATGGAACAAGAGATTCTTTTTGTAGTAGATTTGAAACTGGTGCATTAGTTGAATTTGATTTTGATGCATATCATGTAAGATTAATAGCTCAATTAATCGGATATAAATTACCAGCTGGATCTATTCACACATATTTTGGTAAATTTTATTTTGGCACTGAAACATTAACATCTGATCAATATGAACAGAGTAAACAAATAACATTTAGATTGTTATATGGTCATATTGAAAAAGAATTTTTAAAGATTCCATTTTTTAAACAAGTAAATGAATATGTCTATTCGTTATGGAATGAGTGGAAACGTAATGGATATATAAAAACTCCAATTTTAAAACGAGTATTAAGTAAAGATAATTTGTCTGACATGAATCAAAATAAATTATTTAATTATTATTTACAAGCTTTAGAAACAGAGTTTACTGTAAATCGATTAAATCAATTATCATATTTGTTGAAAGAATATAAAACATGTATTATATTGTATACATATGATTCTGTTCTATTCGATGTCCCAATTCATGAAGCTAAACAAATATTACCAAATATAAAAACATGTTTAGAAGGAGAGAACTTCCCTGTTAAATGTAAAGTAGGCAATATTTATAGTAAAATGAATGACTTCAAGTTATGATAAATAAAATTATTAATGAATGGACATATCAATTAGATTCTGGATATCCGACTAAAGAATCAGATTATGAAGTTCTTCGTACGGTATTACAAGAAACCAATATGCTTTCTGAGCAAGAAATTGATCAAACAATTTATCAAGCAAAAGGGTTATATGAGCAAGAACCAGAACAAGAAACTACATCAGTTGAATCTATACTAACTAACGAATTAAAACTATCTCCAGATATAATAAGACAAGTTATAGGTATATACAATAGTCTATCTCCAAACGACCAAACACTATTTAACAAAAATTTTAGAACTCATACCATAGAATCATTTGTTAGCAAAGGATGGCAAGTATTTAAAGAATTTTTTACTATTATTGAAAAAAAACCAAGAGGTGGAATGGGAAATGGTGAAATATCTATTCTTTTAGGAGTAAAAGATTCAATGCCAGGCGGCACTCGTACTAAAGATATTGTAATGCCAAACGGAGAATGGGAAGTTAAAGAATTAAAATCAGGCAAGTTTGATCCAGCTGCAGCAGGATTTGCTAATAAATTCGAGTTAACAAATAAAATAAAAGATTTTTATAAAGATATAGTAAATACTATTTCAAATATTGGAGATCCTTATGAATCTTTAAAACATCTAGTCGATAAAGAATCTGCAGAAGACTTAAAAAAATTAATTAGAATATTTGAAACAAGATTTGAAGCAGCTATCGATCCAGATAAATTAGCTTCATTTGAATGGAAAAAATCTGCAATGCATAATTGGTATGAAGGATTTAAAGAATTACACGAAGTATTTTATAAAACAAAATTAGACACAGACGTTAAAGATACAAGATTAACAGTTAATACTGCAGGAAATAAAAAATCATATTGGATATCAGATGACGACGTAGAACAAATAGAATTATCATCTGGTGAAGAAACTAGAGCAGCAATAGATATAGGTGATCCGGTCGATAATATTAATACAAATGTAGTCATATGGTTTAATCGATTAGAAAGACATGAATTTGTAAAAAATCCACGAAATTTTCTATTTGATTTAAGTAAGATAAAAGATCAATTTTTTAATGATATTTTAGGATTAATTTGGTATAGTTATAGGGATCCGCAACCGCATATTGGATTACCAACTAATTTTGTAATTGACACATTATCACAAGGAAGATATAGATTTGTATTAAAAAATATACCATCATCTCAAGGATATGAGTATTTACAAAGGCAAGGATAAGAAGTGAGGACACAATTATTGTGCACATTTGCACATAAAACAAACTTAGACATAGTTACAGAATATATCAAGCAAAACTTCGAAATTCCAGAAAATAGAATATTTGTATTTGCAAACTATGAAAATAGAAATGATCTGTATTGCACATTCAATGCCGAAGATAACGGATATCGAGGTAAAAATACAATATCAATACACAGAAAAAAAGAAACTAACACATTGTATACAGTCAATGCATTAAATGAAGTTATCAAAGATTTAAACAATGGTATACTAGATAAAACAATGATACTACCATGGGATGCATTTGAAAATTCTTTTTTATTAACGGACGACAATGGTTATCGTAGAGTAGATTTGGTATTCTTTAAAAGAATTAATTTTTAACTATATTTATATATGTAATAAAGAAAATACTATCATGATTAAATTAAAAAACTTATTAAAAGAAACATATGCGTGGGAACGTAGAGCAAACGGATCTTTACCTACATTAAAAGATGTGCAAAATGAATATAAAAAGAAAAAGGCACAAGAAGCAGTAACTGATCAAGAAGAAGAAGAATTAAAAGATATAGAGACAGCACTCAAAGGTGCTTCAAAAAAGCATAAAGTTCAAGCTGATAAAATTGGCAATATAGTAAAAGAAGTTTTAAAAGACAAAGATGGAAACGTTCGTACTGATTTAAAATATAAAGATAATCAAAACTATCAACCAAGAATTGAATTGAAAAATACAAAAATGGGAAGTGGTACAAATCTTACAATAACAGTTAGTATAGATGGAAGTAAACCATTTGATATTGAATTTGATGATTATGAAGAAACAGATGATCATGGATATGAAAAAGCAATTTGGATGTTCGGAACTGATGATGGTGGCAACGAATGGGGAATGGAAGGATCAATGGCATTTCATGGAGAATTAGAATCTTTCGAAATTGACACATTAGAAAAGGAAGAAAAATAATGAGTGAATTACAAGAAAATATGAGA
>Ga0209535_1001152_pt1 | contig 18133 bp, 20 predicted proteins | sample LinPmetageLP28_FD_184041 | JGI IMG/M metagenome (GOLD analysis project Ga0209535, IMG submission 184041) | Marine viral communities from the Pacific Ocean - LP-28 (SPAdes) (version 2) | ecosystem: Environmental > Aquatic > Marine > Oceanic | place: Pacific Ocean | collected 2009-08-22
CCCGTTTCTGGGAGGTTGGGTGACACTTCTTGAAGTGGCGGAGGGCTTCTTTCCTAGCCCTCATCGCTTGGGGTTTAAGTTTCCTTTTCTTTTCCTTCTTGGAGTGATGTTTCCAATTTGGTGTATTCACGTAGATACCTGTCGGATGAAGGGTCAGTAATTAGAGTCATACCAGACTCTTTAAAGTTTTTTGATAAGTCTACTGGAGTCTTATAGGGTATTATCATGACACTTAATTGGTTTACTACGCTACTATAGTCGAGAATCCTTTAATTTTCTCGTACCTTATGACACTTTGGAATTTGTCCTCTAGACCTCCTTTGTGTGAGATTACAAAGATGTTTGCGTCCTTGATCACAAACCGGATGATTTTTAGAAACTCATCTGTTCCCATACCATCCAGTGAGGAATCAAATACCTCATCCATGATGAGGAGATTTGTGTTGACTGAGTTCTTGAACCGGGCAACTTCTCTCCAGGTAAACAACAATGCCAGATCGATTCTCATCTTTTCTCCTTCGGAGAATGAAGAATACGAGAAATCATCGTGAATAGGGGATTGGATTGTCTCGTTGAATTCTTCATCCAACTTAAAGTTGATGTAGAAATCCATCATCTGTAGATACTTATTAACCTGCTGATTAATAAGAGGAAGATACTTCTTGATAATCTTTGATTTTACTCCCCCGTCTTTTAGAAGACCATAGGTGAAGTCATGATAGAAGATGTCTTCTCTTTTCTCAGAAAGTTTATCTTGTGTGCTCTTTAGTTTTTGTTTGAGTTCAGCTAATTTGTCATGCTCAGTATTTCTGTTTGCAAGTTGTTCGGTAACTCTTTGAATTTCCGATTCCAAATCTCTGATTTGTTTTTGACATCCAGCGATTTGAGTATTGTTTTTAGAAACACCATGGGTGAGGGTTAGGATCTCCTTAGTTAGTGAAGTGAATTGACGCTCTCGGTCCTCTTCATCATTAATTGCCTTCTCCAGTTCTATAAAACCAGATTGCAACTCCTTAGCCTTATTTTGAGCGTCTTCAATTTTATTTATTCGGAAGTCTTCTTCAATCTCCTGTGTACAAGTAGGACAAACCGTATTCTCTGTGAAAAATTTATGTTCCTTAGTAATAGTTGATACTTTCTGGGATAATTTACCTTTTATGTTACCCAACTTCTTTAACTTATCTGATGCTCCAGTATAAACTTGAATGGCTCTTTCAAAATCATTAAGTTCTTCTGACAGTTTTATATTGTCATTCATTAAGTCATTCTCTTCATTGAGAATACTTTTAATCTTGTCTTCCTTGTCTTTGATATTAGATTTACTAGTAGTCTCGACCTCTTCAATAAATCTCTCTTGCATAGAAATCTTATCTTTGACAGAGGTTTTTGATAACTCGAAAGTTCTAATCTCTTCTTTGTGAGAACGAATTCTCTCCTTGATAAGACTATTCATGGAGGAGAAGATTTTAATGTCCAACAGTTCTTCTACAACTTCTCTACGACTTGATGATGGAAGTTGCATGAACGGAACAAAAGAACTACTACCCAAGATAACAATTTGAGTGAATGATTTGTAGTTCATCTTCAGAACATTCTGTTCTAACCACTTCTGCTGATCAATAGCAGAATGAGATTGATCTAGAAATTCATTGTCTTTATAGATCTCAAAGTTATTTGGTTTGATTCCACGAACAACTTTCCATTCTGTTCCATTAACATTAAATTCAATCTCTACAACAGTTCCTTTCTCATTTGTTGTATTGATTAATTGATTCTTATTAATCTTCCTAAATGCTTTCCCATACAAGACAAAACATAATGCATCAAGCACAGTAGACTTACCTGCACCATTAGTACCAATGATGAGTGTCGTTTGATCTTTGTTTAAAATTACTTCCGTATATTGATTACCCGTTGAAAGTAGATTTTTCCATTTAATCTTCTGAAAGAGTATCATAATCTGTTTTGGGTATCACAATGTCATTTGGTGTTATTATAGTATATCTGTGATCATGCATCTCACAGGTCTTAATCATTAGTGCATCATCAATCTCTAGAGTGGTCATAGTTGGAAAACCACAGTCTTCTTCCAACTGTAGTGCAAACCTAGTTGCATCATCTTTTTCTTCAAACAGATAAAGGATCTTATCACCATCTTCATCGGATACTGAATATGCCCCATCCTTTTCCATCCCTTTAACTGTAATGATATACATTATGTCATCTCACAAGCTTCTTGATAGATCTCTCTAATCAGGTTCTGAATGATTGATTTGTCCAATTCAGTTTCTGATTCCTCAATATATCTATCAAGAATGGAAAAGGTATCTTCTGACTCTTCAACCTCAAAGTCTTCTGACTCCTGAAGTTGGAAGTTCTCTACGATTTTAAGTTCATGAACATTTGAAGAGTATAACTTGTCAATATACTTTTCAAACTCTTTCATTCTTGGTTTGTTACGAACAACAACCTTAACGATCTTATCTTCGTAAATTGATGCATTCAGAAGTGCTGCATCGTCATCATCATAGTATAAAACATGAAAGAGATTGTAGGGATTATCTACATGAAAATGGTCTTGAGTCCTTGTCTCAAAGACGGTAAAACCTCTCTGATCACCAACGTCTGTCCAGAACATTTCATAGGGATTACCTAGGTAGAAGATCCGTCCATCATCCGATCTAGTGTGGTAGTGACCAGAGAAGACTTTGGAGAACTTTGAGTATAACTTGCTTTCGCCACCATGATCCATGACGACTTGTTTATTAACTCTAAATCCGTTAAGCTCAAGGTGCCCCATCGCACATATGCTAGTTGAATTTTGAATACATTTATAAGTACTTTCTTCATTTTCTTTATTGATCCATGGAATGAATAGTATAGGGAGACCATCAAGTTCAACTTCAGTAGCAGTATCATAAACATGAACATTCTCATATTCACGAAGTAAAAGATCTACTGCATTGACCTTGTTAGTATTCTTGTAGTATGCAGTATGATTTCCTACAATGGTATGGACTGTGATGCCCATATCTTTCAGACGATCATAATAATTGTCTTTAGCCCATGCCAGTGCAGAGAAGTCAATACCTTTACGACTATCAAATGTATCACCCATATCAATCACAGTGGTGATACCCATTGACTCTAGATATGGAAAGAAGACTTCATTATAGAATTCTAAAAAATAATCATGAAATATTTTAGAGTTCTTACGACATCCAAAATGTTGGTCTGTTATAATGGCGACTCTCATTGTGGATTCTTCAAATTGCCCGATAAAGTAATTCTAGTATCATTAAACTTATGAATAGGAACACTGTGTTTAATATATGATGGAAAAACTACAAGTCTTCCTTCTTTTGGTCTAATCTTTATTTTTCTCCATGTTCCTTCAAAAACTAGTGGTGAAAAATATCTTTCTGATTTTAAAAAATAAACAACGGCCAAAATATCAGGGAGGTGATCATGCGATACTGTATAATCACCTTTTCCATAACAGTTTGCCCAAATGTTAATATCACTTACTCTAAAAGATAGGTAAGGATATAAACTATTATTTTCAATAATAAAAGTTTTTAGTTTAGATATCTCATTACTATCTAAACACCAATGAGACATTTTTGCTTTTACATTTGTCCGTCTACCCTGTACATCTTCCATATTTTCAATGGCTTCACAGAGTTCATCTTTTAAGAATGATTGCCTAGGATAATCATCAATGACAAGATATTCTGCACTATGTGACAAAAAACGTTCCATCAGTATCTGAGTTTAGAATGCACAGAGTCTTTAATGCTATTATAGTCAGAATAATTACTACTGTCAATATCATTCGTATCAAAAACTTCATCAAAGTTAGTCTTCTCAAGAATTTTATTTTTGATCTCCAACTGTTTCTTTTCGTTCTGAATTCTTCTTAGAAATGCATAGTAGATAATCTGAGTAAAGTATGCAAAGGGATTCTTTGACTTATCAGGACTAAAATTATGAATGTATCGAACACAGTTTTCAATACCATCACAAATCATGTCATCCTTGAACATGTAGTTCACGAAGTTAGGTTTGTATGATAGATGATTTGCAATCTTTAGAAAACACTCACCAATGTATCTAGGAATAGGGGGCTTTGACTTATCATTCAACTTAGCACGTTCTACTTCGGCAAAGTAATTTTCAAGAGCTTCAAGGAACTCTTTATTATTGACGTAGTGTTCAGAATTTCTTCCTCTTTTCATCGTAGTCATCGGTCGAATGGGCATAAGTCATAATCTCTAATATCTCTATATTATATCAGAAATTCATATAGTTGACAAGTATCCAAAAGTTGAGTAGGATTACGCTTGTCCGGGTTCATAAGGATGTTATAGGTTATATAACTCAACTATTATTATAGAGTTTCTCTAGAGATTTTTTTGCTTCTTTAACTGAAGTAATATATCCCATCTCCTTAGAGAGACTAGATTTATTCTCTTTATGATTCTTTCTTAAGTAATCATGGTAATAAACAATCATATCAATATTACTGTTCTCAGTCATTGTAAGAACATCATCCATATTGATAACAATCAAATCTTCTTCTGTAGTCTTTAACCAAGGTTCTACTTTGTAACCAGTTACAGTTCCTCTGACAACAATCTCCTCAACAGTGATTGGATTGGAAAGTAAAAGAAGAGTTCTATCTTCTTCCTCAGTTGCTGCTACCTTACAAAAGATTTCATCACCACATTTTAATTTTATTGTACAATAGAAATCATCTTCAATTCCCATTGATTACCTCCTTTAGTCTTTGATGTTTATCGTTGTAATGTCATAATTGAATTGTTCAGAAACGTATGTTTTAATTCTTTCAATGAAGTGATTTAAGGTGTAGTTTTTTCTTGATCCTATTGTAAAGTCGTCTGCAATATCATACAGTTTTGCTTTAGTCTTATCTTTGCCTTTTCTTAGGACTCTACCAATACTTTGAAGATTACGGATTCTTGATTTGGATGGAGAGGCAAATATTACATTATGAAGTTTTTTAATATTGATACCTGTACTGAATGTTCCATATGATGCAACGATGATAGCACCATCTTCTCTTTCAGTAATTTCTCTTACTTGTTCTCTATCCTCGGCATCAACACCACCGTGAATAAAGAAAACTCTTCTATCACCTGTTACCTTTTTATTTATCAGGTCATAAAGTATGGCACCATGTTTCTCCACTCTTGCGTATAGGAGAAGAGTATTACCTTTCAAATCAATAGTAAGATTTGTTATGAACTTATTTCTATTTTCATGACCAATTAGGTGTTGAATTTCATCTTCATAAGTATCAAATTTTTTTGGTTTATATTTCAAAACAAGACACTGAATATCAAGAGTTGCAAGATAACCTTCATCTTGTAATTTCTTTGTTTGAGTGACTTTATATGATGGTCCAAACAACCCCTCTAACACCCACTTATGGGTCTGTGACCCATCTAATGTTCCAGTGAATCCATATCTATACTTAGCATCAGCAAGTTTATCCATAAGACTTACTAGTGACTTACTTTTGAATAGATGGGCCTCATCACCGATCACTACATCATACTCCTCAAAGAACTTCTTATCTAATTGATAGACAGATTGCCAAGTGGTGATCGTTACTTCATTAGTATTGACTCTTTCTCTACCCGCATAGATTCTATGACAATGGTTCTCTACATCCCATCCATAGGAAGAGAAGTCTTTATACATTTGTTCAACCAGTGAAGTAGTTGGAACAACCAGTAAGATTTTATTTTCCTTCGCAACATGATACCTAACAACAGCATAAATCATAAATGATTTGCCTGAACCAGTTGGACTGATAAGTAATTTTCTATTATATCTCAATGCATCATAGACACCATCAACCTGATAATCCCTAGGTATAATCTCTGGCGATAAAGATTTCATATAATCCTTTACACCTTCCTTATTCACAAATTCATTTACCTCAAAAGGCATTCCATAGAACTTGTTTTCAGAGAAACTGTAGGTGTATCCAGCATTCTCACAGAATGCAATAATCTTATCCAATAACCCACAATATATTCTTTTAGTCTTCAGATTGTATAGGTGTACATGGCCATCCCAATACTTATTTCTGTATTGGGGCATAAACTTTGCACCAGGTACCTCAAAGGTAAATCTGTCTTTTAACTCATGTTCTACATGAGGTTCTGTGGTGATTTTTAGATATACTTCATTAACCTTCTCAATTGTCAAATGAGACATAACATAATGATCAGTTATGTCTATTTATTTCACTACCCCATTCCTGAATTAAATCTCATAAATTCTATCGCATTCTTGATTTGATAAGTCCTATTAGTGATCTGTTTGAGAATACTCTCCAAATAATTCAACATCACATCGTAGTAATCACACTTCAAAGATATATTACTCAATCTTTCATCAGAAGAAAGATACTTTTCCATAGTGTCCTTATCTCTAATCTTTTTGGGGAAGGGGTTTTCAATATAAACCTCAGGGTCTGCCTTCCCACTAAAATATTCATACCTCTCATGACGAATATTTTTTCTTTGTTGTTCTGCCTTCTTTCTTAGGAGAAGAATATTGTTATAAAGTTCATGGTATTTTCCATGAAGAATAGGAATTTTTAGGGAGTCTGTATGGAGATTATCAATATCCATTTTAGAATCTGTTTCCCACATCTTCTGAATTTTCTCAAGATCAACTAGCATTGACTACAATCAATTTCACGTATTTCGTATATATTATACTTGAAAACCACCTCTGCTGTAAAGAACTGTTCACTTGTTAAAGTGGCATCAAATGTTAATGTTGTTAATGATATTGGAAATAAGTCATTAAATATTACTTTAAACTTAGGATTGTTTAGTTGATCAAGTATGGTTAAAGTGCCATCAGAATATAAGTCCAACTGACTTTTTTCTGGTTGTCCTTTTTTATAAGGACTTTCTTCACCTTGAAAGTCATAAATTTCTTGAAGACTTTCTGGAAAACCTAACCCTCTTAACCAGTTCTGTATCTCCATGTAGTTCTCAAGATTTGAATCTACCAAGAATCTTAATCTTAAGTCTTCAAATCCAAGAACATCACCAGGATACGGAACTTCTTTAAGATAAGTATTCTGAACAACAAATGGCAAATTTAATCCAGGAAGGGTTATTAGATTACCGTAATAGGTAACCTTAGGTGCCCTTTGAACCTGAAAAGTAAATCCAGATGGAGTTAGAAAGTTTCTGTTAGTGGGTTGACCACTGTTCTGAGCAATTCTTACAGCAGACGTATTATTTGCCATTATTCACTTACAATAGTTGAGTTCTTTAATTTTAGATTCACATATTGAATGTCGTTAGCACTGGTTACTTTTTTATTCTTTGCAGTCGTTGCAGCTGACTCAGAAGTATAAATTTTTCTGTCATCATAAGTTTCAGTCCAATGACCTGCACTTACATAGTATACATCTTTAATAACGATACCATCATAGCTACTAGTTGATTTGATGTGAAAAGGCATTTTTTGATCCTTCTTATTATTAGTTATTTATAATTAAACATAAAAAAAGGAGACCCGAAGGTCTCCTGTGAATGTGATGCCCCGTAGGGCAGTGACTCACATAAGATTTTTGACTGCAACTCTTCTGTAGTAGCGGTTGCTGTTGACACGGAGGCGTCCAAGACCCTGTGTGGTTCCTTCTGCGAATGGGTTGGCAACCAAACCATAACGCGTCTTAAAGCCAATTTTTGGCTGGAAGCTGTTCTCGCCAACGGCGCGAACCATTTGAAGAGGAACGTAAGGACAGTAGAACAGACCTGCGTCATAAGGTGAAGAACCTTTATAACCAACGACGTAATACTGGTTACCACCTGCGGCATTACCGGAGGTAAGGTTAGCAGAATATGGATCGATGTATACGCGGAACTTACCGTTGATTGTACCGGCGAATGTGTTACCTGTGTCATCGACATTCAGGTTTGCATTCAATGCAGGGGTGTAATCAAGGATACCAGCCATGGTCAGAGCGGAAGCAACGTCTGCGGAACACAGAACCATGTTGCCCTTCCCTCTACGAGTGCGTTGTGCAATCGCGTTGGCGTCTCTTTCAATCTGGAAAAGAAGTCCTTTGAACTTCTCAACAGACCAACGACCATTAGAGTCGATGTCCAGGTCAAACACACCAGCAGTTGCGGTGTTAGAAACAGCACCTTGCTCAGCAACCTTGTAGATTGTTCTGATGACTTCTCTGTTGATTTCCGCAAGGATCTCAGTAGAGAGGATGTTAGCAAGTTCTGCTTCAGCGTTAAGACCGTGAATTGCCTTAAGGTCTTGTGCAAGCTCAAGACTGTATTCAGCCTTCAGTGCTCTAGACTTAGCAGTAACGGTGACTTTCTCGATCGAGAAGGCCATCTGGTTGAAGGCGTTTCCGGCTTCATTGTCCAGGGCTTCTGCGTCACCAGTCGCCATTCCCTGACCGACAACATAACCCTCGGAGTTGGCAGTACCAACAGGGTTAAGGACGGCAGGATTAGAACTAGAACCCTGAGCGGTGGAACCAAGACCAGCGCGAGGATCACTCATACCACCGGTCAGATCGAAACCAGCATCCTGACCTGAATAGGCGGTATCGGCTTCGTTGAACAGTGCTTCTGAACCAGCTTGACCCTGACCTCTTTCAGAGTAGCGGGAACGCATTGCAAAGATGAGTCCAGTAGGACCACTCATTGGTTGAACACCAGCCAGGTCATATGCGACCAGGTTAGGCATTGAACGTCTGATCAAGGAGATCAGAACGGGGTCGAAACCAGCAACAGGACCAGTTGCGGGTGCGGTACCACCGAAACCACCTGAAGCACCAGCAGCGTTACCGCTATTGGTGGGGGTTTCCATCAGGTTGATACCCTGACTGAATGCTTGCTCCTCACGGAGGAATTTCTCTTGGTTCTCGAGCAGGACTGCAGTTACGCTTCTACGATGGGCGTCTTTGATTGGATCAAGACCCTCATAATCGAGAAGTGGACTCCACTTTTCCTGCAGATGTTCGGATTGAAACATTTGCTTTTACCTAATAGTTTGCTTTGTTTGAATTAATGTTAAATTCACTTTTTGAATGCACCCAATGTTCTGAGATAAGCATCCATGGTTGAACCAGTGGGTGCTGGAGTTGAATCAACTCCTTCAGAAATTGTTTGTGGGGCTTCTGATTTTGCTGTAGCTGTTCTGGAGAAGTACGACTCCTTCAGAGTCTCCAGCTTTTCACGATACTCTTCTTCACTTTCAAACTCAACACTTTCGGCAAGTGAAGCGAGCTTCTCTTTCTGAGTTGATGCAAGACCCTCTGAAACGGAATCAAGGATTCCATCGGCAACCGACTCTGCGAGACGGCCGTTAAGGGAGATGTTCTTCTCAATCTGCTCGTTGAGTTTTGTCTCCATATCATCAAGTTTTTCTACCATGCTTTCTAGCACATCATATTTATCTTCAGGAATAGTTACATAATGTTCTTCAAATAGACCCTTCATTCCTCCAAGGAATGATTCAGTCATTTCAGTCTTCAAACCATGCTCGATAGCGAGTTGGTTCTCAGACATCCATTCTTGAGCAACGTACTCAAGATAGGAATCAACACGCTCTTGAAGTACGGCCTTTTGGGCTTGTGCTTCTTCAGCAAGTGCTTCTGCGTATTGTGTTTCCAGGGTTTCCTGGATTTCTTTGACTTTAGAAGTCAAAGCCGCTTCAAAAATTGTTTTGGCTTTTTCTCTAAATTCTTCGGAGAGCTCTTCGCCACCGAGGAGGGCATTAACATCTTCATCGATGTCATACTCTTCGACTTCAGCAACAACCTCATCAGTACTGACTTGGTCCTCTTCAAGAACCTCCTCTTCTGATTGAATTTCTTCTTTGGCCATCTTTTTCATTGCGTCAGCTTTTACAGCCTTAGAATTAACTACATCCTTGACAGTAGCGATCTTAGGCTCTTTGAGCTTTGCAGAATCGTTAGTAGGACTGTAGTTCTCAGGGGTAGGACCACCAAGATCTTCGTATGAACCAGACAATCCTTCACCAGGATTTGAAAGCTTTGGCATACCCTCAGCAGGTTGTGCGTTCGCATTCACAGCAGTCTTAGATTGCTCCATTTCTTGTAAATCTCCACGAGACATTTGAACTTACTCCGATTAACCTATGTATAATCTATATTTATTTATAATTTGTTATTCTTATCACAGATTATTTAAAAAATTGTTAAACAGATTAAGTTTCTGTTCATCCAATTGGTTTTGTGTGACAAGAGTATTAATTTGCTTGTATGTTTTAGCAGCTTGTTGTTCCCTAAGGATACCACCATCCCATACCCAATTTTTACCTTCCATAATACCTTCAACGAAAGCATCAGGTGCAGAAGGATCAGCAACAATATCAGCGGCTGTTGCTAACATGAAGTCGTCACCAACTACATTCACACCCTCTCTTGTTTTATTGAGTGAACCAATACCCCTAGAAGAAACACCAAGTTTCACTCCCTCAGAGATAAGTGATTCTGCAATTTTACCCATGGGGGTAGAGAGAATTTTTGCCTTACCAATAAAGTTTGTTCCACTTTCTTTGAGTGAGACAATTTTATGACTGACACGATCCAGGTTAACTGTCGGACCATCGGGATGGCCTAATTCACCAAGAGCTCTTCCAGCAGCGATATGGTTTTCTGTGTATCTTCGGACTTCCTTTCTCAGGCCTTCCATTTGATACATTCTTCCATTACGATTACATATATCACCTTGAAGGAAGATACCTTCAATGTACATATGCTTCTTACCGTTGCGTTCTTCAACGATAAATTCAACTGATTCGATTTCTTCTCTGATGAGTTTCATTTGTTTTCTCAGGATACTTGTACTTGTTGAATAAAGACCTTTCCAGTTCCAGACTCTGTTTTAACTGCAACCTTGAAAGATTCTCTCAATTGAGCCCAGTTGTTTTGATCATAAACGGCAGTAACCGAACTGGAATTGTAGTCAACCACAATTCTTGTACTGAAGAATCCATCGACACCCGATGATCCCTTAACTTCACTCACAATTTTATGTTCAAAGTCAAAGGCAGAAACACCGGATACAGTAAGTGAAACTGCATCACCAACAACAAAAGGTGATGCCATTCCCTCTGGAAAATCTAAAGTTGTTTTAACACCTGTTGTAATACCAACAACCCTTAGAGTTGTTACAGGTCCAAGAGAAATTCTTGAACCATCTAAAGTAGAGACATAATAATCATCAACTGTTGCAGTTGGATTAGTACCAATTGCAACATGAACACCAGCTCCTTCAGCAATAACTCTCAGGGTATCGCTTTGTTTTGCGATAACTCCTGTTTGTACTGAAGACGTACTAGTGGCAAAGGTCGTATTTACACCTACTGATCTAGTTGCAGCCATTATCTTTAATTACAATTGTTGTATAGTAGTTATTTATTATTCTTCTGTTTCCGATTCAGAACCAATCTCAACATCAGACACAAATTCTTCCTCTCCACCTTCTTCAGGATCAAGATTTATATCACCGTCAAAGATTGATGCTGCCACATTTGGTCTGATTGTTTCGATATTTTCTGCACTCTTTGCAAAAAGAACATCTTTAATATGATCACTAATTTGGGAAGAACTACCGTCCGTCACCAAAAGATCCATAAGTTCATCCATGTCTAAATGATTTCATTACATTGTTATTTAGATGACTCCCTGACCACCCATATCGGGATCTTTGGGAATTGGAGGTGCTTGAATTGGGTCTCCAACTGGTTCTTGACCTGGTGGTAATGCCCCACCACCTTCCATGGTCATAGGATCTGCCATTGCATTAGGGTCAGGAATGACACCGTTTTCAATTTCCTTTTCAATGAGAGTGTCTTGCTCAAGAATTTCATTATCATTCTGATGAAGAACATGTCTCCTTACATAATCCTGTGAATAGAATCTACCGATGTAAGGTTCGACAGTCTGAAGAAGATTAAGTCTCTCAGTCAGAAGTTCTGCTTCCTTCAGTTCTGCAAAGTGATTGTCATATAAGAAGTCATACTGGATATGATCATTCATATACTCCCAATCTTCAGGAGTAATGATATTCTTCAGAATAAGTTGAGTCTTCAACATGTCACTGAACATTGCAGAGAATCTCTTTCTCATTCTTCCAACAAACTTGGAGAACTTGACTTCATCTCTTAGGATTTCAGAAGAACGACCCAGTGACATACCACCACCTTCTCCTTCAATTCTAGTCTCAGGAACATTCAATGCTCTATAAAGTTTTCTCTGGAAGTAATTGATATCAGTGATTTCACCAAGATTTTGTCCACCAGGAAGTGTAGTAATCTCAGTACCACGACCACCTTCACGTCTAGGAAGCCAGAAGTCCTCCATCATGGACATGAACTTTTTGTCATCCTTGATTTCACCAGTGTCTGCGTTATACACCAGTTTGTTACGGTAACGTTGCATTACGTCACGAAGATACTGTTCTGCCTTCATCTTAGGAAGGTTACCAACATCAATATAGAAAATTCTTCTTTCAGGAGCTCTTGAAATTCTGTAGATAACAAGAGAATCCTCAATCATCATCAACTGATTAAGAGGTTTGATTGACTTATGCAACCAGGAAAGAGTATTACCTTTATTTCTATCTACCAATCCAGAAGTACAATAAGTGACCGAATCTTTGGTCATCTTAATACCTTTTACTGCACCACCATATCCAGATGCAGAACTGTTTCCACCTTGACCACCTGGTGTATAGATGAAATATTCATCAATTTCTGGAAAGTCATACCCAGTTCCTTCACTACTTGTGAATTGATTCTGTGCTGTTTGGATACTATCCTTACCTTTCTTCTTCAACTGTCTGACATACTTCATCTTAGAAGCGTCAATATATCTCAGTTCTTGAATACCTTCTTCAGGTTTTTTTGTATCAATTACTTTGTTATAGTATAGTCTTCCGTCAATATACCAGTTACGGAAGATTTCATGAGCCTTCTTATCAAAATCAAGTAACTCAAGAATATACTTAAATTCATCTCTGACTTTCTTTTTAATACCATCACTAGCATTCAGATTAGATAATTCAATCTGAACAGGACTGTCATTGCTATCTGAAACAATTGCTTCGTTTACAATATCTTCGATTGCACTATCACACTCTGGATAGAGTGCCATACTACGGTAACGTCTAATTAGATCGTTCTCTGTTTTATATGTTCCTTCAATATCTACATAAGAACCAAAAAACCCCGAACTAACATAGTGTTCGGAACCATCATCCTTAGATGGTGGGACCGGAGATACTATACCAGGTGAGGGTTTTTCGTTATCTTCAATTGAGAATCCAAATAATCTCGCCATTATTATTATTGACTAGAAACTTCTGTTCTAGTATTTATCAACTAATCTGAGTCTCTCCTACAGCACCAGTGTTAGATTCCAGAGAATCTCCAATAGTGAAGTACTGAACTTGGAAGGAAACTGTAAATTCTTCGACCGCATTAGTCGAATCATAACTCAGTGCAATTGCACTGATATTGTCGGGCCAGATATCGTAGAACTTATAAGTTCTAAGAACAGAATGTTGTCCACCAGTGTTGGCAGTGGAGAATTTTTCTGCACCTCTACCAAGTTGTTGAACATATGCATCAGTCATGTAAGAACCAGGATTGGTAACACCCGTGTTGTCCTCTAACCTACTGAGAATGTTTGACCACCTTTCAAATGCTGTTCTTAGTTTGAAGTCCTCATCATTGATGATGGTAACAGTCCAAGGTTCAAATGTCTTATCCCCAGCAATTTTCAGATTTCTACCTCTGAAAGGAACATTAATTGGGGCAACAATTGATGCAGGAAGGTTAGCGGCTTTACATAGAAACTTGAAAGTTCCGTTCTCAGCATTGTCACCTGAATTCCAAGCTTCAGTGATTCCCGAAGGGAATGATGGAATTGATACTTCAAATAGATTGGGGCGCGCAGCCCCACCCGCCAGTTTTGATTTAAATTGAGAAATAGTTTTTACTTCAGCCATTTTTTTGGTACTCCTTTATTAGATGTTTGTTAAAAATCATTGTCCACGACCAGCAATTTCAGAGAACTGAACACCAGTTCTAGTAGCAACAAATGTGAGGGTTACGAAGTTAATCGACCTGGTTGGTTTCAAGTAGATGTCTGCTCTAAACTCATTATTGTCAATTACATCAGGAGTATTGTTGGTATCGTCACAGACGACTAGGAAGTCAAAAATTCCTCTCTTGGCCTGAACATCTCTCAGGTAAGGTTCAACAATGTTAACGAAGTTCGACCTTGTGTTACTATCGTTGAGCTCAAAGAGTTGAGAATTTGCAGCTCCTTCAAGAGCCTGTTCAACTGTAAGGAACAGTCTTCTTACGTTGATTCTATCGAACGCAGAAGCATAACCAAGACCAGTCTTGTCACCGAATAGGATAATTCCACTACCTTTTTGATTGATGATGGAGTTAATTCTTGCAGGATACAACTGATCTCTCTGAGCCTTGTTGGGGTTATATGCCAACTTAATTGCGTTGTTTAGAACTCCTCTTTGAGCACCCGCGGGTGAGAACCAGGGGAATGCAACAACGTTTGTACGAGTCATCAGACCAGCAACATCACCGTTACATGGGATGTATCTGAACTCGTTATTGAATCTATCAAAAGTGTACTTGTAACCACTGTCAAATATTGCATAAGATGAAGAAGAAAGTGGAGAGTAGAATCTCAAAAGGTTAGTTGTAGCAGTTGTTGTGTTAGTAACATTAACAACGTTTGCTCTATGTGGTGAGATTGTAGTAACACAATCTTTTCTACTTTCTGCAATCGAGATACACTTGTTTGCCTTAGCCTGTGTTTGTGATTCCTCAGCCAGACCAGGGCCCATGATAATATAGTCTACTTCAATTTCGTCCTTATTGGAGAATAGATCATATGCGGTAGTCAAGTCCCCAAGTTTGGCTTCCATACCACCACTTGCCGAATAATTTACACCACCAGTTAGGGTGTAACTTACAGCACCGATTGAAGTAAAGGTTACACCCTGTGCCTCCTGACTCCAGAGTCCAGCACCTGTAGTAACTGGAGTAAAAGCTGCAGAGAATCCACTAGCTAATGGAGCAGTTCCCCAATGAGAATCAACTTCTTGTGAAATGTTCTTACCAACGTAAACATATGCTGAATTGTCAGCAACATAGTTCTTATAGTAAGTCTTAGTTGGTGCGTCTCCATCAGAAGTTGCATCTGATGCCTTAGAGAGGTTCGTCCACTTCTCAAGGATGTTACCTTGGATACCAGTTACTGAACCAGTATCATCAACAACCACAACGTGGATACCATCGTTTTTACCATTTCTCGAAGAGGTGAAGTTCGAGGTAAGAGGTCTCGGTGCAATCGACTTCCAGAAAGTTGTTGAATTTGTCAGACCCAAAGTCTGTTGATCATACCAATCAACTGCAGTAACAGAACTAGCGGTAGCGTAAGCTGGTAGACCACCACCGGTATTAATACCAGAGTTATTAACAAAGGTGATAGTTTGAGAAGCTACAATAGAAGCTGCAGCATTATTTTGTGCGTATGTAATGCTGGTTTCAGTACTTCCAGATACTCTGGAAAGAATTTTTACGTCGAAAGAACTAGCACCACCACTGTCTGTACTAACACCAGTAATGATACCCTTTAAGTGACCATTAAAGACTGAAGTTGTTCCTGCTCCAGGAAGAACAGTACCATTAATTGATACCGTTACACCGTGACCAACAATAGCACCAGCTACACCAGGGTTAGTGGTAGTAATTCCAATTGTTTGGTCAGCAGCATTGTCGATCTGACAAACTTTCAGGTTATCTGCCCATTTACCGGGGTTCTTTGCTGCGTAGTTGAATGAATTATCAGTAGTGTGCTCGGTAAGATAGTCATCATAGTTGTCGATTCTTCCATTACCAGTCATCGTAGTGGATGCCAAACCCGCACCAGCATTAGAGTTGGCAAGAGTAGTACCAGCAACTCTAGCAACTTTCAGAACACCACCATAGGAAAGAAAAGATGATGCACTCATCCAATACTCATACTGTCTGTCACTAGAAATTGGTTTACCGAAAGTATTAATCAGTTCTTGTTCTGTTGTAATGTCGATAGCTTCATTAACAGGCCCAAGTGCAAAAGGACCAGCAATCGCTCCAATGTTATCAAGAACGTTATCTGCTCTTCCTACCGTTAAATCAACCTCTCTGACAATTAAGCCTGGAGATAATTGAGGAGTCGCCATGAATTTTTCTCCGTGATCTCAGTTTATCTAAAAATATTTATGATTACGGGTCTTTTCAGTGGGGAAATATGACGTGAGTCACCAATCTGGATAATTCCAATCAACAAATGGAGTTAGTTTCTTTCTATTCTCTACAACTCTTCTAACAGTACACTCTTTACATTCATAAGAATAAGAAGATGCGACTGGTCCTCTATCTTTCCTTGTTCTATAGAAACCTTCTATCAGGTTCTTTGTCTGACCACAAGTTCTACACTTCCTATCGTTCAGAAGTAAGTGTCCAAGTTTTATCTGACCATCTAAATCCATCAGTAATTCCAGAGTTCCCAACCACCAGCGGTAGTACCATACTCATCATTCTGATTATTTTTGGTATACCATCTATCACCGTCACCATCAACAAAATTATCCTCGCCTAAACCATCATCTAAAAATCCAAATGGTGCCATGTCCTGTTCAATCTGGTTTTTTTGTTCGTCATATAATCTCTTACGAACATCCTGATCAGTCAATTCTTTGAAGTAGTCCTGTGCGACCATCCATGCATAGATTACCAGACACATTGCAAGGTCATCATTACATCCTTCTTCTGCTTCAAAAGAGTTGTTCTTCTGAATGAATGTAGTCAGTTCTGAAATAATCTCATAATCCCAGAGAATGAGTTTATCCTCTTCAATCATTGTCTTAAGATTGAGAGACCCAATTTTCTTTACAGTCTTGGACATCTTGACACCAAGTTGGGTCTTTTTACCAGAAAATCCTTGACCAACAATCTGACCTGCTCTGCCTCTCATAGAGCACATTAACAAGTTTTGATACTCCAGGTCATATTGAAGAATACTGGCGACCTGGTCCCCAACGTCGTTGACCTCACAGAGTATAAATGCTTCGTTATAATTTTTTGCTACTTCATAGATGACACTTGGAAATAACATTGGTTTTATTTCATTGTCTCTATACTTTGCAACCAATCTATGTGGGAATGTGGTAATATCAATAACCACAAATGCTGAATAGTCTGCACCAACCCCTCTGGCAACGTCAACAGTTGTAATATAATCATGACCACTTTTGACTGGTTCAAAAACATCTAGCCCAGCATTTCTCTGAATAGGATTCTCATAGACTAATGTCTTAAGTTTTGATGGTGCAATAAGTGTATCAACAGAACCTAGGAACTCACACTCAAACTCAACTTTAAACTGTTGTTCTGATGTGTTCTTAATAGTCTGTTCTTTCCAGACTTCATCTCTACCAGGAACTTGAGACCAATGAACGTCAGTTGGTGTATAATCATTGAATCCCCTTTCCGCATCATGCCACATACGGTAGAAGTGATTCATACCGTGTGGGGTAGAAACAATAATTACCTTTGTTGATTTGCCAGAAGTAATCGTAGGATAAACAGATGCAAAGAATGAGTCTGCAACATGGTTTGGAACGAATGCAAATTCGTCAAGGAAGAGGATGTTAAATGACATACCTCGAACAGCAGAAGCAGATGTAGATGCTGCTAGTATCTTACTACCATTCTCTAATTCTAAACTACCTTTGTTCCATGCTAGAATCCCTTGTTGCATCCACTTGGGTAAGTTCTCATAAGCAATCTGTAACCTTCCAAGAAGTTCTCTTGCCGTGGATGCTTTGTTGGCCAGGATACCAATATTGACACTATCATTAAAGATAGCATAATGTAATAGAAAAGATACCACAGTAGTAGACTTTCCAGTCTGTCTTGGCATCTTACAGATATTAAATCTCTTTTCGTGAAAGTTCTTTACTAGTTTTTCCTGAAAGTCATACAACTTAAAGGGTTGAAGACCATG
>Ga0209535_1001155_pt1 | contig 18108 bp, 14 predicted proteins | sample LinPmetageLP28_FD_184041 | JGI IMG/M metagenome (GOLD analysis project Ga0209535, IMG submission 184041) | Marine viral communities from the Pacific Ocean - LP-28 (SPAdes) (version 2) | ecosystem: Environmental > Aquatic > Marine > Oceanic | place: Pacific Ocean | collected 2009-08-22
TGAAGAAAATGTAGAAACTGAAAAAGTAGATTTTCCAAAAAGCAGTGCAGCGGGTGCGGGTGTTCTGCGTGTGAACGAACCAGCGCCATTTACGGAAGACCAGCAAGCATTGATGAGTCAGGAACTATCAATTCCAGAAGATACGGGTTTACCTTCGGTAGATACTTCTTTGGATTCACCAAATCTTGCACCTAGATTTATACAATTTAAAAGCAAAGGAGATAGGCCAGGAGCTGTGGTTTATGAAGATACTTATTTAGAAACCAAAGCAGGCCAGCCGGGGTATCCAGATACTTTTGATGAATATGCTGCGGCTTTTAATACAACACCGCAAAATTCAAGTACTGAAGAAATAGCTATTAAGGCTACTTCAAATGAAAAAGTTTTTGAAAATTTAACTAATGCAGCTCAAGGTATAAGTTACAATAGAAACACGGGAAATTTTGATAGCGATTCAAGTAATACTGGACTGTTTAAACAAGAAGAAGAAGTTAGTAAAAAAACATTTAACAAAATTTTTACAGGCTCTGGAATTGATTTTGAAGAGACTGATATAACACAAGAAGGAGACGGGAGTGGGGTGCTTGGAAGTGAAGCATTGAGAGCTAGAATTAAAAATCCTGAAACAGGTGAATATATATATTCAGAAATTTTAGAGCTTGAGTCCGACGGTTCATTTAAGAATAACGATAAAATTCAAAAATTTTTAGATGAAAATAAATCATATTTAGATCTACCTGGGTGGACTAGATCTAAAAATAAAATGATTGCCAAGTATAAGCAATGGAAAAACAATGAATTAGACCCTATGCTTAAGAAAGAAATACTTAAAGCAGATCAAGCATACATAATAAATCCTGATCTTTTTAAGCTTTATGATAAAAAAATAAATGTAGGAGGGTATAATACTGGTACTACTGTTACAGAAACAATTCATCCTTATCAAAAAGAAATAGCTCAAGAAGTAAATAGATTAAAAAGAAAAGGACTTAAAGGAGATCTAGAAGCAATAGCAAAAATAAATGTAAGACAAAACTTAAAACAAGCGGATATAAATGAGGCAATACGTGAAATTAGAGCTAAATTTATAAATGCAGCTTCTAATGCAGAAGAGGCTCAAGCCTTTTTATATGCTAGCGAAACCTTTGTTAAAAAAGAAGAAGCTAAAGCTTACAATAAAAATAATGAAGGGGCTCAAATAGCCGCAGAAGCAATTAATGAAGCAATTAAAAAACAGCAAACTGTTATAGACGCTTTTAGCGCTACTCCTGGTAAAAATCAAAGTGTTGATGATTTTATCATTCAACAAAAAAACAAATTACAGCCTATAATAGAAAAGTTTGCTATAAAAATATCCGAAAATCCTAAAGAAAAAATAAATAGCCCTAAATTAAATATGCTTCTTGGCTTAGATGAAGAAGTTATGCTGCCTAAACGGTTTGTAGATATAATGACATCTTTAGAAAATGTTAAAAATTCTAATATAAGTGTTTATAATGATAAAAATATCAAAATGACCGAAAGCATAGGCAAGATATCAGATATTGATATTGCTATGGAAGCTACTGCTAAAAATTACGAATTAGCGGAAAAATATGCTATAAGCGCGGGACTAGGATTTCAAGATATTGTTGTAAATACAGGAATGCTCGGGTTGAATATATTATCATTAGGGCAAAGCGAAAAAGTAGCTCAGCTAGGATCAGACTATGTTGAATACACGAGAGAAATTAGAGATTCTTACCAAAGAGATGTTTCTTTTGATGAAGCTTTTTCTACTCCTGGAAATACAGGTAAATTTGTAATGCAGGAAATAGCTAATCAATTACCTATATTCTTAGCTATGGCCGCGTCTGGGGGAGCCGCTGCTTATGTAGTTGGAGCATCTAGTGCTGGAGGCAAGATGATGGACATGCAAAATGAAATAGCTACAGGTACCGCTGAATATTCTCCTCTTAAATTATGGGGAACAAGTTTAGGCTACGGTGTAGCAGAAGGCTTCTTTGCTCAATTAACTACAGTACCTATTTTAAGAAGAGCTAAGCTCAACTGGATGAATGGTGGCAAAGAATCTGTTGTTAATAATTCCATGAAGGAATACGCAAAAAACCAATATACAGGCCTTATATATGAGCCTATTTTAGAATCAGCAGGTGAAGCAGCTACTGTTGGATCGCAAAACTTAATGGATGGTAATCCTTTTATGCAAGGTATGGACCACGCAAGTACTTCAGGTCTAGCTTTTGGTTTTGCTTTTGCAGCAATACCATTTCTTAAAGGAATGTACAATTCTCAATTTTCTACCTACGAAACTAGAGGTGAAATTAGAACTATGCAAAAAGAGTTAGATGGGCTACAGCGGGAATTAAACGTGTCTTTGCTCAATACGCCTACTACTGGTATCAACTTTTTTAAAGGAAAGCAAGATCTGTTAAAGCGATCTATTGAAGAAAAAAGTATTCAACTCGCTGATAAAATTAAACAACAGGAAGTAATTGTAAACAACAACTTAACGGAAGGATCAAAAAACAAAGTTGTAAATATTATAAACAAACAAGCTAGGTTAGAAAGACAAGCAATAGAGATTCAAGAAAACCCTAATATAAGCAACAAGGAAAGGGTTAAATTAATAGCCGAAATAAAGGCTGATTACGATTTTACAGTTAAACAAAGAAACGAAGCTGTTAAAGATGAAACCATGCTTAAAAATGGTACAGAATGGGCTGCTTTTAAAGGGTTAAATAGATCTAAGTCGCAAGAATATTTAGACACTGCAGACGCTATGTTGTCTGGTGAAAGAAACGGTAAGCAAGCAAGTAAAGAAGATATAAATGATAGAGCTTATGATCTTTATTTTGGAGATAAAGTTAGAATAGAAAATAAAAAACAAGGTAAAAGTAATTCAAGTTTGTTTAAAAACTTTAAATCTTTTGATACCGTAGACGAAGCTATAACTGAAATTAATAATGATGATACAATTGCTCCTGAGAATAAAAAAGATTATATACAAAGACTAAAACAAGGCAACGACGGATATTGGAATCCAGCTAGTGATACTATGGTTGCAATTGTTGAAAATCAAGTAAAAAACCAAAGGAAGTATACTAAAACTCATGAAGTAGGCCATAAAGCTTTTGAAATGCTATTAGGCAATCCTGCTAATAATGCTGCATTTAAAGGGATAAGCGATCAGATTTTATCAACACTAAAAGCTACAGATAAAAAAACTTACGATAAATTTATAAAAGACGGTATTGATGATGATGCGGGTAATATAGATCCCACGGAAGTAATATCTAGATTCATGGAGTATGTTGCTGAGGATAAAATAACAAATGTTCAAAAAGCAAAAGGTATTTCAGGTTTATTTGGTGTAATGATTCAAAAAACTTTTGGAAGTGATTACAAATTTGATTTTAGAGGTGAGCAAGATATATTTAATTTTGTTGTTGGGTTTGGAAAGAAATTAAAAGATGGTACGTTAACTACAGCTGATATTAAGAAGGCTAAAGAAAGTAAAGTTATAAAAGATTTGCCTACTTCTGATATATCAAGTGAAGCAAACAACAAAGTTAGCTTTAGTAAAAGCGTAACTGACTTGCAAACAGAGCTTGATAATTTAGACGAATCTGATTTTGATTTTGATCCAGATAGATTTGAAAATGCTAAAGACAATTTAAAGTTTAAAATTAAAGCAGCTAAGAAAAAAGAAGCAGATAAACTAAAAGAAAAAGATAAAACTAAAACTAAAACTGATTCTAAAAAGAATAAAAAACCCTTAGGTGATCAATTTGATGAAATGGTACCTAAAGGCACTACTAAAAAAGTATATGCAGAAACTATAGCAGAAAATGTTGTAGAAAGAATTAAAAAGGGTATGTTAGATCCTTTGATAGTACAGATTGCAGCAGGTTACGGTATTGTTAAGCTAGACAATATTTACGGTAAAAATCTAGATGATTTTATTAAAGATGTTATTAGCGTACAGTTTATAAAAAATATAATGAACTATGATCCTTTAGCGGCAAACAAAAGTCTTGGAGGTTACATTATAGCTGGTCCATACGGTATAAGAAATAGAGTTAAAGAAGCTTTAATTAAAGGTAAAAAAGAAGCAGCTACTGGATCCGGTGTAGGACTAGATAAAGCAAAGAATGTTACATCTAGAGAAGAATTAGGCACACAAGAGGCTGAAAAAAGCAAATATGTACCGCTAACTAAAAGCAATATCGTCCCTAGCTTCACAATAAAAGCTATAACCGAAAAGCTTACGATTATAGTTAGCAAATTGAAGTCTAAAATAACAGACGCAGCTGGTAAAAATAATTCATCACCTCCTTTAATACGAGAGATGAAAAACGAAATTGGAAAAGTTGTTGGAGATGCGGGTGCAATACCCAAGTTAGTTATAGCGAGATTAGGTAATCTTAAAGATGGCTCTTATGAAAGTAATTTAATAAAGCACAAAAAAGCTATTATAGAGAACATGACTACCACTTTTTTAATGGGTAAGGATAATGGAAAAGTTGTTAAAGGAGGTATACCTATAGCTATTGAAAAATCCGTTGGAGGTGCTTTTAGATTAAACAAAGACGGTAGTAGAGTGAAAGTAACTGTTGATGTAGGTGGTAAAGACGTTGTTCAAGACATATTTGATCCAAAATTTATACCATACCCAGAATGGATTGGTCAAGAAATTGATCGTGAAAAAACTTTAGTTAGAGGCGCTACCGCGGGTAACGAAATAGTTAGAAGAGTATCTGCTGACGAAGTATCTGACGATGCCTTTGTAGGTTTATTTATTAATGAAAAAGGCAAACTTATAAGCGGTAGAAGAGAAGCTATAGGTAAAGCTATTGGCGAAGAAATTGCTTTTGAAATATTTAGTAAGGAAATACAAAACGAAAATTCAGATATAAGCAAGGCTTTTGAAGCAAACCAAGAAGCTTTAAAAGCAGCTTTAGCTGACAATTTTGTTAATGTACTGCTAAAAGACATAGAAAGAGGTACAGTTAAGTTTAGCAAAACTTACATAACAGGTATTGATGTTATTGATAGCAAAGTTCGTAATCTTATAAAATATATTTCTGTTAATAATATAAATCCTACAAATATTATAACAGAAGGCGATGAAGTTACTAAAGATATTATAAAAGATCTTGAAAAATCATACTTAGAATTTATAGGCAAAATCAACGATAAGAAATATCTTAAAGGTAAAAACCTAACCAATAGACAAGAAAACCGACTTGAAAAATGGAAAAAAAGCAGCGGCCTTAGTTTTACTGACTATATAAACAATGTAGTAGATTATAATTTTAACTATGTTGAAAGCATATTAGGTGTACAGCATAAATCATCTAATCTAAAAGCTCCCGGAGCAAAGCAAGCTGGTAAAAAAACTATATCAAATTATTACAGTCATTTAGTAGACAGCGGTATACCTAACCCTCAAGAAGTGTTTTTAAGAACACTAAGAGGATGGTCTGTTAGCGGATTGAAAAGTAGCATATTTGGAAATAATAAAAACCTGCAAGAGTTTATAACAAAAAATAAAGTTTTAAAAAATGCATTTGCAGGGTATACCTTAGAAAAAAGTGAAAAATTTGATGGCTTAACTATAAAAACAGCTTCAGGTAAAAAAGCTGTTAATCCTATACTTATTCAAGAAGTTAAAGAAGATTTAAGTAAAACTGTAGATTCAGGCACTAATAAAGTAGATCTTGATGGTAGAAAAAAATTAGCAGATCAGTCTTTTGAAGATTTAAAAAGATTTAGCGAGTTTTTAAAAAATGGTAATGCGGGTAGCAATTTAGGAAAAGCTGTAATTTTAAATACAATGAGTTCCAGCATGCGTAGTATTCTAAAAACAGTTTCCGAGGTAAAAGGAGTTATGGCTATTGATGGTTTACCTGCTTTTAACAAAGAAAATAAGTCTAACTATACGCTAGAGCACGGAACCCCTGTTAAGCAATTACGAGACTCAATTGCTTATTTTATTAGTGACGAAAACCTTTCTTATGAAAATTCTGTAGGTAAAGTAATAGAAACTAGTTACACTTATATAGTTCCTACGGATGTTTCAAAAGCTATAGATGCTAACTATAAAGACGGTTTTCCTAGTCAAGACCGGGTTTATATGGAAGAACCTTTTGAAGCCAGGTTTAACGCTGAAGCAACGCAAAAACTATTAAAAGCAAAAGGATACAACCAAACATTTGAGGATATAACTCAGCTAGATAATAAAACCGTCATTGTTCCTAAGCAGATCAAATTTTCAAAAAGCAACCTATCTAAAATTACAGAAAAAGAATTTAGTAGTTTGTCTAAGCAAGAAAACATATACTATCATGGTACTTCCGCTATAGTTAATCAAGAATTTATAAATAAAGAGACAGTTAAAGATTTTCCAAAAGGAGCTTCTTCATTTAGTGTTGAAATGCAAGGTTTAGGAAAACATTATACAAAAAGCTTAGAAAACGCAAAGTCGTTTATAGATCATAGAAATAGGGATGATAATACCGGAACAGTTGGAGCAGCTTATATAGCTATAGTAAACCCTAAACAATTTAAATCTTATCAAGCTCTTTTAAAAGACATTAAAAATACTGTTAAAAATAAAAACTTGTCTATTGCAGAAAGGAATAAAACCTATTTAGATACTCTAAAAAGCAATGGATTTGATTCTATAATTTACAAAGAGGGACCTAGTTATAACCCTAACAAGAAAAACTTAATGGCTAAAGCCGTAATTCCTTTTGATAGCTCAAAAAAATTAATTGGAACTGCGGATTATAATCAGCGTAATGAAGGAATGGTAAAAGGATCTGCTGTAGTAAACCAACCTGCTGAATTAAGCCAAGTTGATTTAAACAAAATCGGCCTTGAATCTGATAGCAATCATGAATCATTACTACGTATACAATTTTCTAAAAGCGCAAGAAAAAAATATGAAAATGTACTACGTAATAAAAGACCTGAGTTAAAAGACATACCTGCTCAAGTTGATGAGCTTTTTAAATGGGCCGATGGGCTAAAAGTTGCTGATAATAAAAAGTCTAAATACAAAAAATTAGCTTTATATTATACTGCTAATGGTTATACTATATTTCCAGAAGACGGTTATAAAATAGAAGAAGCTATTAGATTATCTGAAGCAAATAAAGTAGATCCTTATGCTTATAAAAATCCAGATGAATTAATAAACAAATTCACTAAAGAAGAAAAAACAAAAAGAATAAACCCAGATACCGTAAAAGAGTTTAGTAATAAAAGGTCTTTACCTGAAGGCGTAACTATATATGATGTAAATGATTCTAAAGCTGGGCAAAGAGCTGTTAGAAGTGTTGTTGATAGTAATTGGGGTAAAGAAGCTAATCCTTGGTGCTTGATAGCTAGGAGCCCAAAAGTGTTTAACACCTACTTCCAAGCTTATAGTATAGACGAGGTTAACGATATAATGGCTACAGAAAGCGCTCTTGGAAACAGAGTTGAGGTAGAAGATAATTATACTGAGGATAATGGAACAGAGGTTTGGGATTTAGTTGTTTATGCTCCTAAAGATGGAGATAGAATGAGCAATGCTTGGAAAATGTGGAAAAACTATAATAAAGGTGGTTATGGTTATGAAATAGCTTTTCAAAACGGCAAGTTACTTTCTCTTAGAGATGGAGGGAATGAAAATTTTGATGAAGATGGTTCTGAATACTACGACGCTGAAGAAGTTGAATTGACTTGGTGGGATAGATTTGATAGACCAACAGATACTTTACAAATAAATTTAGGTAAGAAAGATGGATTAACTACAAGAGGCGAAATATATTTCAATGAAGCGCAGCCGCAAGGTGCAGTTGAATTAGTTGGCTACGGTGAAGGTGACTTCATGAGTAGAAAAGATAATTATAAGCTATATGATGAAAATAAAGAGCTTACCGAAGCAAGAGTTTATAAAGATGGCAAACTTTCTTTAGCAGTAGAAAACACACCTACTAAAATGAACGATGGCGGAAGAGCCATTAACAGTAAAAAATCTAAGTATATTGACGGAGAGCTTATTTCATCAGTGACTACCGTTAAAGATTTAAAAACAGGTAAAATTGTTACAACATTTACTCTTTCACATGAAAACTTAAACGAAAATAGTTACATAGAAACTATTACGTGGGTTGGTGTAAATGGTAAATCACCTACGGCGCCAAAAGTAACTGAAAAAAATATAAGACTAGTAGAAGAAAAGAAAATAGATGGAGAGACTTACCCTCGTTCTTTTCAAACTGAGTATTACGCAGAAATAATAACAGATGGAGTTAGTAATGTTATTATTGATAGAATGTTTGAATTAAACGACATTAAAGAATCATTAAAATCAAATATAAAATTTTCTAAAAGCTCTAAAAAATCTATAACCGCTCAATCTGCAATTAATATTGCTACTGGTTTAGATTACAACAATAATATTAAGCGATTAGATATTACAGAAAAAGATATTAACGAAAATTTACTGTCCGATGAAATAACTATTTACCACGGAGGTTCTATAAAATCAGTAAAAGATATTGATGGCGTAGTATATTTTTCAGAAGATAAACTGCAAGCAAAAGAGTATGCTAAAGGAAACGAAGGTAATGTTGAGCAATTTGTAATAAAAGAAGAAGATATAGTTAGTGAAGATGTTATTTATAGAGAAATCGATGAACTTGGGTTGAAAGCTAGAAATGGGTTTGAAGTTGATGAACTTAATCTTTATGAATTAATAGATCCTGCATTTGAAACTTCATTAAGCAAATCTGATTTAGCTAAATTATTTAAATCATTAAACAAAAAAGGAATTAAGGCAGTTAGGTTTACAGACATGAATCTAAAGAGTCTTAAAAACGACATTAGCAATATTGCTGTATTTGATAAAAAATCTATAAAAAAACCTAAAAAACTTAGTGATAAGGAAATTGCTAATTTTATAATTAATAAAGTAGCCGAAGGATATAACGATTTTTATTTTGCGGATGATACTATTAAAAACTCAAGTGCAGTAAAAGATGTTCTTAATAATTTTGACATTAAAGGCAGTGTTCAGCAAGCTAAAGTTAAATTTAGTAAAACTTTAAACACTAAGTTTAATGAAATGCTAGAAAGAAAAACCGGCATTCCTTTTTCTGAAGAGATTGAAAAAATGGCAGGTAGACAAAGAGGTAAAGGCAAAGGTAGATTTAAAATATTTATAAGTCCTTCTGCTGAAGATTTTAGAGGCTTAACTCAATACGTTTTTGCAGGTAAAGGCAAACAAGGAGAAGCTGATCAAAAGTTTTTTGAAGAAGCCTTAATGGATCCTTATTTTAAAGGAGTTGCAGCAATAGAAGCAGCTAATGCTGAAATGAAAACAGAGCTAAAAGCTTTATATAAAAAATTCAAAGGCATAAAAAAGAAATTAAAAAATAATACAGAAAATAAAAACTTTACTAACGACCAAGCTGTTAGAGTTTACCTTTGGACTAAAGCTGGGTACAAAATACCTGGTATTTCTGAGCAAGAGCAAAAAACATTAAATAATACAGTAAATAATGATGCCACCCTTTTAAGGTTTGCAGAGTCATTGTTGTTAGCTACAAAAAGAAAAAAGTGGGGTAAGCCCGGGGAGTATTGGGACAGTCAAACTTTGCTAAACGATATACAAACTTTAACAGAAAAAATTAATAGAAAAGATTATATAAAAGAATTTATACAAAATTCAGAATTAATATTTAGCGAAAAAAATTTAAATAAAATAGAAGCAAGTTTTGGTCCGTCTACAAGAAGTGCTATAGAGGATTCTTTATACGCTATGAAAACAGGTAGTAACAGAACTGTTGGTCAAAACCAAATAGATAATAAATGGATGAACTGGCTAAATAGCTCCATAGGGTCTATAATGTTTTTTAATAGGAAGTCAGCGCTTTTGCAAACACTTTCTACCATGAATTTTATTAACTGGCATGATAATAATCCAGCTAAAGCAGCATTAGCGTTTGCTAATCAACCGCAGTTTTGGAAAGATTTTGTTTTTCTTTTTAATTCACCTAAATTAAAAGAAAGAAGAGGGGGTTTAAAGTCTGATATACAATCAGCTGAAATTGCGAACGCAGCCAGAGGATCTAAAAATAAAGCTTCAGCAATTCTTTCTTATTTATTAAAAATTGGTTTTACCCCAACACAAATAGCGGATAGTTTTGCTATATCATCCGGTGGAGCTACTTTTTACCGTAATAGAATTAACACATACTTAAAAGAGCAAGTTGTAGATAAAGAGTTAACAAAAAAGAATAAGAAAGTTACTTACGCTAATAAGTATACAAAAAAACAAGCAGAAGAAAAAGCTTTTTTAGATTTTTCAAAAATATCAGATGTTTCGCAACAATCAGGAGATCCAGCGTTGGTTTCTCAGCAACAAAGAAGTATAGCAGGGCGCTTTATATTAGCTTTTCAAAATTATCCTATGCAATCAGCTAGAATTCAAAAGAAAGCTGCTCAGGATCTTTTAAATAGAAGGGGTGATCCTAAAGAACACTTGAGTAAAATATTATATTATGGAGCTATACAATCAGTTTTATTTAATACTATTAGTAACGGTTTATTCACATTGTTTCCTGGTTTTGATAATGAAGACGAAGAAGAAAAAATAAAAAAGAATAGCGAAAAAAGAATTGCTAAAGCACTTAAAGGCATGGTAGATTCTGCTGTTAAAGGTACGGGTATATATGGAGCTGTTGCTACAACTATTAAAAACACTTATAAAATGTATGTAAAACAAGAGGAAAGAGGTTCTTTTAAAGCCGATCATGCTTATACTTTGCTAGAAGGTTTAAATCTATCTCCTCAAATAGGTTCTAAAGCTGCAGATTTTTATTCAGCAATACAAACTAAAAGATTTAATGAGAAGGTTATAGAAAAGCACCCTTGGAGTATCACTATAGACGGCAAGTTTAACCCGTCACCTAATTACGATATAGCAGGTAGCTTATCTTCAGCAATTCTTAATTTACCTTTAGATAGAGTATTAGTTGAAGCTAGAGGTGTTGCGGAAATGTTGGATAAAAGAAACACTCAAATGCAAAGATTATTTTTAGCTTTAGGTTTTAGAGCTTGGGATGTTAATGCTACTAATGAAGAATTTAAGTTAATTAAAGATACCGACAGTAATACCAAAAAAAGCACTAAATCAGGTGGCTTAAAATTAAAGAACATAAAAATCAAACCACTAAAAATAAAATAGTATGGCAAAAGACGCATGTTACCACAAAGTAAAAAAAAGATACAAAGTTTTCCCTTCAGCTTACGCAAGCGGAGCTTTAGCTAAATGCCGTAAGGTAGGCTCAAAGAATTGGGGAAATAAAAGTAAAAAATAATATGGCTGTTCGTAAAACTAAAAAAGGTTTAGCTCTTAAACGTTGGTTTAAAGAAAAGTGGGTTGATGTACGTACAGGTAAAGCTTGTGGAAGAACAGCTGGCGAAAAAAGAGGTACACCTTATTGTAGACCTAGTAAAAGAATATCTAGTAAAACGCCTAAAACTTCAGGAGAAATGTCTTCTGCAGAAAAAGCAAAAAAAATTAGAGAGAAAAAAAGATTAGGACAACCAGCAGGTAAGCCTAAACGTGTTAAGTCTTTAAAAAGAAATAAAAAATGACCATTCGAGAACTAAAACTTTATATTATAAACGGGAGCGCTTTGAGTATAACAACTTTCACTACGATAGAGGATTATTTAAAAATACTACTATTATTGGTAACAATAGGGTATACTATAACTAAATGGGTAAAAATTAGCAAAGAAAAAAAATAATGAAATTTAAATACTTTAATTACGAAGAATTCAATTCTCCAGATTTGGATGATAGCGGTAAAAAAGTTAGTGATGAATTGATAAGCATGCTAGACGTTGCTAGAAAAAAATACGGTAAATCTATTAGTATAAATTCAGGGTATAGAACGCATGATCATAATGCTAAAGTAGGAGGTACACCTAATTCTTCTCACTTAAAAGGATTAGCGGCTGATATAAAGTGCGTAAATTCAACCGATAGATTCAAGCTAGAAGGTATATTGAGAGAAGTTGGTTTTAAAAGAATTGGTATAGGGGAAACATTTATACACATAGACATTGATAAAGATAAATCACAAAACGTCCTATGGACTTATTAAATAAAATGCCGGTAAAATTAATTACCGGCATTTTTAATTAAGCAATATAACAAAGTAACGGAAACACAATAGGTATAGCGCTTGCTATGAAATCCAACCACTCAGGATTTCCTTTGCCTAAAATCTTATCATAAACCACTTCTTTTCCTGCTACAAATAGGATTGCTATAACAGCTCCTAATGGAACAAAAAACCCTGAAGTATACAATAAGTCAATTATATAACCAAGAGTCATTAAAGGGTACCCTATTGCGATACCTAGCAGCACGTGATCTTTTTTGTCGTCAGCAATATTGTCTATTATTTTTTTAATCATTTTTTTAAGTTTAATTGTTTTTATATATATAAGTGTATAGCATACTATCCGTCGCACGCTAAGCAATCCTCATTCATAGCACTTGCGGCTATATCACCACGTAAAACAGATTCAGTTCTAGTGTAGTATAAAGTTTTAACACCTTGCTTCCAAGCGTCAAAGTGAACTTTGTTTAACCACTTAGGAGTTGCTTCTGAAGGAAATGCTAAGTTTAAACTTACAGACTGATCTATATATTGTTGTCTAAGCCCAGCTTGATTAACAAGCTCCAGTTGATTTATCTCCTTAAAGGTTTTAAACACTTCTTTGACAGGTATGTCATGACCGATTGTAACATCATCAAGCTCACTAATATTTTGAATACTACCACCGTCCGCCAGTATTTTATCCCATGTTTCATTATTGTTAATTTTTAATTTTATCAATAGTTTTTCTAGCGTAAGATTCTTTCTAATAAACGTACCGTTAGCACCTTGCTCTACGAATACATTGGCAGCCCAAGGTTCTATCCCTGGCGAAACATTTCCACTAAGCTTACTATTAGAAACAGTAGGAGCAACAGCGCGCAAGTGAGTATTACGCATGCCAGTGCCAGCACACCATAAAGGCTCACCGTAAATTTCAGCAAGATCCATGGAAGCTCTTTCGCTTTCAATTTTAATCTGTGAAAATATTTTCCTAGTTTCAAACTGAGCAAGTAAACCTTCAAAAGGTAAACCTTTTTCTTGGAGATACGTGTGCCACCCGAGGACACCCAACCCAAGCGCTCGTCCTTTTTGAGCAGAACGAACGGCGTTTTCAAAACCTCTAAGTCCTTTTGCTCTTTGAATAAATTCCTCCATAACCCCATCAAGAAACCACGTGGCGTCGTATATAAGGTTAGTGTTTTTCCATTCTTCATATTTAGCTAAATTTAATGATGACAAGCAGCAAACAAAACTGTGGTTCTCATCGGTGTGTAATGCAATTTCTGAACATATGTTAGTCATATGAACTTTTAATCCGTTTTGTTTATATGCTTGTGGATTTGATTTGTTAACATTTCCTTTAAACATAATATACGGCTCTCCAGTTGCTTTTCGCTTTCTAAGTAATTTACTCCATCTAGCTCTTGCTTCCTTATCTCCTTGTTCAAGCTTACGCATAAACTTATCGCCAACAACTGCGCACTGATGCAGGTTAAGCGATTGTCTGTTAACATCTCCTTTAGGTTCCCTGATCTCAAGCCACTCCTCGAAGTCCTCGTGTTCGATGTTGATATTAACTGAGGCAGCTCCTCTACGGACACTCCCTTGACTAGTTGCAAGAATTGTTGAGTCATATATCTTGCAGAAAGGTACGACTCCGTCTGATGTTCCATTACCTGTTATTTTGGAGCCAGCGGGTCTCCATTGATTTATACCGATACCAACTCCACCGCCGTGCTTAGCGAGTAGCATCATCTCTAGATTTTTTTGTCCGATATCCTGGATTGAATCAGCAACGTCAATGCCAAAGCAACTAATAGGCAAGCCCCTGTCAGTCCCAGTGTTTGAGAGCACAGGACTAGCAAGACACAGCCAACCGTTCCAAATATAATTAAAAAAAGTTTCAGCCATTTCCGGCTTATATAATCTTTGAGCAACCGTTTTAGCGACTCTTTGGTATGCCTCTCTAGGCGTTTCTCCGTTATATAAGTATCCCCCGGATATTGTCTTCTTGTATACGTCCGTGTTACCCCACGTAGGGTAATCTTCTCCTTTGATCCATTCATTGTTCCACATTATGTTATTGAGTGTATTATCCAGGCTACTAACCCATTTATGTTTAAAGCTACTAGGTTCCATTGTTTTCTAGAGCTAGTTTGTATTACTACTAATACAAAGCCTATTATATAAAATTTAGGCTCTATAGTCCATTGGGCAGTAATTAAAAAACCACTACCCATATATCCTATTCTAGTTGCTATCTTTTCCCAAGGAGTCAGCCTTTTTCTCTTCACTAGACTGTTCAGCAGCTTGGTCTTTAAGCTTTTCAATTGCTTGCTCATAATCAGGCATTTGTTTAATTGTTTGCAATGTGCCCACTGCTAATTGCTTTATATTATTTGTTTCTTTAATAAGTTGATTAGCTATGTTAGCTAATGTTTCAATCTTATTTCTCATTTCAATCAAAATCTGTTCTTTCATATAGTTGTTTATCTATTTCTTGTTGTGTTATATTTATTCTACCAAATGTCCTCATAGTCCTCACCTTCACCAGCTTTGCTATAATCTGTTGGCCGAATTGCGAAAAAATCAGTATGAGTGACGCCCCCGGTAAGATGATAGAACCAATCAAGATTAGCTGCTGCTTTAACGTCATACGCAAAATACGATCCCAGGTCAACGTAACCAAGTTCCACAAGTTTTTCATTTGTTCTCTTTTTTATAAAGTGTTTTAAATCATTAGCTGATATGCCTTCAATGTCACCCATCTCAAACATCTTATTTATATATTTTGTTTCTAAAGAAACCATAGCTTCAGCAGCTTTTATTATATCTTCTCGGCATAAGTGCAGTAGTTGCTCGTTTTCTTCACACATATGGCGAAATAATCGGCAACCCATTTTACTGTGAAGAGATTCATCTCTTACTGACCACTTCATTTGTTGGCCTATACCCTTAAGGAGATTACGTAATTGAAAAGAATATAGAACAGCAAAAGCAGAATACAAACTAACTCCTTCAGCAAAGGCTGAAAATACAGCCAAGCTTCTCGCAATGCCAGTATGGTTATCACCGTTATAAGCAACCAGATTATCAAATCTGTCGGACGTTGCCGGCTCGTGTAGAAATGCTTCATAATCTTCTAATCCTAATGTTTCGTTTAAATAACTGTAAGCAACTGCATGTATAGTTTCTTGCGAACCAAACATCATTGCCATTTGTTGGATCTCGTGTTTCGGAAACCATCCAACAACTTTCTGAGTCCAATAGTCGGACACTGCGCATTCTGTTTGAGCGAACCCAAGTAAAATGTTTCCAACTAGGTGCTTTTCTTTTTCTGTAAGTCTTTCATTCCAATCTTTTAAATCGCCTTGCATTGAGATTTCAGTGTGTAACCAAAATGCCTGAGCTTGTTTAAGCCAACCTTCTGTGTAATATTCCGGATATTCAAATGGCTTGTATGCTACTCTCGGTGTAAATAATCCCATTATGTTTGTGTAAAGTGTTTAATTGTTTCTAATTCGTTCTTCCAGGCTTCAATATGAGCTAGTATAACCAGCTTTGTTGTAGACTTAGATACATTATTCATATCATGCAATATGTTGTCTATAAATAAGCCTACGGAAGCCACAACGGTTTTAAGATCTTCATCCATTAATCATAAATAGTTAAAGCTATGTCTACAAGAGGTAAGTATAGAACGTGTATTCTACAATCATCCATATCATAACTTCTTATTCCTATTAAGAATCCAGGGTAAAACCCTAATTCAACCGACCATGCTGATTTGTTTTCATCTTCTTTCATGTGCTTACTATTCCATATCTTGTTTGTAATTTAACTAAATCTCTATATCTAACTATACCTTTAGTTTCCCAACTCCATTTAACCCACTTGTCAATTTGTCTTTCAGCATACTTCTGTTGAGCTAAGAGTTTTGCTTCTCTAGGATTATTCGTACGGTTTCGTCGCATTCCTTTTGATTTTGTGGTTTGTAAAGTGTGTGTCCAGGAAACTGGTTTGACACTAACAGTTTAAACATTTTCCATCGCATCGGAAATGATTCGTTAGCTCTACCTTTGGTTTCTATTATAAAGTCTTCACCAATAAAGTCAGGAGTGTATTTAATAGGTAGGATTCTTTTGCATCCTCTATTTACATAGTCACCTTTACCATTAGCTTGTCTTTCATATACCTCGTTTTCAAAATGAAATCCGTTCAACAACACGAAAGTCTCGCCTTCATATCTTGTTTTTATCTTTGCTTTTCGTAAAGCAATATACATATACTTTTCTAAACCAGAAGCAAAGTCGATACCATCATATGATACCTTCTTTGCTCTTACCGGACCGCGCTTGCCGCTTTTTCTTTTAAATGGCTTCCGCATCTCTTACTTCTAAGTCTGACAATAGATCTTCTTGAAGATCCGTAGTGTAAACTTCTTTAGCTTTTTGTAAATACAATACAGCATCCATAAGTTCTTCTTGCAAATGATTAAGCCAATCAAACATATTTGAGGGGTCGTTTTCAAGAGTTACTCCGTATTTTTTATAGCCTACATCTGATCTTGATACGAATTTGTTTACAACACGTTCAACAACCGGGTCTCTAAATTCTATTTCTTTTTTCATTATAATGTGGTTTTTACAAAAGTTCCATTAATCATTTTACCTTGTCTTGATCTTATTACATTGTAAGCAGAGCTTATACAGTCTTCAATATCATGACCCCTTAATTTTGCTAAGTTTGTTAAAACAACAACCATATCGCCGATAGCATCAATAACTTCTGTCTCATCATTTTTTAATAAAGATTGTGCTAACTCACCGGATTCTTCCATTAGTTTTATGTACTGAGTTTTATAATCACCGGACTTGTATATACCTTTTTCAGTTGCCCAATCTCTAATTAGATCATAAACATTAACTTCTTTTTCTTGTTTATTTAAATCTTTTTTAGTAAATAAGCTTTCAGCTTTTTCTTCTTCTACAAAATTAATCAAAGACTTATTATATACATAAGTTCTTGAATCTCTAAAGTGTGAAGTTCTATTATTTTTTAAAATCCAATCTTGCACTTCTTGATCTAATTTTATTTGATAATTACCTACAGAAAATTTTAAGCCTGTATTTTTTGATAAGTAATCTTTTAAATCTTTTTTTCCTACTGGAAAAGTTACTGTCTGCTCTGTTACGTTTATTGCCATTTTATTTCCTTGATTAAATTGATTCATTAATGTTTTAAAGCTATTGAGGTCTTTTTTATATTTATAAGACTTTTGAAGTTCTATTTCACGGTCTGATATATAATTTATATCTGTTGACTGTTCAAGAACTTCGTACTCCCCCTCCTTATATCCTTGCATAAGGGTAACTCTATTCTTAAGATTACGTGTAACTCCAATTTTTTTACCAGGAATGTGGTATATATAATACATATTTACTTTTATTTACCAACACTTAGCTCTGCTTTGATCGCAGGGTAAGGATTGTAATTAATTAATTTAATTTCAAAATTGTCTGGTATATTCAACCCTTCTAATACATTAGCGCTAATGCCTTTGTCTAAATGTAAAAACGGCAGAGCTCGCTTAGATCTGTTCAAGTATACTTCAGCTTGCTTTAAGTGATTATTATATAAATGACAATCACCAAGTTGTCCAATTAATTGCCCGGGCTCAAGTCCAGCTCCTTTAGCTAGCATTTCCAATAGTAAACCATACATTGTAATATCGTAAGGTAAACCTAAGAAAACATCAGCAGATCTTTGTTGCCACATTAAATCCATAACACCATTGTTAATATAAACTTGAAAAGCATAATGACAAGGAGGCAAAGCCATCTCATCTAACTCGTGTGGAGCCCATGCGCTAACCATAAGACGTCTAGAATCTGGATTAGTATTGATGCTATACACAAGATTATAAAGCTGAT